>Ga0310694_10000870_pt1 | contig 37133 bp, 28 predicted proteins | sample 174DNAGHGhighgp2_FD_203884 | JGI IMG/M metagenome (GOLD analysis project Ga0310694, IMG submission 203884) | Sheep rumen microbial communities from Palmerston North, Manawatu-Wanganui, New Zealand - 1742 DNA GHGhigh gp2 (v2) (version 2) | ecosystem: Host-associated > Mammals > Digestive system... | reverse complement strand
AGCATCTCCGGCGTGTACTCCTCCGAGTACTCCGACGCCGCCACCATCGAGGAGGTCCGGAAGATGACCGCCGAGTTCGAGAAGAAGCACGGCCGTCGGCCCCGGATCATGGTCGCGAAGATGGGCCAGGACGGCCACGACCGCGGCGCGAAGGTGGTCGCCACCGGCTACGCCGACATGGGCTACGTGGTCGACGTGGGGCCCCTGTTCCAGACGCCCGCCGAGACGGCTCAGGACGCCGTGGACAACGACGTGCACATCGTGGGCATGAGCTCCCTGGCCGCCGGCCACAAGACGCTGCTGCCGCAGCTGGTCGAAGAGCTGCAGAAACGGGGCCGCGGGGACATCATGGTCATCGTGGGCGGCGTCATCCCGGCCCAGGATTACCAGTTCCTGAAGGATCACGGCGCCGCGGCCATCTACGGCCCCGGCACCCCCATCCCCTTCGCCGCCAAGGACATGCTGGAGATCCTCAACAAGCGCCTGGACGAAGAAGAGGAGTAAGTTATCTTTTGAGTTTTTCTTCTGCCGCTTTTTCTCTTTAGACAAAGAGAAAAAGCGGCGGAAAAAGAGAAACTTAAGAAGATAATAGAGACCACTGCGACAGTTTGTTTCATTCTTAAAGTTCTTTTAGGCGCCTTTTCTTTCAAGAAAAGGCGCAAGCTTTAAATATTTCCTTTCAAAAAGGAGGCTCCCGTGCCAGAGGAATACACCACCTACAAGCCCGAGTGGATCGACAAGGAGAAGCAGGCGGACGCTAAGTTTGCCAGCTTCGTCATGACCGGCATCACCAAGAGCAACGAGGAGCTGCGCCGCGCCACCGACGCCACCCGCTCCGCCCGCCCGCCCAAGATGACCATCGACGACTACGTGGAGGGCGTGCTCAATGGGGACCGCATGAAGCTCTCTCGGGCCATCACCATGGTGGAGAGCAACGCCCCCAAGCACTACACCATGGCTCAGGACATCGTCCAGCGGCTCCTCCCCTACACGGGCAAGGCCATCCGCGTGGGCATCACCGGCGTCCCCGGCGCGGGCAAATCCACCATCATCGAGGCCCTGGGCACCAAGCTCTGCCAGCAGGGGCACAAGGTGGCGGTCCTCGCTGTGGACCCCAGCTCCTCCGTCACCGGCGGCGCCATCCTGGGCGACAAGACCCGCATGGAGCAGCTCGCCAAGGAGCCCAACGCCTTCATCCGCCCCTCGCCTGCGGGCGGCACCTTGGGCGGCGTCACCCGCAAGAGCCGGGAGACCATGCTCCTCGCGGAAGCCGCGGGCTACGACATCATCCTCGTCGAGACCGTTGGCGTGGGCCAGAGCGAGACCACCGTCCGGTCCATGGTGGACTTCTTCCTGGTGGTGGTCCTTACCGGCGCCGGCGACGATCTGCAGGGCGTGAAGAAGGGCGTGATCGAGCTGGCCGACGCGATCCTGGTCAACAAGGCCGACGGCGACAACCTGCAGAAGGCGCTGCTGACCCGGGCGGACTACGAACAGATTCTCCACTATCTTATGCCCGCCACCGAGGGCTGGACCACCAAGGCCTACACCTGCTCCGCCTACACCGGCGAGGGCATCCAGGAGATCTGGGACGTGGTCCTTCAGTACATCGACCAGATGAAGAGGACGGGGCAGCTGGACAAGCGCCGGGCGGCCCAAAACCTGACCTGGCTCCAGGAGATGACCCAGGACTACCTCATGAACCTGTTCCTCCGGGACGAGGCGGTCTCCGCCGCCCGGGAGTCCGTGGAAGCACAGGTCAAGGCCGGCACCCTGGCCCCCACCAAGGCCCTGAGCCTCATCGCCGAGGCGCTGGACAAGCGGTTCAAGGGGGAATAAGATTTGTTTTTGCCGCCTTTCTCTTTCCCAGAGGCAAAACATAGTCGATACCTGCACTCTGTTTGGTTTCTCGTTGTTTTGTCCGTGCTACGATTCGCTGTATCTGTCACAGGCAACGCTCAGCTCCGCACTCAAAGAGAAAAAGCGGCGGAAAAAGAGAAATGCAAGAAGGGGCAACGCTTTCATGCACAAAGCGTTGCCCCTTCTTAATGTTTTCTTGGGCGAAGCATGATCCGCCCCTACAGTGATACAAGCTTCAACCGCCGCAGAGGCGATCCATGAATCGCATGGGTTTTCATCGCTCGATTTAGTTGCTGTCCACCTTCAGTACCCCATATCCAAGGTCCTTGACGACGTCATAGGTATAAGAGTTGCCGCCCAGGTCCCGGGTCTTGTACAGAGTGAAGGGTATCTGGATCTCCTGGATATCTTCGGCGAGGATTCCTGCCAAGGAGCCCTGACTGAGAGCTACGTCCTCGGTGAAAGACATGGACGAACCCGGATTGACTCCGATGATCCTGCCATAGGTGTCCTCGGCCGCTTTTGCACCGTTGACGATGAGCTTGCCCATAGAAGGGATGCCAACGTACTTTATTTCGTTCGTGGTGTTTAGGATGCTCAGGGTCAGGGAAAGGTCTCCCTTCCAGTCAATGACCGCCCGGGTCACAGTGATTTTCAGACCTTCAGTTTCCAGCATAGCGGCATCTCTTTCCACAGCCAGGGGCACGGGTTCGGGCTCCGGCGTGGCTAAAGGTTTGGAGGTTGGGGCAGGGGCACTGTCGTCGATGGGTGTCATAAGCTCGGTCAGCTCATCCAAAGAAACCTTGACCTGGTCGTAAGTTGCATTAATCTGCTTATCGACGGTGATGGAGATAATAAACCGAGCTTTTACACTGTCTTGATATGTGGTCAGGTCACGCTCGTACACCAAACTTCTGCCTGCCCAATGATCATAGGACTTGTCCACAATCTCCCATTCACGGTCTCCTATGGTCAGGGTCGTCCGACCCAGCTCCGTGACGGGATCAAAAATGTCGTCTGACAGGAAGTCGCTGTCCGCCTGGGCGAACTTCATGCACATATCAATTTCAATGGCGTAATTGGCCCGGTAACCGGTAACGCCCATATCCACATAGTACTTATCCTTGTCGGCGATGATCTCAGCAGCTTTTTCATCAGTCATCAGTCCATCGCGGACGAAGCAAACACCATTCCGCTCGTACTTCCAGCCATCGGTATACTCTTCGAGGTCTGCTTCGGCAAAAGCCACTTCGAAGCCCAGATAGTCGTTGCGGTAGAGTTTGTCGGTCAAAACACCCAAAGTGAAGCGCTTGGGCTCGGGCGTGGGTTCAGGTGTGGGTTCGGACGTAGGTTCGGGCGTGGGTTCAGGTGTGGGTTCGGACGTGGGCTCCGGCGTGGGCGCCTCGGTGGCCTTGGCTTCGGCGTTGGCAGCGGGGGCGCTGGGCGCGGCAGGCGCCGGTGCGGACTGGCCGCATGCGGTCAAGATCAGGACCAGGACAAACCCCAGCAGAATAAACAGACGGGTGCGTTTCATGCCAAATCAACTCTCCTTCACATGGAACATTTTTTGATACTGTATCATACCTGAGATTTATTTTCAAGGCGGAAGGAACTTAATAAATCCTCTTCCTCAGCCAGAAGTGGTTCTCGCCGTCGCCGGTGGGCGTGGCGCTGCAGCCCATGGTGCGCTTCGTGCCTTCGTTGCTTTCCAGGAGCAGGTTCAGCACCGTGTTCGCAAAGGCGATGTGATTGGGCTTGTCGTCGGCGAGGATGAAGATTTTTTCATTTTGTCAGAAGTTTCTTCAACTGCCGGCCCACCAGGGTGCCCAGGGTGGCGCCGATGGCGGCCTGGAGGGCGTTGGGGAGTACGTTCACCGCGGCCACGGGAGCGGTGAGCAGGATGGTCTCATAGAGGAAGTACCCCAGGGGCACCAGGAGGCAGCAGAGGAGGGACAGGGGCAGGGCGGCTTTCTTCGCTCGGCGCAGGGCCAGCCCGGCCAGCAGCGCCGTGAGCCCCTTGACGAGCAGCGTCACCGGCGCGTAGACGGCCCAGCCCAGGATCAGGTCGGCGAGAGCGGCGCCCACGCCCGCGGCCAGGGCCCCCAGACCCCCGGGGAGCAGCAGGGCGCACAAAAACACGCCCCCGTCGCCCAAATTTATATATCCGTACCCGCTGGGCAGGGGGAGGGAGAGGAGCGTCAGCAGCAGCGTCGCCCCGCAGAGCTGGCCCGCCAGGGCCAGGCGTTTGGTTTTTCGATCGAGATCACGTTCCATAGGTTCATACGCTGTGGCAAACAGCCGTGTAATAGTCCGGGGGGAAGCCGACGATGGCGGCCTGGGCCTGTTCCTCGGTTTCGAACAGGCCGAAGACGGCGGAGCCGCTGCCGGTCATGCAGGCGGCCAGGGCTCCCTTTTGGAGCAGGGCGGCCTTGATCTCGCCGATCTCGGGCACCAGCTCTATGGCGGGCGCTTCCAGGGCGTTCTCCATGAACGCCGCCGCGCCGGGAAGATCGTTCTGTCCCAGCTTCGCCAGGCACCGGACCGTCTCCACCCGCTTCCGGGGCAGGGCCAGGCTTTGGAACAGGGCCTTGGTGGACACGCCCTTCGGGGGCTTCACGATGGCGAAATGGAGGGTGGGCCCCACTACCGGCGTCAGGATCTCCCCCACGCCCTCGCATCGGCACAGCCCCCCCTGCAGACAGAAGGGCACGTCCGCCCCCACCTGGAGGGCGATCTCCCGGATCTCCTTGTCCGTCAGCATCCGGTGGAGCCGCTGCAGGCCCCGGAGCACCGCCGCCGCGTCTGCGGACCCGCCGCCCATGCCCGCCTCCGAGGGCAGCCGCTTCTCGCAGGTGACGAAGGCCCCCTTGCCGGAGAGCCGCTGATAGGCCACGGCGGCCCTGTACATGGTGTTCTCGAAGGGGAGCTCGGCGCCGGTGACGTGGACCTCCACGGTCTTGGCGGGGGCCACGGTGATCCGATCATAGAGGCTCACGGTCTGCATGAGGGTGTCCAGGGCGTGATAGCCGTCCATCCGCTTGTAGAGGACGCCCAAAGCGAGATTCAGTTTGGCGTACGCCTTTTCTTCTACACGTTCCATGAAAAAGAGTATAGCACAAGTTTTCGCTGCAGGGTAGCGTCCTTTGAAAAGTTGTGTTATACTAACTTATTACATTGGAGGTGTATATGCGTTTTGTGCCCCTGTGCAGCGGTTCCTCGGGAAACGCCACCTATATCGAAGCCGGAAACGCCCGGCTGCTCATCGACGCCGGGCTCTCCTGCCGCCGAATCACCGAGCTTTTGAACCAGGTGGGGGCGGATCCCCGGAATCTGGACGCGATCTTGGTGACCCACGAGCATATCGACCATATCCGGGGCATCGCCGTGCTCTCCCGGAAGTACCATATCCCCGTGTACGCCAACGCGGACACCTGGGGCGCCATGGAGACGGCCCTCATGGGGGTGTACCCTTCGGAGCGGTGCGTGTTCGAGAGCGACAAGGACATGTACCTGGGGCGGCTGCGCATCTTTCCCTTCACCACCCCTCACGACGCGGCCCATTCCGTGGGCTTCACCCTCTTCGACGGGGAGAACAAGTGCGGCGTGTGCACGGACCTGGGGCACGTGGACAAGCGGATCATCGAGGTGCTGTCCGGCTGCTCGGTGCTGCTCCTCGAAGCCAACCACGACGTGGACATGCTCATGGCCGGGCCCTACCCCTATTCCCTGAAGCAGCGCATCCTCTCCGGCCGGGGGCACCTGTGCAACGAGGACTGCGGCAAGGCGGCGGCGGCCCTCTATGAGCGGGGCGTGAAGCACTTGATATTGGGCCACCTGTCGGCGGAGAACAACTTCCCGCCCCTGGCCGTGGCCACGGTGCGGGGGGTCCTGCGGGACAACGGCATCCCCGACGAGGCCATCAGCATCGCCCTCGCCCAGCGCAGCGAGCCTACAGGCATCTTTGAGGTCGCATGAACGTCACGATCTTAGCCGTGGGCAAGCTGAAGGACCGGTTCTTCGAGGAGGGCTGTGGGGAATACCAGAAGCGCCTGATGCGCTACTGCACGTTGAGCGTGCGGGAGGCGGCGGACGAGAAGGCGCCGGAAGCCCTGTCCCCGGCTCAGGAGGAACAGGTGAAGGAGCGGGAGGGAAAGCGGCTGCTGTCGCTCCTCGATCCCCGGGACCATGTGATCGCCCTGACGGTCACGGGCAGGGCCTACACCTCCGAGGGCCTGGCGGAGCGGATCGGCGCCCTTCGGGACCGGGGGAAGAACGTGACCTTCCTCATCGGCGGCTCCCTGGGCCTCTCCCGGGAGGCGATCGCCAGGGCCGACGAGGAGCTTTCCCTATCGAAGCTGACGCTGCCCCATCGGCTGGCCCGATTGGTGCTCCTGGAGCAGCTCTATCGGAGCTTTAAGATACTGAATCACGAGACCTATCATAAATGACAGACGGAAAAGGAGACAAGAGCATGAAACGAACCATCTCTCTGCTGCTGGCCATCATCATGGTGCTGCTGAGCCTGACGGGCTGCATCCGGGTAAAGAGCCGGAAAGCCGCCGAGACCGCCGCGCCTACCGAAAAGAGCACGGTGGCCCCGGCCGTCACGCCGGAGCCTCTCCCCACGGAAGGCCCCACGGCGGAGCCCACCGCAGAGCCTACGGAGACCCCGGAACCTACGGCGGAGCCCACCCCTACGCCGGAGCCCCTGCCGCCGCAGAACTGGGCGGACATCGACATGGACTTCTTCCGGGAGTACCTGAAGACCGATATCACCAGCCTCCATCAGCTGGTGAAGGACCCAGCTGCCTACGGCATCGACTACGACAGCGTGGAGCGCTCCTTGGGCACCTACAAGGAGGACCCGGATCGGGAGTGGTACGTGTTCATCGAGAACACCCTGCGCCGTATGGATGCGGTGGATCAGAGCACCCTGTCCGACCAGGACAAGATGGCCTTCGACACCCTGTACCAGTACTGCCAGTGGGAGCTGGAGGGCGAGGAGTTCTACGGCTACTACGAGCCGCTGACGGAGCTCACCGGCATCCAGACGGACATCCCCATCGTGTTCTGGTTCTATGAGCTGAGGACCAAGCAGGACGTGGAGGACTATCTGACCCTTATGGCCGACCTGCCCCGGTTCTTCGGCGAGCTGCTGGAGTATGAGCGGTATCGGGCGGAGGTGCTGAACATCTTCATGCCCGAGGGCAGTCTGGACGCCGTCATCAAAAACGACATCAAGCCCATTCTGGAGGCCCGGGAGACCAGCTTCCTGATCCCCCTGTTCAACGAGCGGGTGGCCAAGGTGGAGGGGCTGACCCAGGAGGAGATCCAGGCCTACGAGGAAAGGAACGTGGCCCTGGTCACCAACGACTACTATCAGGCCTATTTGGACCTGAAGGAGGGATTGGAAGCCCTTCGGCCCTACTGCCGGGAAGCCAAGGGCGTGAAGGCCACCGGGGACGAGAAATATCTTCGCTGGTTCGCCTATCAGCTCAAGAACCGCTGCAGCGAGGAAGCGGACCCCAAGACCGTGGCCAATCTGCTCTACGAAAGCCTGACCAAGACCATCGATCTGTATTCCGACGCCTACAAGCACGGCGGCGGTCAGCCGACGGTCACTTCCGCAGGTTCGTTGGACGACAACATCGCCTACCTGAAGTCGGTGCTGGACCCCCTGCTGCCCCCCATCCCCGAGGTGGAGGTGGAGTATGAGGACATGCCCTCTGAATTGCGGGAGGGCCGTTCCACGGCCTTCTACCTGGTGGCTCCCTTCGACGAGTGGCAGATCAACCACATCGTGGTGGCCGATCCGGAGAACCTGGACAACCTGATCTCCACCCTGGCTCACGAGGGCTTCAACGGCCACCTGTATCAGTACATGTACCATCGGTCCATGCCGGGTTTGAGCCTGAGCCAGCAGCTGATCCAGGGCACGGCCTATTCCGAGGCCTGGAGCCAGTATTCCGAGCGGCTCTTCGCCCTGAACTGCGGCAGCAAGTTCAACACCTACGACCTGGTGCTGGACCATACCAACAGCATCATCTTCTACGCCTTGCTGTTCTATCTGAGCATTAGGGTGAACTACTTCGGCGATCGGTTCATCGACGCCTACCGCACCTTCAACGGGTATTTTAGGATCACCCAGGACGAGTTCAGGAAGAAGTACTATAACACTTTCATCGTGGGCAACCCCTTCTACGGCATCCCCTACGCCTATGGCTACGCCCGGATCATCGACCTGCACGACAACGCCCAAAAGACCCTGGGCAGGAAGTATGACCAGAAGGTCTTCGACACCCAGTACCTGAACTATGGCCCCACCTATTTCAACCTCCTGGCGGAGCGCTTGGAACAGTGGGAAAAGGAACAGTGATCGATCGGGAGAAAAACGCATGAAACAGATACGACGGTTCGTCGCGCTCCTTATGCTGCTGCTGGTGCCCTTTGCCTTCGCCTGCGCTAAAAAAGCGCAGGAGACGGAGGCGGGGGAGCAGCCTGCCGTCACGTCGGCCCCGGCTGTGACGGTGGCTCCGAGCCAGGAGGTGCAGACGGTGGCGTTGACCATGCCGCCCACGCCGGAGCCCACGCCTATGCCGACGTCGATCCCCACGCCGGAGCCCACGCCTACGTCGACCCCCACGCCGACGCCTACGCCGACCCCCACGCCGCAGCCTACGGCCACGCCGGAACCGGGGGCGATGTTCACGGATGAGTTTCGGATACTGACCCCCGGGCGGCAGGGAACGGTATCAGCTGACAACAAGTCCCTGGCCGCCGGCACGACGGTGGAGGTGCGGCTGGAGGACGGGACCGTGGTGGGGTCCGGAAAGCTTCGGGCCGGAAAGAACGACATCCTGGTGACCCTTCCCGAAGGCGCTCCGGTGCGCACGACCCTGTATCTATACACGAAGGATAAGGAGTATCCCATCCACAGCCGGTACGTAGCGGTGGTGGACAAGACCTACGAGCCCACGTTGGGCAACTATCAGCGGGAAGACAAGATGGTGGCCCTGACCTTCGATTGCGCCTACGGGGAGCAGAACACCGACTGGCTGCTGGACACCCTTCGATCCTACGGCATCCACGTGACCTTCTTCATGACCGGCGGATGGGCGGGGAACCACGGCCCCTGGATCGAGAAGATGCTGGCGGACGGCCACGAGATCGGCAATCACACCCAAAACCATCTGCGCCTTTCCGAGCTGCCGCCCGACACCATCATCAAGGAGATCACCCAGGTGAGCCGAACCCTCTACCAGAACCACGGCTACATCACCCACCTGATGCGGCCTCCCTACGGCGGACGCAACGCCAAGGTGAATTCCATCACCCGGTATCTGGGCTATGAGGTCATCATGTGGGGCCAGACGGCCAAGGACGCCACCAACGGCTGGACCGGCCCCATGATCCGGGACCTGGTCCTGAAGGAGGTGCAGCCCGGGGACATCATCCTGTTCCACAACGGGGCCGACACCATGCACGTCTACCTCAAGCCCATCATCGAGGAGCTGCAGGCGCGGGGCTGGACCTTCGGCACCGTCTCCGAGCTCATGGGCTGGGATTGGACCGACGTGCCGCCGCCCCTGGGCGTGGTGGACTGAGGGAGCCGGATTCCGTATATTATATAAAATAAGGTAGGGACTCTATGGATTTCAAAGCTGTCGCCGTCTTCATCCTGTGGGCGGTATACCTGTACGGGCTGTTCCTGGACATCCTTCGCTATCGCTCCGCCCGCAACCCCATCCCTGAGAACGTGGCGGACGTGTACGATACGGACACCTATATGAAGTGGAAGGCTTACCACGGGGAAAAGGTCCGCTTCGGCATCCTTTCCTCCGCAGCGGGCTTCGTCGTCGATCTGGTTCTGATCCTCACCAACGCCTATGCCGCCTTCGCCCGGCTGTTCCCCCAGGGCGACTGGTGGCAGCTGTTTGCGGTGATGCTCCTCAGCGCCCTGGCGACCCTGCTCCTCATCCCCTTCTCCTGGTACGACACCATGCACATCGAGGAGAAGTACGGCTTCAACCGCACCCGGGCCAAGACCTTCGCCGGGGACAAGGTCAAGGAGTTCATCCTGCAGTTCGGGCTGATGGTGGGCCTCGCCTCCATGGTCATGGGTCTCCACAAGAGCTTCGGGGACTGGCTCATCCTGGCCTTCGCGGCGTTTGCCACCCTGTTCTTGCTGTTCGTCACCTTCCTCTACCCCTTCTTCAGCAAGATCTTCAACAAGTTCACGCCCCTTGCCGACGGGGAGCTGAAGGAGGGCATCACAAAGCTCCTGGAGAAGAACGGATATAAGGTCCGGGCCATCCAGGTCATGGACGCCTCCCGCCGGTCCACCAAATCCAACGCCTACTTCACGGGCTTCGGGAAGATGAAGACCATCGTCCTCTACGACACCCTGGTGGCGGCCATGACCACCGACGAGATCCTGGCCGTCTTCGCCCACGAGATGGGCCACGGCCTCCACAAGGACACCCTGAAGAACCATATCCTCACCTTCCTGCAGATGCTGGTGCTGGGCCTCTTGGCCTGGGCCACCCTGCGGTACCCGCAGATCTTCCGGTCCTTCGGCTTCGAGGGCGTGAACTACGGCTTCGCGGTGCTGCTCATGCTGTCCGTGGAGTTCGCCCTGCTTTCGCCCCTCTTCGGCCTGGTCATGAGCTGGTTTTCCCGCCGGGCCGAGTATCGGGCGGACCGTCAAGCGGTGAAGGAGGGCTACGGGCCCGCCCTGGTCAGCGCCCTCAAAAAGCTGGCGAAGGAGAACTTTTCCGACCTGTCCCCGTCCCCCGTCCTGGTGGCTCTCGAATACTCTCATCCGCCTCTCAGCCAGCGGATCGCCGCCATCGAAGCCGCTACCGCAGCTCCCGATGAATGATCGACTTATACGGGCACGATGCAAAATGCCCGGCCTGAAACGAACATCGCCGGAAAAACGGGCGCAGATCGGGGGAAATAAGTGGAAAATACCATATTTCGGCGAAAAAAAGGAATAATTTGCGGCGCATCCCTTTCGTTTTGCCTTGACAAACGGAGGGGATGTTTGTATAATAAGTCACTGTACAAGGGAATATTATACGATTCTGTACAAATCAAAACAGGAGGAAAATCAAATGAAGAAATTCTTCGCACTGATGCTGGCGATCGTCATGCTGCTGAGCATGGCCGTGGCCTGCACGAAGAAGGAAGAGACGAAGCCTGCTGAGACCAAGCCCGCCATCGAGACGGTCGATACCAGCAAGGCGACGGAAGCTCCCAAGAAGGAAGAAGCGAAGCCCGCTGAAACCGAGAAGGAGCCCGAGCCCGCTGAAGTCAAGTACGAGCGTCACGACGACGAGGAGCGCTACGAGGCTGCTTTGGGCGAGGTCAAGGAGTTCTACGCCGCTGCCAAGGCCGAGCAGGCCGACCTCAACAAGCGCTTCAACCTGATGGCTCAGGCCGAGGCCCGCTTGCTGGATGCGGCGGTCATGATCCCCACCACCACCCGCGGCGGTGCCTACCAGATCAGCCGTATCGCCTATCGTACCATCCCCTATGTGCAGTGGGGCAACGACGACGATCGTCTGAAGGGCCTGATCATCTCCGACGAGTTCATTTCCAAGGAAGAGCGCGCCGAGCTGATCGAAGCCTGGAACAAGGCCCTGCTGGGCGAGGCCGACTATGATCCCGCTGCCATTCTGGAAGCCAAGGGTCACAAGATCCAGACTGACTACACCACCACCTTCTCCACCGCTCCCGCCACCATCGACTGGCTGAACACCTCCATGCAGTCCGATACCGAGATCACGGTCAACTGCGTGGACGGCCTGGTTGAGTACAACAACCTGGGCCAGATGAAGCCCGCCCTGGCAGAGTCCTGGGATATCTCCGAGGACGGCCTCACCTACACCTTCCACATCCGTCCGGGTGTGTACTGGTACACCTCTGAGGGCCAGCAGTATGCCGAAGTGACCGCCGCCGACTTCGAAGCCGGTATGCGTCACATGCTGGATGCTCAGGAAGGCCTTGAGTGGCTCATCGACGGCGTCATCGTCGGCGGTACCGATTACTATGCGAACGGCGGCAGCTGGGACAACGTTGGCTACAAGGCCACCGACAAGTACACCCTGACTGTCACTCTCGAGCAGCCCACCTCTTACTTCCTGACCATGCTCACCTACTCCTGCTTCCTGCCCATCTGCAAGGACTTCTATGAGTCCCGCGGCGGTGTGTTCGGCGTGGATGAGTACAAGGCCGCGGTGGTCGACACCAACGCCTACACCTTCGGCAAGGCCGAGGACGTGGCTTCCCAGGTCTACTGCGGCCCCTTCCTTCTCAGGACCCTGCAGAAGGACTCCGAGATCCTGGTCGTGAAGAACGAGAACTACTGGAATCCCGATTCCGTGAAGATCAACTCCATCAAGTGGGTCAAGGATGCCGGCGAGAACCCCCTGGGTTACTATGAGGATGCCGTGAAGGGCGTGTACGCCGCCGCTGGTCTGCGTGAGTCCACCGGTACCCTGGCCAAGGCCAAGGAAGACGGCAACTTCGACAAGTACGCCTACGTCACCGATACTGAGTCCACCACCTACTTCGGCGGCCTCAACCTGAACCGTGGTACCTTCGCTCTGGAGTCCGGCACTGTGGATTCCGGCAAGACTGAGCAGCAGAAGATCGACACCGACACCGCCATGCAGAACATCAACTTCCGCCGCGCTATCCTGTTCGCCTTCGACAAGGGCACCTACAACGCTGTTTCCAACGGCGAAGACCTGAAGCTCACCTCTCTGCGCAACATGTACACTCACCCCGAGTTCGTGCAGCTCTCTGAGGACTACACCGATGAGGAAGGCCACACCTTCCCCGCCGGCACCATGTATGGCGTGATGGTCCAGTACTATCTGGAGAAGCTGGGCAGCCCCATCGTCGTGGCTGATCAGTGCGATGGTTGGTTCCATCCCGAAGAGGCCAAGGCGGCTCTGGCCAAGGCCAAGGAAGAGCTGGGCGACACCGTCAGCTGGCCCATCGTTGTCACCGTGGTGTACTACGGCGCTTCCGATGCTCAGATCGCCCAGGCCAACGCTGTGAAGACCCAGATGGAAGCCACTCTCGGCGCTGAGAACGTTGAGCTCCGGCTGATCGAGGCCACCACCACTGAGGACTTCTATGCCTCCGGTTACCGTGCGCCTACTGGTGAGAAGGGCAACTACGACCTGTTCTACGGCTCCGGCTGGGGTCCCGACTACGGCGATCCTTCCACCTACCTCGACACGCTCCTCACCGACGGCGGTTACATGCTGAAGGTGCTGGGTCTGTCCTCTTAATCTGGACATAGCCGCTTATTGAGCGGAAATAGGATCAACGCATAGGAGGAAAACATCTTCCTCCTATGCGTTTCTTAAATAAGGAAAAGGTCCCTGGCCGCACGGCGATGTGCAACCGAGGAAAAAAGGCTGACAGACAGGCCAACGCGTCTTCGCATCACAAATCCAACGAGAGGATGGGTAAGGGCAAACCCTTATTCGCACGGTGAGACGATGAAAAAATACATGCTTAAGAGAATCTTGTTCTCGATCTTCTCGCTCCTTGTCGTCATCATGGTCGTTATGTTCTTGGTGTACACCGCCATCAATCGTAACGTCATCTTCCAGTCCGACGACGTTTGGAACAAGCGAAGCGGGAACGAGCGATCCATGTACGAATATTCTCAGTTCCAGAAATACGGATATCTGGACTTTGTGAATTACACTTCGTTCCTGCAAAACAAATATTTGGCGCTCTATGGCGATTCCTATACGTCCCAGAAGGATTATATCGCCGATAAGAACGCCATCAAGGACCCCGCCACGTTCCAAAACAATGAATCCGTTCTGGAGTTCGCCAGCGAATATACGGCACAGGGGTTCAAGGTCAAGTACCTGGCGCCTATTACCTATAAGTCCGGCAAGGTCAAGCCGGGCGGCGATGCCTATCTGCTGGCCGAGCGCGAGCGCAGCGTGTTCCTGCGTCTGCTGACGTATCTGCGCAATTTCATCACTGCGGAGACTACCAAGGACGTACAGGATCCGGAGCTGACAGACCGCTATGTTCGAGTCGAAAAGGATCCGTATTCCGGCTTGTTCGCAGTGGTTGGCTCGGGAACGACCCATAAGTACCTGCTTTACTTTGACGGTCGCTTCCCCTTCATCCATCAGAATTGGCTGCATCTGAACCTGGGCACCTCCTATACCACCTATCGGGGCATGGAGATCACCACGGTCATGACCTCGTCCACGGGCGATCTTAAGACCGAACGGACCCAGTATCCCGCTAAGATCGGCACCGACGAGTATGTGGATACGGCCATCGATTTCCATTCGCTGACCTACAACACGGGCACGGTCAGCGCCAGCGATGCCGCCAACTTCCCGGATAAGTACACCGTGTATTCCTATAAGCGGGACAGCCTGTCGATCCTGGAGACCTCCTTCTTGATCGGCCTCATGGCCACGGTCCTGCAGTACTTCCTGGGCATCCCCCTGGGCATCTGGATGTCCCGGCATAAGAACGGCTTCGGCGACAAGCTGGGCAACGCCTACATCATCTTCGTTATGGCCGTGCCGTCTCTGGCGTACATCTTCATGTTCTCCGCCGTGGCTACGACGCTCCTTGGCCTGCCGTATAAATTTGCCAATACAGAGGTCAGGGTGCTGGCCTACATCATGCCTACCTTCTCCCTGGCCATGCCCTGGATCGGCAGCTTGATGAAGTGGACCAGGCGGTACATGATCGACCAGATGAACTCCGATTACGTGAAGTTCGCCCGGGCGGAGGGCCTCTCCGAGAAGGAGATCTATCGCATCCATATTTCCCGCAACGCGGTCATCCCCATCGTCCACGGCATCCCTGCCAACATTCTGGGCTGCTTGACCGGCGCTCTCGTCACCGAGCAGGTCTACGGCGTGCCCGGCGTGGGCCGCTTGTTGATCACGGCGCTGAACCAGCATGACAACGGCGTCATCATAGCCTGTACGGTGTTCTACACCACCCTGTCCATCGTCGCCCTGATCCTCGGCGACGTGCTGATGGCAGCCTACGATCCGCGGATCAAGCTTTCCGGAGAAGGAGGTGGCGGAAGATGACGAACGAACCCGTGGTGAACAACATGGAAAACAAAGATAAATTCGTGATCATCGGCAACGACGACATCGCGTCCGAAAAGATCATCGCGCCTCGCTACTCCTACTGGCGGTCCGTGGGAAGGGTGTTCTTCCGCAAGAAGCTGAATATCTTTTTGATCGTGGCGTTCATCCTGATCCTGTTGGCGTCCTTCGTGGTGCCGGTCTTCTGCCCCTACGATCCCATGGAGAACGTGACCAACGCGACCACCTTCAACATGAGCCCCGTCAAGGCCATGGCCTACTTCGGCAAGAGCGCCCCGCCCCTCAAGTGGATACTGGGCACCGGCCCCCAGGGGAACTCCATCTTCTACGGCCTGTTCTCCTCCGCCAAGACCTCCCTGCTGCTCGCCATGGCCTGCGCGGCCATCAACATGAGCGTGGGCATCATCATGGGCGCCGTCTGGGGCTACTCCAAGAAGTTCGACGCCGTCATGCTGGTCATCTACAACATCGTGGCCAACGTGCCGTACCTGCTGTTGGTCTCCGTGTTGGTGTACGTGGTGGGCTCCGGCTTCGGCAGCTTCATCTTCGCGTTGACGATCACCGGCTGGATGGGTATCGCCTACTTCTTCCGTACTCAGGTCATGATCATCCGTGACCGCGAGTACTCCCTGGCGTCCCGATGCCTGGGCACCCCCATTCCCAGGGTGGTCTCCAAGAACATCCTGCCCTTCCTGACCTCCGTCATCGTGACGCTGCTGGCCACGGAGCTGCCCATGTACATCTCCATGGAGGTGTACCTCTCCTTCATCGGCATCGGCCTTTCCGCCACGATCCCCTCCCTGGGCCGCATGATCTCTCAGGCCCAGAGCGCGTTCAGGACCTTCCCCTGGGAGTTCTGGCCGCCGGTCCTCGTGGCCTCCATGGTCACCATCATCCTGTACCTGCTGGGTCAGAATCTGGCGGACGCCACCGACCCCAGGACCCATATGTAAGGAGGGACGAGCATGGAAACCAACGAAAGAAAAGTCCTTCTCTCCCTGAAGAACGTAGAGGTCAAGTTCAACGTCCGCGGTCGTATCCTGACGGCTATCCGGAACGTTTCCTTGGACGTCTATGAAAACGAGTCTCTGGCCATCGTGGGCGAGTCCGGTTCCGGCAAATCCGTCTTGACCAAGACCTTCGCCGGCATGCTGGAAACCAACGGCTTCATCTCCAACGGTACCATCATCCTGTCGGACGACGAGATCACCGAGACCAACGTGACCCTGACGCCCTTCAACCGCCGCCTGCTCACCTACCTCAAGAACATGCTCAACAAGCTGTCCGTCCAGGAGCGCGGCGCCAAGGACTATAAGGCATACCTGGAGAAGAAGCGTGAGATCCAGGCCGCCCAGGCCCTGAGCCAGGACGAGGAAGCGGATTACACCGCCCGCATCAAGGCCCTGACCGACGACATCGTCGACAAGAACAACTATCTGCAGACCCTGGACCGCCGCAGCAAGGAGGATCAGGCCGAGATCGAGAAGACCACGGTCAAGATCAAGACCCTGACCACGTCCAAGGAAGCGCTGATCAAGGAGCGGGACGACATCGTCGCCTCCCGCAAGAAGTCCTATTCCTCCGACGCCGCCCGACAGGCCGCCGACAAGGAGATGCTGGCCAAGCTGAAGGCCTCCGTGGCCCAGAAGAACGCCATCCCCGACAAGGCGGGGAACCCCTATGGCCTCAGCGACGAGGTGCTGGAGCGGAACCAGAAGATCGCCTACGAGATCCTGCTCTCCATCGGCCGGTACCCCCTGAAGGATCAGTTCAAGTTCATCTACAAGATGCGCAAAGCCTTCGCCCTGGCCATGAAGACGGGCGAGGACCTGAATGATCCGGAGGTCCTGAACCGCATCTTCGAGACCGCCGCCTTCCGCGTGGAGTATCGGTCTTTGGACGAGGAGAAGGGCATCCTGCACGGCTATGCCATCATCGACTGCGCCAAGATCAAGTACACCAAGGACTGGCAGATGATCCGCGGCCGCCGTATCGCCACAGTCTTCCAGGACCCCATGACCTCTCTGAACCCGATTATCCCCATCGGCAAGCAGATCATGACGGTCATCCTCAAGCACCAGCAGTGCTCCCAGGAGGAAGCCAAGAAGCGCACGCTGGACATCATGGAGAAGGTGGGCATCCCCGAACCCGCGAAGCGGTTCGACGATTACCCCTTCGAGTACTCCGGCGGCATGCGGCAGCGTATCGTCATCGCCATCGCTCTATCCTGCCAGCCCAAGATCCTGATCTGCGACGAGCCCACCACGGCCCTCGACGTGACCATCCAGGCCCAGATCATCAAGCTCATCAAGGACCTGCAGCGCGAGCTGGGCTTCACCACCGTCTACATCACCCATGACCTGGGCGTCGTAGCCAACGTGGCGGAGCGTGTGGCGGTGCTGTACGCCGGTCAGATCGTGGAGCTGGGCTCCGTGGAGGAGATCTTCTACGATCCCAAGCACCCCTACACCTGGGCGTTGCTGTCCAGCTTGCCCCAGCTGTGTGAAAAGGGCACGGACCTGTTCTCCATCCCCGGCACGCCCCCTTCCCTCTACAACAAGATCAAGGGCGACGCCTTTGCTCCCCGCAATCGCTACGCCATGCAGATCGACCTGGAGGAGGAGCCCCCCATGTTCAAGGTCTCGGAGACCCACTACGCCAAGACCTGGCTGCTTGACCCGAGAGCGCCCAAGATCGAAACCCCGGCCGCCATCCAGAATCTTCACGAGAAGATGGAGCGGGCCCACGTGGAATTCGCGGAGTAAGGAGGCAGCGCATGGAAAATACTGAAAAGCAAGTATTGTTGTCGATCCGAAACCTGGACGTGGTCTTCGGCCACGGCAAGAAGGCGTTCAAGGCCGTCAACGACGTGAGCTTCGACATCTATAAGGGCGAGACCCTGTCCCTGGTGGGCGAGTCCGGCTCCGGCAAGACCACCATCGGCCGTGCCATCATCCGGATCAACCCCTGCTCCGCCGGCACCATCTATTACAACGGCAAGCGCATCTCCGGCAAGCTCTCCCGGAAGGAGGACAGGGAAGTCATCCGCAAGATCCAGATGATCTTCCAGGATCCCGCCGCCTCCCTGAACGAGCGCGCCACCATCGAGTACATCATCTCCGAAGGCCTCTACAACTTCCATCTGTTCAAGGACGAGAAGGACAGGATGGCCAAGGTGGAGAAGATCACCAAGGAGGTCGGCCTCTTGCCCGAGCACCTGACCCGGTACCCCCACGAGTTCTCCGGCGGGCAGCGGCAGCGCGTCGGTTTGGCCCGGTCCGTGGTCATGGAGCCGGAGTTCATCATCGCTGACGAGCCCATCTCCGCCCTGGACGTGTCCATCCGTGCCCAGGTGCTGAATCTGCTGAAGAAGTTCCAGCAGGAGCGGGGCCTGACCTACCTGTTCATCGCCCACGACCTGTCCATCGTCCGCTTCATCAGCGACCGGATCGTGGTCATCTACAAGGGGCGCATCATGGAGATCGCGGAGAGCGAAGAGCTGTTCAAGTTCCCGCTCCATCCCTACACCAAGTCCCTGATGTCGGCCATCCCCGTGCCGGACCCCATCATCGAAAAGAGGAAAAAGCTCTTCGTCTACGAGCCGTCCAAGATGCACGACTATTCCAAAGAGCAGCCCTCCCTGGTGGATCTGGGGAACGGACACATGGTCTTCGGCAGCCCCTCGGAGATCGAAAAGTACAAAGCCATCCGCTTCGCCAAGGCGTAACGGATCAACGGAACCACAGGCAGCCGGTCGATGCAGGTCGGCTGCCTTTTTCAAAAGCCTATGAATGAGATCGAAGTCAGCGGAAAACATTTGACTCTTCGGATCGTCGCCTTCGCACTGGCGGTGGTCATCGGCATGACCGCCTTCGGCGTGGCCTTCTATCAGATATCCAACCGGAAGCCGGGCTACTATGAGATAACCGCCACCCGAGACGAGACGGCGCCCCTGTATTCCAACGGCATCACCCTCTACTGCTATTTTGGCGGCGAGAGCAGTGCCATCAAGGAGAAGCTGCGGACCAGCGAAGCTCTGTACTCCGAGGCCCTGGGCCGCATCTATCGGTTGCTGGACCCGCGGGAGACCTACGATGGCTATGTGAATCTGGCCACCCTGAATCAGCATCCGGGGGAGACGCTGACGCTGCCCGAGGAGCTGTTCCATGCGCTGACGGACGCGCTGGAACGGACCGAAGGGCAAGGGTACTCGATCCTGGACGGCGCGATCCGGAGCCTGTGGCAAGAATTGCTGTATCTGGAGGAGCCGGAAGCGTACGATCCGCTGCGAAACGAGGAGCAGCAGGCCCGCTTCCAGGCGGTGTACGACGCTCTGGCGGCGCCGGACGCCCTTCGCCTTCAGGTGGTGGATGCGGCAGCCCACACGGTGCGGCTGGAGGTGTCCGACGCCCTGACGGCGGTACTCGAAAAATACGAGGTGGAGGGGCCCCTCCTGGATCTTGGTTCTCTGCGGGAGGCGTACATCCTCCAATACGTGCGGGACAAGCTGGTGGAAGCCGGGTTCGTCCGCGGGTATCTGAGGACACAGCGAGGGCTGAGCCTGATGCTGCCAGAGACCACGGAGGGGGAGCTGCTGCTTCCGGGTTATGCCGACGGCGCGGCCCTGGACGCAGCGTACGTTTCCCTGAGCAACGGGGCCGCCTGCTGCGCCTTGCGGGCCTTCTCGGTAGGGGACCCGGGGTATTACGAGATCGACGGCGTCTTGCGGCACCCGAACCTGGGGGACACGGGGGACCTTGCCCGACAGCTGCTGACGGTTTGGATCGTGTCGCCTGCGGGGGACGTGGTGGACGCCGCCGTCAAGGCAGCGGCCCTGTTTGAAACGCCGGACGATCAGCTGCGGCAGCGGCTGAGGGACTTCGGCGCCGATGGGGCCTGGGCGGCCATGATCGAAGCGGATTCGCCTAAAACGATCCTGGCGGACCCCCTGCACCCGGAGGCGTTCCATCCCTTGACGGACGAAGGATTCAGCGTCGTCGTCCCCTGACGGAACAGCGATACATATCTTTTACGAACGATGCACACCTTTTCACACGGAAAAGGTGTGCGTTTTTTATAAGAAGGCCCCTTGGAGGGGCATGGCGGGGAAACTCTGCATGAAATGGCGAAAAACTGCATAATAACAACAAACAGGCCCAAAACGGCGTTTAAAAACGGAAAAAGATGCGGTATTCTCGGCGGTAACGGTTTGACAAGACAAGATACCGATGGTATAATTACAAGCAATTCATATAAAGGTCGTATTTTCGCCACAATTTTGCCAAGATCGTCGGCGAGGGCGCGACCGGATGAAGAGTCGCCGTTCCCTGCAGAATGTAAGAACTCGATTTCTCAATTGGAGAAAAATACAAATAGGAGGAAAAAAGATGAAAAAGACAATTGCGATCCTTCTGTCTCTGATCATGGTCCTCGGCATGGTCGTCGCCTGCGCGAAGCCTGCCACCGAGGCCCCCAAGACGGAAGAGCCCAAGGCTGCCGAAGCGCCCAAAACGGAAGAAGCTCCCAAGGCTACGGAAGAGCCCAAGGCCACGGAAGAGCCCATGGCTCCCTGGGACGGCGCCTACATGGATCGTGACGACTACAAAGCGTACGTCAAGAACGATCTGGATGTGGTCATCGCCGCCATCGAGGATCAGCTCGAGGACGCCACCTACGCAGCCGTGAAGGCGGCCCGCGAGGACGCCGACAAGGCCATCGACGAAGCCGTCACCCTGGCGGAGGTCCGTGCGGCTTATGAAGCCGGCTTCAAGGCGATCGTGGACACGATCCCAGTTGCGGATGGCGTTTATTCCTTTAAGAAGGCCAACTACACCGAACGCGCCAACATCCTCGGCATCCTCGAGCAGTACGCGGTTGCGAAGGGCATCACCGGCATCTCGCTGTTTGAGGATGCGGGATACACGATGTACAACCCCCGCGTCACGCTGGGCACCGAGAACTACATCGTCGGCTACGGCTTCGGCACGCTGGCTGAGGGCGCCATCACCTCGGATCTCGATTACGAGGAGAATGCGGCGTGGAAGCGGTACTATCACACCTTTGAAGCGAACGACCCCGGCACGCTGAACTACCTCAACGACCAGGGCTCGCAGGTCGGCGATCTGTATGGCTACATTGCGGCAAGCTATGTGACCACCTTCATGAACGAGACCAAGGACGGTTACAACTGGGTGCCCGAGCTGGCCAAGACGAAGCCGGAAGCCATGAACGATGAAGACGGCGACGGCATGGCGACCGTTTGGCGCTATGAAGTCCGCACCGGCAAAGACGGGCTAAAGTACAAGACTGGTTCCGAGCTCGAGAGTCGTAAGGCGTTCGACGGCCGCGAGGTTGCCCTTGAGGACTACATCACCCCGTTCAAGCTTCTGCTCACGCAGGCGAACAACCTGTATCGAGGCTCCGAGATGGCGAATTCCGATAGCTCCGCGTTTGTCGGCATCAAGGATTACTACAACGGCTCCGTGAACGGCTTCAACCAGGAGCTTTGGGACAAGGTTGGCATCAAGGCGTATGAAGAGGACGGCAAGAGCTACCTCGAGTTCACCTATGTCGAGGAGCAGAACTCGTTCTACGCGATGTACTACAGCGCGAGCTCACTGTATCAGCCGCTGCCGCAGGAATTCATCGACCTCGTAACGGTCAAGAACCTCTACGGCTTCAACGAAGACAAGACCGAAACGCCGGTTGACAACACGCTGGCTCTCGGCGCGTTCTATCTCGAGCGCTACGATCAGGACCAGCAGATCGTTTACGGCAAGAACCCGTACTATGTGTTTGCGGACACCAAGTACTCCATTCCGGGCGTCCATGTGAAGATCTTCACTGCGGCGAACGAGGACACCACCGCTGCGTTCAAGGAGTTCCTCGCGGAGCACTTTGACGGCGCAGGCATCCCGCAGGAATACCTCAACGAGTATAAGAACGATCCGCGCGCCCGCCGTGCAAACGGTACTTCCAACTTCAAGTTGAACGTCAACGCTTGCGACGAAGCGACTTGGGAACTCCTGTTCGGCGAGAACGGCAAAGCGACCCAGACGCCGAAGGACTCTTATTGGACGGTCAAGCCGGCGCTCGGCAACAGCCACTTTGTGAAGGCGTTGAGCTACTCGATCGACAGAAAGACGTTCGCGGATGCGCACGGCTCCATCCCATCGGTTGACTATCTCTCCTCGAACTACATGTCCGATCCGGAGAACGGTATTTCCTACGACAACAGCGAACCCCATAAGAAGGCGATTGAGCAGCTTCTGACGGACACCGACGGTTACGGCTACTCCCTTGAGCTTGCGCGCGATTACTTCCGCATGGCTCTCACCGAGCTGGAAGCTGACGGCGCCTACACCCCCGGCACGAAGGACAATCCGACCGTGATCGACCTCGAAATCGGCTGGATGCGTCCGACGCAGGAAGAGCAGTACCACAACGAGATCAAGAACTTCATGGAAACCGCGTTCAACGACGAGTCCGTCACCGGCGGTGCTTACAAGCTCTCCGTTAACTTCTGGTGCGGCAACGTCTGGAGCGATATCTACTACAACAAGCTGATGGTTGGTCAGTATGACCTCGGTTTCGGTGCGATTACCGGCAACCCGTTGAACCCGCTCGATTTCGTTAGCGTTCTGTCCAGTGATTTGTCGATTTCCCACGACTTCACCTTGAACTGGGGCGCGGACACTAACGCTGCTGATGATTACCCAATTGTCTACAACGGTCAGCGCTGGTCCTATGACGCTCTGTACACCGCAGGCAACGGCACCGCAGTCGTGAAGAACGGTCAGAATTCCCAGTCCACTTATGTGGAATACTCCAAACTCACGAAGAACGAAGACGGTACCTACACAGGTTCCTTCACCGTGACTCCGACGGTTCCGGATCAGACGACGTTGGAAGCAGTCAAGGTTGTTTGCTGCAACTATGAGCGTTACTACAACGGCGACGGTAAGTATTTTGAGGAGCCGATCGAGTTCACGTCCGAGATGAAGGACGGCAAGCTCGTTGTCACCTTCACGGTTCCCGCCGAGCTCGCAGCCGATTACGCGACCGGCAGCGGCACGTCCGAGACGCCGACCGGCATGACCGGCTTCGACTTCACGTACAAGCTCACGATCGCTGGCAACGAGAGCACGCCGATGGAATCCGTTGAGGACGCCTTCGAGGTTCCGGAAGCTGCGGCCGCCGAAGCGCCCGCAGCGGAGACTCCCGCGGCATAACTTCGTATAAATGGCTTTAGAAGGATAGGCGATGGAGTCGCTTCTCGACTCCATCGCCTGTCTCGGTATACAAGAGGGAGGAGCATTATGGGGAAATACGTCCTGAAACGAATCGGACTCGCATTTCTCACCACCTTTATCATTTTGTCATTGACATTCATCCTGGTGAAACTGCTGCCTTTTGAGCGTCCTATCGGCGGAACGCAGCAGCAGATCGCGTATTTCGATAAGCAGACGCATCTAGGCTACGTCTACCGGTTTGAAAAAGAAATGCCTGAATACGGCGAGCCGCTTTACAAATCGCCCACGGAAAAAGGGCGCGCCTATTACTATTACCAGGTTCCGGTACTGGAGCAGTATGCCAACTGGCTCAAGAATATCATCCTGCACTGGGATTGGGGTTACAGTAAGACCTTTCAGCCCAACGTGGCCGCCTCGGTCATCATCATGTCCCGTATCGGCTATTCCATTCGTTTGAATATTATCTCGGTCATCGTGTCGGTGCCGTTGGGCATATTGCTGGGCATCTGGGCGGCGTTGAAGAAAAACACCGTCACAGATCATACCATCTCCACCCTGGTCATGATCTTCATTTCGATTCCGAGTTTCGTTCTAATATCGTTTATTCTGGCAATCTTCTGCTATAAGCTCAACTGGCTGCCGTCCACCTGGCCGCCGGACACGGCAATGACGTCCGCCAAGGTGAAGGGCTACATCATCCCGGTGTTCTGCCTTTCCTTCGGTTCCATCTGCGGTTACTGCCGTTTCGTCCGTGCGGAGCTGTGCGAGGTCCTGGAGAGCGATTATCTGCTGCTGGCCCGCACCAAGGGCCTGACCCGGCGTCAGGCCATTGTCCGCCATGCCTTGAAGAACGCCATGGTGCCCATCTTTCCCTCCATCCTGGCGGAATTCATCGGGATCCTCGGCGGCTCCATGATCCTGGAATCTCTCTATGGCATCCCGGGCATCGGCAAGCTCTTCGTGCTGTCCCTGAATTACAAAGATTACGATATCCTGTTTGTGGACATGGCGATCTTCACCACCATCAGTCTGCTGGCCGGCGTGGTGCTGGATCTGAGCTACGGGTTCATTGACCCGCGTATCAGAATGGGGGCGAAGAAGTAATGGAACAGAGACATATTGAGTTCAAGCCCGATGATTTCGTGCTGGTCCAGCAGAATGTTCGCATCACGGACAAAAAACTGGAGACCAAGCCCACCACCTTCATGAAGGACGCGTTCCGGCGGTTCTGCAAGAACAAATCCTCCGTGGCGGCCGCCATCATTTTGGCCATCCTCATCGTGCTGACCATCCTGGTCCCCTGGCTCTCTCCCCATAACATCGACAACGTGCGTACGCCGGAGAAGTTCCTGGCGCCCAAGCTCTTCAAAGCCGGCACCGGCTTTTGGGACGGCACCCGGGAGAAGACCCACGTGGTGTATGACGCCGTCAACCAGGTCCCGGCTTTGTCGGACAAGTATTCCGTGGCGGCCATCAAGCAATCCCTGGTCTCCCTTACGGTGGATCCCCAGCCGGAACTCATCGACTCTGCCAGCCCCTACGGCACCGGCGGCGTCATCGTGCTGGCTACGGACGCGGCGGTGAACGATAAGGACGTGTTCCTGTCCTCCAAGTCTATAGACTTCACGGACAAGGGCGCTTACATGCTGGACGTGATCTTTGGAAACGAGGAGGGCGTCAGCGACTCCAAGCTGGGTGAGTACTGCGTCTACCTGAAGATGGGCGATCGGCCTGAGGATCGGATCTTGATCCGGGATTTCTCCCGGGATTACAGTCCCCTTTCCTTCAACATCAGCCAAGCCATGAAGGACAAGGGTATGAGCTCCGCCACGGGCCAAATCGTGTTTGAGGTGCGCTCCACGGCGGACGCCATCCGCTACATCCTGCTCGAGAGCGTGAAGCTGTCCGGCGGCGAGCGGGCCAAGAACAAGGAGGTCCTGGAGGAGGTCTCCTTCGAAAACGCCACCCTCATGATCAACAATGCGGATAAGAACAGCCAGGGCTACTGGTCCTGCTCCGGCCGCAAGGGTATCCATAATTCAGAGATCTTCTACTGCAACTACGTCATCGACACCTATATGCTGGTTTACGGTGACGCGGATCTGGTCACCTACTCCGCCACGGAACTGAACAACTGGATCGAAAAGGGCTGGTGCACATACGACTACACCGTGGGTCCCGAATCCTTCGTGCGGCTGACGGACGATTGCCCCGTGGATTTCGTGGAGAGCCAAACGGTGCTGAAGGTCACCAAGAAGCTTTCGAGCATCACTGCCCGGGGATGGAATTACCGGAAGATGGGGTATGACAAGATGCCCTCCTTCATCCTGGGCACCGACGCCTCCGGCTTCGATCTGTTCAAGCGGGCCTTCGCGGGCCTTAGGACGTCGTTGATCCTGGGCGTGTGCACGGCGGCGTTCTGCTTCCTGTTCGGCCTGGTCTGGGGCGCTGTCTCCGGCTATTTCGGCGGCAACGTGGACCTGTTCATGGAGCGTTTCTGTGAGATCCTGGGCGGCGTGCCCTGGATCGTGGTCATGACGCTCTGCATCCTCCACTTGGGCAACAACATCTTCACCTTTTTCCTGGCTCTGTGCATGACGGGATGGATGGGCACGGCCCATCGAACGCGTACCCAGTTCTACCGGTTCAAAGGTCGTGAATACGTGCTGGCGTCCCGGACACTGGGCGCTACGGACAAGCGTCTGATCTTCAAGCACATTCTGCCCAACTCCATGGGCACCATCATCACGGCCAGCGTGTTCATGATCACCAGCGTCATCTTCTCCGAAGCCACGTTGGCGTACCTGAACCTGGGCCTCCAGGGCGTCCAGTCCTTCGGCGTCATGATGGCTTCCAACCAGCAGTATCTGGGGATCTACCCGAACCTGGTCATCTTCCCCGCCGTAGTCCTAGCGCTGATGGAGATCTCCTTCAACCTGTTCGGCAACGGCCTGCGGGATGCGATCAACCCGTCCCTGAAAGGAAGTGACTAAGATGGCAGACCAGAGAGAAAAAGTATTGTCCGTCAACAATCTTGTCATCAACTTCAAGACGGATAACGGCATCCTCAAGGCGGTGCGCAATGTGTCCTTCGACCTCTATCAGGGCGAGACCCTGTGCATCGTGGGCGAGTCGGGCTCCGGCAAGTCCGTCACCTCCAAGACCATCATGGGCATCCTGGCCAACAACGCCATCATCGCCGACGGCAACATCATCTACCGCGGTGAGAACCTGCTGGAGGTCTCCGAGGACGAATTCTACAAGATCCGGGGCCACAAGATCGGCATGATCTTCCAGGACCCCCTGTCCTCGTTGAACCCCATCGTGAAGATCGGCAAACAGATCACCGAGGCCATGCTCCTGAACGCCGACAAGCTCAAGCTCATGTACAACGATCTCATCAGCGACGATCTGATCCGGTACAAGAACACCCTGGCCAAGATGAACATCGCCATCACCACCGAGCAGAAGAAGCTGGACGCGTTCATCGCCGAGACCAAGGCCAAGGAAGGGCTCACTGCGGAGCAGAAGGCGGCCAACAAGGCCCTCATCCAGCAGAAGAAGGCGGAGTTCAAGGCCTTTGAGAAGAAGACCCGGGACGAGTACATGGGTAAAGCCAAGGAATTGAAGGCCGTCCTGACGGAAACCGAGAAGAAAGCGAAAAAGCAGGTGGCCGAGTACAAAGCCCAGGTCACCAACGAGTATAAGCAGCAGAAAAACGAGCTGAAGCAAAAGCTGGCGGCCGCCTCCGGCGAGGAGAAAGCGGCTCTCAAGCAGGAGCTGGCCCAGCTGAAGGTGGACTTCGACAACAAACTCTCCATCACCAAGGCCGAGGCCAAGCGCCGGGCCCTGGAGATCATGCGGGAGGTGGGCATCCCCGAACCGGAACGCCGCTTCGAGCAGTACCCCTTCGAGTTCTCCGGCGGCATGCGGCAGCGTATCGTCATCGCCATCGCCCTGACGGCTTCCCCGGAGATCCTGATCTGCGACGAGCCCACCACGGCTCTGGACGTGACCATTCAGGCCCAGATCCTGGAGCTCATCAATAAGATCAAGGCCGAGCGGAACCTGTCCTGCATCTTCATCACCCACGACTTGGGCGTGGTGGCCAACATGGCGGACCGGGTGGCGGTCATGTACGCCGGCAAGATCGTGGAATACGGCACCGCCGACGAGATCTTCTACGATCCCCGCCATCCCTACACCTGGGCCCTGCTCTCCAGCATCCCGGACGTGGACAGCAAGGAGAAGCTGGAGGCCATCCCCGGCACGCCGCCCAACATGATCTATCCGCCCAAGGGCGACGCCTTCGCCATTCGGAGCAAGTACGCCATGAACATCGACTTCAGGGAGGAGCCGCCTTTCTTCAAGGTGTCCGATACTCACTATGCCGCCACCTGGCTGCTGGACGAGAAAGCGCCCAAGGTGGAAATGCCTCGGATCGTCAGCGAGCGTATCCGTAATTCCTTAGCGGGAGGTGCCAAATGAGCAATCCAATGGATAATATCGAAATCACTCCCGAGGAGAACCAGGAAGCTCGTGTGATACAGGAGACCCCGGAAGTGGAGTTCATTCCGGACGATCTCGAAGACGTCCATGATCAGATCGATTCGCCGGATGAGCAGGTGGCTTTCAACCGGAAATATAAGATCAACCCCCGGGTCAAGCAGAAGCCGGAGCTCAGGAAAAAGAACATCCTGCTGTCCGTGCGGAACCTGAAGATGTTCTTCTTCTTCGGCAGGGGCGTGAACCGGCAAAAGCTCAAGGCCGTGTCCAACATCTCCTTTGACCTGAAGGAAGGCGAGTGCCTGGGCATCGTGGGCGAGTCCGGCTGTGGCAAGACCACCACGGGCCGCTGCATCATCCGCCTTTACGACATCACCTCCGGTGCCATCTACTATCGGGGCGTCCGCATCAGTGCCGGCAATCGCTGGAACAAGAAGGAGATCAAGTGGTCCCGCATCCATGCCAACGAGAAGATCAAGGCTCTGAGGGAGGAGGCCAAGGCCGATCCCGCCAAAGCGACGGAGATCGAAGCCAAGATCCGGGAGATCGAGGAGAACGTAAGGGAGATCCATGCGGTCCAGAAGGAGAAGATCAAGCAGATCAAGTTCGACAACGATAACGTCAGCCGCAAGCTGATGAACGAGATCCAGATGATCTTCCAGGACCCCATCGACTCCCTGGACCCCCGCATGACCGTGGAGGACATCATTCAGGAGGGCCTGCAGATCCAGGGCTTCCGCAACAAGGCCGAGAACCACAAGAAGGTGGTGAAGATGCTGGAGACCGTGGGCCTGGTGGAGGAGCACGCCTCCCGCTACCCCCACGAATTCTCCGGCGGCCAGCGGCAGCGTATCGGCATCGCCCGAGCGCTCATCATGAACCCCAAGCTCCTGATCTGCGACGAGCCCATCTCGGCGCTGGACGTGTCCATCCGGGCCCAGATCATCAACCTGTTGAACGACCTCAAGCGGAATCTGAACCTGTCCATCATCTTCATCGCTCACGATCTGTCCGTGGTCAAGTACTTCTGCGATTCCATCGTGGTCATGTACTTCGGCAAGGTGGTGGAGAAGGCTCCCAGCGACGAGCTGTTCAAGAACCCCATGCACCCCTATACCCGGTCCCTGCTGTCGGCCATCCCCAAGCCCAACCCCAGGTCCGAGCGGGAGCGCAAGCGCATCACCTACAACCCCGCCGAGGTTCACGACTATGAGCATGGGGATATGCCCTCCCTGCGGGAGCTGAAGAAGGATCACTTCGTGTATTGCAACGACGCGGAGTACGAACGGTACATGAAGGAGCTGAAGGACTGAAGGTGAACGCGATCTGCCGTTTCTTCCGCCATCCCTGGAAGCAGTACGCGGCTGCCGCCGGCGTCGCCGTGGCGATTACGGGCCTGTCCCTGCTTAGGGACGGGTTCACCCTGCGCATCCACTACTACAACGCCCTGACCATGGCCGGGGCGGTGACGCTGCTGCTGGGGCTGCTGCTGATGACGGCCTATTTCGGCGTCTTCGACATCTTTGGCTATTCCTTCTCGACGGTGGGCACCAAACGACGGTACCACGATCTGTACGAGTATGCCGAAGCGAAAAAGGAAAAGCGTCGCCACGGCAACAAGTTCTTCCTGCCCTGGATGATCGTTGGCACGGCCTTCCTGCTGGCGGGGCTCCTGCTGCGCATCGGCCTATAACGGAACAAAGAGCATACGAGCCGCTTTTCTTTCGGGAAAGCGGCTCATTTTATATATTCATATCAAAGCCTTGCGCTTTGTGGGAGCCGTGCTACAATGAAACTGGATCCATTCGGGAAAAACCCGCGGCGGCGGGTCGAAAACATATGAACTATACGATTCAGGAGGAGAAAAAACATGGCGAATTCGGTACAGGACATCCTGCGTATGATCCGGGACGAGGGGATCGAGATGGTGGACTTCAAGATGGTGGACATCCACGGCCAGTTCCGCCACGTGACCATCCCCGCGGAGAACTTCAGCGAGGACATGATGACGGACGGGGTGGGCTTCGACGCCTCCAACTACGGCTACGCAGTGGTGGAGAAGAGCGATATGGTCTTCATCCCTGATCTGGATACGGCCTATATCGACCCCTTCTGCGATATCAAGACTCTGTCCATGACCGGTAACGCCATGGTCATCGACTACCCCAAGAACAGGCCCCTGGACCAGTACCCCCGGAACATCGTGCGAGCCGCGGAAGAGTACATGCGCTCTACCGGCATCGCGGATACCATGCTGGTGCTGCCGGAGTTCGAGTTCTATCTTTTCGATCAGATCAACTGGGAGGTGAAGCCTGGCTCCATCGGCATGTCCCTGGACGCGGAGCAGAGCTACTGGAACAGCGCCTCCAACGGCAAGGGCTACGTGGTCCCCTATCAGAGGGCCTATCATGTGGCCAAGCCCTTGGATCGCACCTATGAGTGCCGCAGCGAAATGTGCCTGAGGATGCAGGAAGCGGGCATCCCCGTGAAGTATCACCATCCCGAGGTGGGTGCCTCCGGTCAGTTCGAGATCGAGCCGAAGCTGGGCGAGATGTCCAAGATGGCCGACGCCACCATGCTGGTGAAATACATCGTTCGCAACACCGCCATGAAGTACGGCAAGACCGCCACCTTCATGCCCAAGCCCGTCTACGGCGAGGCCGGCAGCGGTATGCACGTGCATATGCTGCTTTTGAAGGACGGGGAGCCGGTCTTCTCCGACGACGACGGCTACGCCCATCTGAGCCGCGAGGCCCACTGGTTCATGGGCGGCCTTTTGAAGCACATCGCCTCCCTCTGCGCCATCACCAACCCCAGCACCAACTCCTTCAAGCGATTGGTGCCAGGCTTCGAGGCGCCGGTGACCGTGGGCTACGCCACCTCCAATCGGAGCGCGGTCATCCGCATCCCTGCCTACGCCAAGTCCCCCAAGCTCCGCCGGTTCGAGATCCGGAACCCGGACGCCACGTGCAACCCCTACTTCTGCTACGCGGCCCTGCTGATGGCGGGCCTCGACGGCATCCAAAACAAGATCGACCCCCACGAGAACGGCTGGGGTCCCTACGATATGAACCTCTATAGCCTGTCCCCCGAGGAGAAGGCCAAGCTCCATCACCTGCCCACCTCTCTCGATCAGGCTCTGGATGCCCTCGAAGCGGATCACGAGTATCTGACCCGAGGCGGCGTGTTCCCGGAGCGGCTGCTGCAGAACTTCATCCAAGAGAAGCGGAAGGAATGCGTGGAGCTGGCTAAGATCCCCCATCCCGCCGAATTCGACAAGTATTACAACGCGTAAGAGCATGCTCGAGATCACCCAAACCATGCTGGAGGACGCCCTCGCCTACGGGCGCGCCTTCACCAGCCAGGGCAAGACCGCTCAGTACATCCCCTATCTGCGGCACGTGGACAGGGATCTTTTGGGCGTGTCCGTCCAGACCGTGGACGGCCGCCGCTTCAGCGCCGGGGACTCGAAAACGCTCTTCACCGTCCAGAGCATCGCCAAGGTGGTGGCCCTGGCCCTCGCCCTGCAGGACAGGGGAGAGAAGTATCTTTTCTCCGGTCGGGTGGGCCTGGAGCCCACAGGGGACCCCTTCAACTCCATCATCCGCCTGGAGGTGGACCGCAAGCCCTACAACCCCTTCATCAACGCCGGCGCCATCGCTGTGGTGGGAGCCATCAAGGGCCGCAGCGGGTCCGAGAAGTTCGAACGGCTGCTGCGGTACTTCAAGAAACTCTGCGGGTCCGAGACCGTCTCCCTCTGCGGGGAGGCGTACCTCTCCGAGCGGGAGACCGGGGATAAGAACCGGGCCCTCGCCTACCATCTGAAGGCGACCAAGATGCTGGAGGGGGACGTTGGCGAGGACTTGGACGTTTACTTCCGCATGTGCTCCCTGTACGTCACGGCGGAGGACATCGCCCATCTTGCCCTGGTCCTGGCCAATCGGGGCCTGGACCCCGCCACGGGGGAGCGGCTCATGGCCGCGGAGCACGCCCGGATCATCCGCACCCTTATGCTTACCTGCGGCATGTACGACGGGTCCGGGGAGTTCGCCGTGAAGGTGGGCTACCCCGCCAAGAGCGGCGTGGGCGGCGGCATCGCGGCTACGCTGGTGGACCGCATGGGCATCGGCGTCTTCGGCCCGGCCCTGGACGTCCGGGGCAACAGCGTGGCGGGCATCGCCATATTGGAGTATCTTTCCAAAGCCATGGACGTTCGCTTATTCTGATCGATCCAAAGGAGAGAACATGGCATCCTTCGATGAAAAGAGAGAGGCCTTGCGGCAGAAGAAGATGATGACGGGGAAAAAGCTGCTGAAAAGCGCTTTGTTTCTGGCGGTGTTCCTGGGGGTCATGGCCCTGTTCATGGCGCCTATGGGCATGACCAACGCCATCAATACCATGATGAACACCGCCTACCGCATCCTGCTGGACACGGTGTTCTACATCATGGCCATCGCCGTGCTGGCCGGGGCCCTGTCCGAGATGCTGACGGAGTTCGGCGTGCTGGAGCTGTTCAACTTCCTGCTTTCGCCCCTCATGAAGCCCCTGTACGGCATGCCCGGCGCGGCGGCCCTGGGGATCGTGTCCACCTACTTCTCCGACAACCCCTCCATCCTGGCCCTCGCTAAGGAGCAGCAGTACCGCCGGTATTTCAAGGCGTACCAGATCCCGGCCCTGACTAACCTGGGCACGGCCTTCGGCATGGGGCTTATCGTCACCAGCTATATGGCGGGGCTTTCCGCCGTCACGGGCATGAGCCTCGGCAAAGCGGTTCTCTGCGGGAACCTGGGCGCGGTGGTGGGCAGCGTCATCAGCACCCGGCTGCTGCTGTTCTTCAGCAAGAAGCTGTACGGCACCGAGACCTTGGCCCTGTCCCCCCGGGAGATGGGGCAGATGGCGGACGAGGAGAGCAAGCCCAAGCAGGGGTTCATGCTGCGGCTCCTCAACTCCCTTATGGAAGGCGGCAAGAACGGCGTGGAGCTGGGCCTCGGGATCATCCCCGGGGTGCTGGTCATCTGCACCGTGGTCATGATGCTGACCTACGGCCCCTCCGCGGACGGGACCTACACCGGCGCGGCCTACGAGGGTATCCGGGTGCTGCCGCTGCTGGGGGACAAGCTCCAGTTCCTCTTTAAACCCCTCTTCGGGTTCAGCTCCTCCGCCTGCGTGTCCGTGCCCATCACGGCCCTCGGCTCCGCCGGCGCGTCGCTGGGCATGGTGCCGGAGCTCCTTCGGGAGGGGGCGGCGGGCGCCAACGACATCGCCGTGTTCACCGGCATGTGCATGTGCTGGAGCGGGTACCTCTCCACCCACGTGTCCATGATGGACATGCTTCGCTGCAACGAGCTGGTGGGCAAGTCCATCCTCTGTCACACCGTCGGCGGCTTCTGCGCCGGCATCGCGGCCCACTGGCTGTTCGTGCTGATGTCCTTATTGTAGAGCTATTGTGCCGCTTTTTCTCTTTAGTAAAGAGAAAAAGCGGCGGAAAAAGAGAAACGCAAATGGGATGATATGGTATGCAGCGTAAGCCATATATCCCAAGTAAAGCTCTTTTGCACCACTTTTCTTTCAAGAAAAGTGGTCCGCTTTGAATAAATCCATATGAAACCTCAATCAAAACAACTGCATTACGCCTGGATCGTCTGCCTGTGCGGGCTATGGCTGTTCGTGTGCAATATGGGCCTGTGCAGCAACATCCTGTCGGTGTACCTGCCCTTCATCGAGGCGGGCGGCCTCAGCGACAGCATGGGCAGCGCCATCCTCTCCATCCGCTGCCTCTTCTCCTTCGCCGTCACCTTCCTGGTGGAGCTCTATTATCGCAAGCTCTCCCTGCGCCGGGGCATCCTTCTGGCGTCCCTCATCGGCGCGGCGTCGGCGGTGGTCTATTCCATCGGCGGCAGCGCCCTCGTATACTATACCGGCGCGGCCCTGGGCGGCATCGCCTACGGCCTGGGCGCCATCTACCCCGTTTCGCTCCTGCTCTCCAACTGGTTCCACGCCCACCGGGGCCTTGCCTTGGGCATCAGTTCCGCGGGCTCCGGCGTGTCGGTCATGGTCTTTTCGCCCCTGGTCTCGGCCCTGGTCCTTCGGTATTCCCTGCGCACCACCTTCCTGCTGCAGGCGGCCTTCATGCTGATCAGCGCTGTCGGCGTCTTCCTGCTCCTTCGGGACGATCCCGCCCAAAAGGGGCTCCAGCCCTTCGGCGAAGGCGGCGCGGGCGATGCCCGGACCCGGGAGAAGGAGGGGCCCGAGAGGCTCCCGAAGCTGGTGCTGTGGATGCTGGCGTTAATGATGCTGCTGGTGGGCGGCGCAGGTCAGGCGTTCTCCGGGCATCTGTCGGTCCTGGCCCGGAGCTGCGGCTATTCCGTGAAGACGGCCGCCACGGTGGTGTCCCTCCAGGGGACGGTGCTGGTGTGCAGCAAGTTCCTCTCCGGCGGTCTGGCGGACCGGTTCGGGTCCAAGCGGTGCACGTCCCTGCTCATGGCCCTGTTCATCCTGGGCTGCACGCTGGTCCAGTGCATGAACGGCGTCAGCCTTCTCTGGTGTTTCGCGCCCGTGGCCCTAATGGGTTTCGGCGCCTCGGTCTACAACGTGGGCCCGCCGCTCTGGGCCGGGGACCTGTCCGACAGGGCGGGCTACCCCAAGCTCCTCAAGTGGCTGCAGATCTTCTATAACCTGGGCGGCATCCTGTTCTCCGCCGTGCCGGGGATCATCGCCGACCACACCGGCGAATACAAATCCTCCTACCTTCTCATCGCCGCCATGATGCTCCTGAGCTTGGCGATCCTCCGGTGGTCCTATTGGCGGGGGCTGAAAAAAGCCTGATCCCCTGCAACCTTTTTTGCCCCTCCCCGGTGTTATGGACAAACGGAACCCAAGGAGGCCCCTATGAAACAGCAGAAACTGACGGGCTATCAGCCGAATTATCCGAGAAAGGCCCTGCGGGGCGCGGCCATGACGGCGGCGGCTCTGGTGGCTATCGGCGGCGTCACGGGCTGTCGGGTGCCCATCCCCCAGAACCCTCAGATCGAGGGCATGGTGGCCATGCCGGAGCCTACCGACCAGGAGCTGGTGCTGGACGGGGAGGTGGCCATCGCCGAACCCACCGAAGAGCCGGTCATCATGGGCAAGATTTCGGTGACGGAGCCCCCGGAGGAGGAGCTGGTGCTGGACGGGGAGGTGGCCATCGTCGAGCCGGAGCCTACCCCGGAGATGCCCCTTCAGACCACCGGCGTGCTGTTGGCGCCCACCGCCACCCCCGAAGCGTAAGGCTATGAACCTGACCCTCCATCTCACGGCGGACTGCAACCTTCGCTGCCGCTACTGCTACGAGACCCATTGTAAAAACCGTATGACCTGGGACACGGCCAAACAGGCGGTGGACCTGGTCTTTTCCTATGGCCATAAGACCAACGGCTTTTCCCTCTTCGGCGGCGAGCCCCTTTTGGAGCGAGTTCTGGCGGAGGAGATCTGCCGCTACGCCAAGGCCCAGGCCAAAAGACGGGGCGTGGGCGTCCGATTCAAGATGACCACCAACGGCACCCTGCTGGACGAGGATTTTTTGAAGTTCGCCAACGATCACGATCTCGAGATCGCCCTCAGCCACGACGGCCTTCTGCAGGACGAGCAGCGGCTCACCCGGGACGGCCGCCCCACCCGGGCGCAGCTGGAGCCGGTGATCGACCTGCTGCTCCGGTATCAGCCCAAGGCCGCGGCGTTGCAGACCGTGACCCCTTTGACCGTGGGCGGCATGGCCGAGTCCGTAGAGTGGCTCTACCAGCGGGGGTTCTCCCGGATCAACTCCGTCATCGACTACCGGCCCGACGCGGGCTGGGACGACGACTCTTTGAACGTGCTGAAAGAGCAGTACGAGGCCGTAGCAGACCTGATGGAGGCCCGTTTCGACGACAGACGCCCCCTGCTGTTCCTGCCCTTCCTGGTGAAGATCTCCGCCTATCTCAACGACCGGCCTTGCCTCGAATGCAAGCTGGGCATGCGCCAGCCCTCCGTGGCGGAGGACGGGGCCATCTACCCCTGCAACCAGTTTTTGTACCTGCCGGAATACCGCATGGGCCACGTGTCCACGGGCGTCGACCGGGAGAAGCAGCGCTCTATCTACCAGGCTTCCTTGGCTCCGGAGCCCGACTGCCAGGGCTGCGCCATCGAGGGCCGCTGCCGCCACCACTGCGCCTGCCTCAACTTCAGCCTCACCGGGGACATGCACCGGGTACACCCCGTCCAGTGCGAGCACGAGCGGATCCTCATCCCCGTCGCCGACGATCTGGCCGCCCGGCTCTACGAGAAGCGGAGCGCCCGGTTCCTGCTGAACTATAAGGAGGACACGTTAGAATGAAGAAAGCCCTTCGAGGGCTTTTTTATATGTGGCCCCTTGCGGGATGGCCGCGGCAGGATTACAATGATGCAAACGACGAAGGGAGCCGAACCCCATGATCCGCGTAGAGAAGATCCAGATCCCCACCCTGCCCACCAAGAAGCCCCGGCGACTGTACATCTACACGCCCAAGGGGTATGAAACGAGCGACGAGCGGTACCCGGTGCTCTATATGTTCGACGGTCACAACGTGTTCTACGACAGCCACGCCACCTACGGCAAGAGCTGGGGCATGAAGCAGTATTTGGAAAAGAGCAGGCGGCCCCTGATCCTGGTGGCGGTGGAGTGCAACCCGGAGGGCGAGAATCGGATGAACGAGTACACCCCCTTCGACATCTGGTGGAAGGGGAGGCTGATGTTCGAGGCTCGGGGCCAGCTGACCATGGATTGGATCGTCAACGAGCTCAAGCCCCGGATCGACCGGGAGTATCGGACGCTGTCGGACCGGGAGCACACCCTGATCGCGGGCAGCTCCATGGGCGGGCTCATGGCCCTGTACGCCGCGGTGGCCTATAACGGCACCTTCTCCCGGGCGGCGGCCCTGTCCCCCAGCCTGTGGGCAGCCCGGGGCCACGAGGCGGAACTGCTGAAGGCGCACCCCCTCCAGCCGTCCACTCGGATTTATATGGACATGGGCACGGCGGAGGCGAACCCGAAGACCGGCTTCTTGACCGGCGTGTTCCGCACCGCCCAGCGGCTCACCCGGGCCGGGGCCGTGGTGGACGCCCGGATCGTCCCCGACGCCAAGCATTCTGAGGCCTATTGGGAGCAGCGGATACCGGTTTTTATGGAGTATTTGTTGAAATAGTTTTTTCTGCGACTTTTTCTTTTCAGTGAAAAGAAAAAGTCGCCCAAAAAGAAAAGCTTAAGAAGAATAATGGGGGACCACGGCGAAGCCATGATCCCTCCTGAAAGTTCTTTGGGGTGCACCCTTTCTTTCAAGAAAGGGTGCGTGTTTTTAAACAATTCCTTAATAGATCGTCGGGAGTTCCCCTTCGA
>Ga0310694_10000868_pt1 | contig 37175 bp, 27 predicted proteins | sample 174DNAGHGhighgp2_FD_203884 | JGI IMG/M metagenome (GOLD analysis project Ga0310694, IMG submission 203884) | Sheep rumen microbial communities from Palmerston North, Manawatu-Wanganui, New Zealand - 1742 DNA GHGhigh gp2 (v2) (version 2) | ecosystem: Host-associated > Mammals > Digestive system... | reverse complement strand
CTGATGGTGCTGACGGCGATGGTATGCCAGACGTTCTGGGGCCCGCTGCCGCTGGTCGCGGTGCTGATTGTGGCGCTGAAGGAGCTGGTGATGGTGTTCGGCGGCATGTTCATGCTGAGCAGGAACGTGGTCGTCTACAGCAATATTTACGGCAAGGCTGCGCAGGTGGGCTTCATCGCCGCGCTGGTCCTGAGCTTTTTCCACGACCGGTTTGAGGAAAGCGGCACGAAGCTGCTGGGCATGACGCCGGACATCCTGGCGCTGTGGATCACGGTGGCCCTGGCGATCGTCGCCATGGCGGTATACGGCGCACAGTCCTTCAGGACGATCCGGAAGAACAAAGAAAACAAATAACCAGGAGGCAGGTATGAGAGCGGACGGAAGGGAACCGGGAGAGAAGCGCCCGGTGAGCATAGAAACAGATTTTGTGCGGACGGCGTACGGCAGCTGCCTGATCGCCACGGGGAACACCCGCGTGATCTGCACGGCCAGCGTCGAGGAGACGGTGCCGCCTTTCCTCAAGGGAAAGGGCCAGGGCTGGGTGACGGCGGAATACGCCATGCTGCCCGCCTCCACCACGGAGCGGAAAAAGCGCGACGGCATCAAGAAGGACGGGCGGAGCGTCGAAATCCAGCGGCTGATCGGCCGGAGCCTGCGCCAGGCGGTGGATATGAAAGCCCTGGGCGAGCGGACGATTACGCTGGACTGCGACGTGCTGGAAGCGGACGGGGGCACCCGCACCGCGTCCATCACCGGGGCGATGGTCGCCCTGGCCTGCGCCGTGGACCGGCTGATCCGGGAAAAGAAGCTGCTGGTGAGCCCGATCGTCCACCAGGTTGCGGCGGTCAGCGCCGGCATCGTCGGGGACACGCCGTGCCTGGACCTGTGCTACACGGAGGACAGCGGCGCGCAGGTGGACATGAACTTCGTCATGAACGAGAGCGGGGAGTTCATCGAGCTGCAGGGCACGGGCGAAGGCCGGGCGTTCAGCGAGAAGGAGCTTTCGACGCTGATGAGCTACGGCAAGAAGGGCATTTCCGAGCTGATGCAGGCGCAGCGCGAAGCGCTGGGGGACCGGATGCGGCACATCGCGCCCAAGCCCCTGCTGCTGGCGGCGACGGGCAACGAGCACAAGCTGCGGGAGCTGCAGGAAATGTTCCGGGATTTCTATACCATCGCGCCGATGTCCGCGGCAGGATTCTTCGGCCCGATTGACGAGAACGCGTCGACCTTCGCGGGAAACGCGGCGATCAAGGCGGAAGCCGTATGCGAAGCAACCGGGATGCCGGCCATCGCGGACGACAGCGGCCTGTGCGTCGAAGCCCTGGACGGGGAGCCGGGCGTGCTTTCCGCGCGGTACGCGGGTTCCCACGGGGACGACGACGCGAACAACGACCTGCTGCTGCGCCGGATGGAAGGCAAGGAGGACCGCAGGGCGCACTTTACCTGCGCGCTGGCGCTCAAGCTGCCGGGAAAGAAGCCGTACATCGCCGAGGGCAGCTGCCCCGGCACCATCCTGCACAAGCGGCAGGGCACGGGCGGTTTCGGCTACGATCCGCTGTTCCTCTACGAGCCCATGGGCAAGACGTACGCGGAGATGAACGCGGAGGAAAAGAACAGCATCAGCCACCGCGCCCGGGCAGCGCAGGAGATGCAGAAAATCATGGAACGCATCAGCCGCGGGGAAGCCTGAGGGCAAAACAGCGAAAAACCCTTGAAAAATTGCGGAAAAATGCACATTTGGGGGCCGGAAACCTTGACGGGCCAAAGGAAAAGAGTGTAAAATACGCAAAGAAACTATCTGTAGTGGAAAAGGGGGACCGGCAATGCTGTACGACAACAAGATATGGGTCGGCACAGGCGCCGGGAACCCCGTATACCTCCTTCCCTCCATGTCCAACCGGCACGGGCTGATCGCCGGCGCCACCGGCACGGGGAAAACCGTATCCCTGAAGGTGCTGGCGGAAAGCTTTTCCGACATGGGCGTGCCCGTTTTCCTCAGCGACATCAAGAGCGACCTGAGCGGCATGGTCAAGCCCGGCGTCCGCAGCGAAGGCCTGGACAAGCGGCTGCGCGGCTGCGGGCTGGACCCGGACGCCTTCACATACAAGCAATACCCGACGGAGTTCTGGGACGTATACGCCGAGCAGGGGAACCCGATCCGCGCCACCGTGGAGCAGATGGGCCCCCTGCTGCTGAGCCGGATGCTGAGCCTCAACGAGACGCAGAGCGGCGTGGTGAACATCCTTTTCCGGGTGGCGAGGAACGAGGGATACGCGCTGCGCGATATCCAGGACCTCAAGGCCATGCTCGTGCACGTCGGGGAGAACGCGAAGGAATATACGCTGAACTACGGCAACGTCTCCATGGCCAGCGTCGGCGCGATCCAGCGCGCGGTGGCCATCCTGGAGGACCAGGGCGGCGACACCTTCTTCGGCGAGCCCGCGCTGGACATCGGGGACTGGCTGCGCGTGGCGCAGAACGAAGACGGGACGGAGCAGGGCGTCATCAACATCCTCTCCGCCGACAGGCTTTTCAACAACCCGACCATGTATTCCACCTTCCTGCTGTGGATGCTCACGGCGCTGTATGACCGGCTCCCCGAGCGCGGGGACGCGGAAAAGCCCGTGATCGTCTTCTTCTTCGACGAGGCGCACCTGCTGTTCAACAACTGCAGCCGATCCCTGATGGAGAAGATCGAGCAGGTGGTCCGGCTGATCCGGTCCAAGGGCGTGGGCGTTTTCTTCATCACCCAGAGCCCGGCGGACATCCCGATGACGATCCTCGGCCAGCTGGGCAACCGCATCCAGCACGCGCTGCGCGCCTACACGCCCCTGGACCAGAAGGCGGTCAAGGTTGCGGCGCAGACGTTCCGGGTGAACCCGGCGTTCGACACGGAGGAGGCGATCACCACCCTGAAGACGGGCGAGGCGCTGGTTTCCTTCCTGGACGAGCACGGCGCCCCCGGCATCGTCGAGCGGGCGACGATCCTGCCCCCGCAGAGCTATATGGGCGCGATCACCGCGGAGGAGCGCGCCGCGGTCCTCGAAAACAGCCTGCTTTGCGGCAAATATGACGAGACGGCCGACGAGCCCGGCGCCTACGAAATGCTGGCGGAAAAGAAGCAGGAGCAGGCGGCCGCGCAGGCTGCGCCGGCCCCGGTGCCCCAGTTCCTGCTGGTGAACGGCGTGCTGCGGCAGGTTGTCCCCATCGAAAAGGCGACCACGTTCGTGCAGTACAACGGCGCATTATGGCCGATCCTCTGATCCGGCTGTTCATGCATATATCGTCCCTGTTTCCCCAACGACCCCTCTCACGGCGCAGGTGAGCACCGTGCAGCAGAACATGGCACAGAATTTCAAGGTTTATGACCCCGCGACCGGACAGTATGTCGAAAAGCAGATCGAAGGGATGACCGAAGTGGCGCAGGAAGCCGTCCAGCCTGTCGTCCAGGCCGTGAAGGAAGCTGCGGCGCCCGTGATCGAGGTCGCGCAGCAGGCGCCCGAAGCGGTGCAGCAGGCTGTCCAGCAGGCGCCCCAGACCGTTGTCCAGGCGGTGCAGCCCATTGTCCAGGCGGTGCAGCAGGCCGCCCAGCCCGTGGTGCAGGCCGTGCAGCAGGCGCCCCAGGCCGTCCAGCAGGCGGTGCAACCCGTCGTCCAGGCGGCGCAGCAGGCCGTGCAGCCCGTGGTCCAGGCCGTGCAGCAGGCGCCCCAGGCCGTCCAGCAGGCGGTGCAGCCCGTCGTCCAGGCGGCGCAGCAGGCGGTGCCCACCATCCAGGTGCAGCCCCAGCTGCAGCAGATGCCCGTGCTGGTGCAGGATCCCGCGACCGGCCAGATGGTGCAGCAGATGATGACCGTGCAGTATGACCCGGCGACCGGCACCTATGTGCCCGTGCAGCAGCAGCCGCAGGTCGTCACCGATCCCAAAGCGCTCGCCGAGCAGCAGCGGGCAGCCGAGAAGGCCAAGCGGGAAGCGGAGCGCGAAGCCCGCGAAAAGGAAGCCGCCGAGCGCCGCGCCCGGCAGGACCAGCTGCGGGAAGAAGCCGCCGAGCGTGCCCGCAGGAACGACTCCGTCGCCGGCCGCGTCAAGAACACCGCGATTTCCACGGCGACCCGCCAGATCGTTTCCAACCTGACCAAGGGCATCACCAAGGCCATCAGCAGCCTGTTCGGCGGCAAGAAATAAACCTGCTTTCTATGCCCTTCCCGCCCGGCGGGGACCGCATAAAAGATACAGTATTTAGTTGGAGGAGAAGCATATGAAGAAGTTCCTGAAAGAGTTCAAAGAGTTCGCCATCAAAGGCAACGTGGTCGACCTGGCCGTGGCGGTCGTCATCGGCGGCGCGTTCGGCAAGATCGTGACCTCCCTGGTGAACGACATCTTTATGCCGATCATCGGGCTGATCACCGGCGGCAAGAACGTATCCGGCATGTTCGCCGTGCTGGGCAAGGTTCCGGAAGGCGTGACGATCAACAGCCTGGAAGAAGCGGCCGAGAAGGGCATTGCAACCCTGAACTACGGTATGTTCATCCAGACGATCATCGACTTCGTCCTGATTGCCCTGTGCATCTTCCTCTTCATCAAGGCTATCAACAAGATGAAGAAGAAGGAAGAAGCGGCTCCCGCAGAACCCACCACCAAGAAGTGCCCCTTCTGCCAGAGCGAGATCGACATCAAGGCGACCCGCTGCCCGCACTGCACCAGCGAAATCAAGTAATCCAGGCGCCGGCATACGGCAGATGAAAAGCCCCGGGGAATCCTTTCCCCGGGGCCTTTCACATTTTCACGGTGAAGCCGGTCAGACGATTTCACCCATGGTGCCGTTGACGGCGCAGGCGGCGTTGCTCTCGTCGGTATCGATATGCATCGCCAGGGAGAACTTTTCGCTGACGCGGACGACCACGTCCCCAAAGACCAGGGCACGGCCGTTGGTATCCACCTTCACGGAGACGACGTCCTTGTCCTTCAGGCCGAACTCAGCGGCGTCGGCAGGGGTCATGTGGATGTGGCGCTTCGCGGCGATGACGCCTTCGGCGACCTCGACTTCGCCGCAGGGGCCGACCAGCTTGCAGGCGCCGGAACCGGCGATGTCCCCGGATTCACGGACGGGCGCGGCGACGCCGATGGAACGCGCGTCGGTCAGGCTCAGCTCCACCTGGGTGGCGGGGCGGACGGGCCCGAGGATGCGGACGCGCTTCAGGGTGTTCTTCGGGCCGACGACGTCCACCTGCTCCTCGCTGGCGAACTGCCCGGGCTGGGACAGCCAGCTCTTGACGGTCAGCTCATGGCCGGCGCCGAAGAGGGCCTCCAGGTCTTCCTTCGTAACATGGACGTGACGGGCGGAGGTTTCCACGATAAACTGCTTCATGCTTCAGAACCTTCTTTCTGGATTGTTGTACCTATTATAGCAAACAGGCCCGCAAATAATCAAGGGCCGCGGGGCGGTTCCCCGCGCGAAATGCTTGACAAAGTCGGGCTGCTTGTGTATCATACCCTGGCAACCTTATCACGAGTGACCGAGGGACGGGCCTGATGACGTCACGGCAACCGGCGCAAGCTTGGTGCCAAATCCCGCAGCGCGTGCACACCCCGCAGGGAGCGCTGGCAGATAAGGCGGATCAGGAGACCGTGTCCGTCTGGCTTGTGTGCAGGCCAGGTTTTTTTATGCCCGCGGCGCGGCAGGCTGCCCCGCCGCATCCCCGCAGGACCCGAAAGGAAGGAAAACGCCATGAGAAAACTGTTCACATCCGAATCCGTTACGGAAGGACATCCCGACAAGCTGTGCGACCAGGTTTCCGACGCCGTGCTGGACGCCATCCTGGCTGAGGACCCCGATGCCCGCGTCGCCTGCGAAACCTTCGCCACCACGGGCATGATCACCGTCATGGGCGAGATCACCACCTCCACCTATGTGGATATCAACGCCATCGTCCGCAGGACCGTGACGGAGATCGGCTACGACGCACCGGAGAAATCCTTCAACGGAAAGACCTGCGCCGTCATGACCGCCATTCACGAGCAGAGCCCGGACATCGCCATGGGCGTCGACGACGCGCTGGAGACGAGGAACGGCGCGGAAGCCGATACCGGCGCCGGGGACCAGGGGATGATGTTCGGCTATGCCTGCACCGAAACGCCGGAGCGCATGCCCCTGCCGATCGCCCTGAGCCACCGGCTGGCCCGCCGCCTGGCGGAAGTCCGCAAGGACGGCACGCTTCCCTGGCTCTATCCGGACGGAAAGACCCAGGTGACCGTCGCCTACGAAGGCGACACCCCCGTTGCCGTGGATACCGTCGTCGTTTCCGCGCAGCACGCCGCGGACGTTTCCCAGGAGGAAATCCGCGAAGGGATCCTGGAACACGTCGTGTATCCCGTGATTCCGAAGGAGCTGCTGACCGGCAGCACCCGCTTCCTCATCAACCCGACCGGCCGCTTCGTGATCGGCGGGCCTGCCGGGGATACGGGCCTGACCGGCCGCAAGATCATCGTCGACACCTACGGCGGCTACGCGCCCCACGGCGGCGGATGCTTCTCCGGCAAGGACCCGACCAAGGTCGACCGCAGCGCCGCCTATGCCGCGCGCTACGCCGCGAAGAACGTCGTGGCTGCCGGGCTGGCAGGCCGCTGCCAGATCCAGCTGGCCTACGCCATCGGCGTGGCGGAGCCCGTCAGCATCCTGGTGGACACCTTCGGCACCGGCATCACCGGGGACGACAGGATCGCGGAAGCCGTCCGCAAGGTCTTCGATTTCCGCCCGGCCGCCATCATCCGGGACCTGGACCTGCGCAGGCCGATCTACAGGCAGACCGCGGCCTACGGCCACTTCGGCCGCACGGACATCGACCTGCCCTGGGAGCGCGAGGACCGGACCGAAGCGCTCCGCGCAGCACTGGCCTGAGGGGAAAGCGCCCCCGGGAACCGCAGCGCCATACAGGATGTTGGGGATGGCGCCGGGGACAGCCACAAGCGTACGGAATTCTTTGATTCCAAAGGTTTTTTGGGGAAAGAATTCCTTGACAACCGCAACCCGCATGGGTATACTGGTGAAGCTGTTCTGTAAAACTTCGGGGCAGCAGGCCCCGTGAACGTAAGAACGATTGAATAGGGAGTGTTGACTATGTTCCGTACTTATCAGCCCAAGAAGCGCCAGCGCAGCAAGGTGCACGGCTTCCGTGCCCGCATGGCCACCAAGAACGGCCGCAGGGTCCTGGCTGCCCGCCGCCGCCGCGGCCGGAAAGAGCTGACGGTTTAATCCGTTCCAGCTGACCGACATTGAGTTGTGGATGAGGCCCGCCCGAGTTTCAACGGGCGGGCTTTTCCGCTATATGGGACTCCGCTGAAAGCGGAAGGATGAAAAGAAGCATGGAAAGATGCTACCGGCTGAAAAAGAACAGGGCGTTCCAGTATGTCTACCGAAGGGGACATTCCGCCGCCTGCCGTGACCTGGTTTTGCTCGCCGCCCCCGGGCGCGAGCTGAAGGTCGGTTTTTCCGTCAGCAAGAAAGTGGGCAAGGCCGTGACCCGGAACAAGGTCAAGCGCCGCCTGCGGGAATGCTTCCGGCCCCTGCTGGGGGACGTGAAAACCGGCCTGTACATCATCGTCGCCAGGCCTTCAGCCGCACAGGCCGCCTTCGACACGCTGCAGAGGGACGTGCGCTACCTGCTGAAGAAGCAGAACGCGCTGAAAAACCCCGACGCGCAGGAAGGGAACCGCGCCAGATGAAACGCATCCTTCTTTTCATGATCCGTTTTTACCGCCGGAACCTGAGCCGCCGCAAAAGGCGCCCCACCTGCCGGTACATCCCCACCTGCTCCGAATACGCCGTGACGGCGATCGAGCGCTACGGCGCCCTGAAGGGCGGGAGGATGGCTGCCTGGCGGCTGCTGCGCTGCAACCCTTTCAGCAAGGGCGGATACGATCCGGTGCCGGAGGACCCGAACACTACACTGAGGAGGGAATAGACCGGAATGTTTCAATGGATTACGGATGCCCTGTACGCTGTCCTGAACTGGATCAACAGCTGGTTCGGCGGCGGTCCCGGCTACTGGGGGATCACCATCATCATCTTCACGATCCTGGTGCGCCTGTGCATGACGCCGCTGGACATCAAGAGCCGCGCGGGGATGCGGAAGACCACGAAGCTGCAGCCCCAGCTGCAGGCCCTGCAGAAAAAGTACGCCAACGACAAGGAAAAACTGAATGCCAAGACGGCCGAGCTTTACAAGAAAGCCCACGTGAACCCGCTGAGCAGCTGCCTGCCGCTGCTGCTGACCTGGCCGATCCTGATCGCCGTTTTCGGCGCGATGCGGACCGCGGCCAACAAGGAACTGATGCTGCAGGTCGGCCAGATCCTGAACGGGCAGGAACCCGTGATGGAGCCTTTCCTGTGGATCAGGAACCTGTTTATGCCTGACAACCCGACCTATTCGGCGCTGCCGACCTTTGACACGCTGCGGATGGTTTCCGGCAACGAATGGATCGCATGGCTGGGGGATTTCGGCGGCAACCTGCCCACCCAGCTGCAGTCCTTCACCGCTGAGTGGTTCGACGGGCTGGATCCCAGCGTGCTGAGGAATATCCCCGCCGCGCTGAAGGAAACGATCCTGGCCAACGGGGTCACGTCCGCCTGCTTTGAGGGGAACAACCTCCAGGGGATGATGCTGATCCTGGTTGAGAAGATGAAGGAGATGCCCTTCTATGTCCAGGGGATCGCCAATATTCCCGGCTACACGGTGCCGATGGTGAACTGGACCGTGAAGAACATGTACAACGGCTTCCTGCTGCTGCCGATCCTGTCCGCGGTCAGCCAGGTCGCCATGACGAAGATCATGGGCGGCAACCAGGCGCAGCCCGCGGCGGAAGGCCAGCCGAACACCGGCAAGTTCATGCAGTGGTTCTTCCCGCTGTTCTCCATGTGGATCTGTATCGGATACAGCGCCGCTTTCGCCCTGTACTGGGTGGCGGGCAACCTGGTGAGCATGGGACAGACCTTTGTCATCAACAAGTACCTTGACAGGAAAGAACAAATGGCCGCGCCTGTGGCCGGAGAGGGCAGTGTGAAATAAAATGAGACAGTACGAAGCTTCCGCCAGGACGAAGGAAGAGGCCATTGAGCTGGGCCTCCAGGAGCTTGGCGTTTCAATCGGCGATGTGGACGTGCTTGTGCTGGAAGAGGGCAGCAAGGGCCTGTTCGGCCTGTTCGGCTCCCGCCCGGTGAAGGTGCGCCTGACCGTAAAGGATTCGGAAGAGGATCCGCTGGGAGACCTGCTCGTGGACGACAAGCCGGCGAAGAAGCCGGAAAGGAAGCCCGAGAAGAAACCTGAAAAGAAACCCGAGAAGAAGCCGGAAGCCCCGAAGCAGGACGCCCCGAAGCCGGAAGCGCCCGCGGCGGGGGAGAAGAAGGCCGAAAAGAAAGCCGCGGAAAAACCCGCGGAGGAAAAGAAGCCGGAGAAGAAGGCTGAAAAGAAGCCCGAAAAGAAAGCTGAGAAGAAGCCCCAGGCGCCGAAACAGGACCCGGAGGACGAGGGGGACGCGGAGAAACACGAACCCGTGACGCTCGAGAAGCCTGAGGTGACCCGGATTCCCGCGGACCAGCTGGATCCCGAAAGCCCCGCCGGCGTCGCGAAGGCCTTCCTGGCCGAGCTGACGAAGCTGATGGGCGTGGAAGTGACCATCGACATGGGCACGGACGCGGAAGGCAACGTATACGGCTTCATGGAAGGCGATACGCTGGGCATCCTGATCGGCCGCCGCGGCGAAACGCTGGACGCGCTGCAGTACCTGACCAGCCTGAAGGTCAACCGCGGCCGCGAAGGCTATACGCGCGTGACCCTGGACACCGAGAACTACCGCGCGAAGCGCGAGGATACCCTGATCCGCCTGGCGAACCGGATGGCCAACCGCGCGCTGCGCACCGGCCGGAAGGTCAGCCTCGAGCCCATGAACCCCTATGAGCGCCGGATCATCCATTTCGCGCTGCAGCAGAACGAAGGCGTGACCACCCATTCCGAGGGCGACGAACCCAACCGGCACGTGGTCATTACCCACAGGAAGTAAACCGCACCGACCGAGAAAAGAGGGAAAGGGATATGCTGGATATCAACCTGCTCCGGAACGACCCGGAGAAAGTCCGGGAGAATATCCGGAAAAAGTTCCAGGATGAAAAACTGCCCATGGTGGACGAAGTGATCCGCATGGACCGTGAATACCGCGACGCCCAGCAGCAGGCGGACGGCCTGCGCAACCGCCGCAAGACGCTTTCGAAGGAAATCGGCGGCCTGATGGGCCGGAAAAAGAAGGCGGAAGCCGCCGGGGACGCCGGCGAGCTGGCTGCCCTTACCGCCCGGGAAGAGGAGCTGAAGGGCGAGGTCGCCTCCGCAGCCGACCAGCTGGCCGCCCTGGAAGTGAAGGAAGAGGAACTGAAGGCCGAGATCCGCAAGCGGATGCTCGTGATCCCGAACATCATCGACGACAGCGTGCCGATCGGCAGGGACGACAGCGAGAATGTCGAGATCGAACGCTTCGGCGAGCCCGCCGTGCCCGAATGGGAGATTCCGTACCATGTGGACATCATGGAACGGCTGCACGGCATCGAGCTGGATCCCGCCCGGGAGACGAGCGGAAACGGCTTCTATTACCTGACCGGCGACATCGCGCGGCTGCACAGCGCCATCCTGAGCTATGCCCGGGACTTCATGATCGACCGCGGCTTCACCTACGTGATCCCGCCCTTCATGATCCACGGCAACGTGGTCAGCGGCGTCATGAGCTTCGCCGAGATGGAAAACATGATGTACAAGATCGAGGGCGAGGACCTGTACCTGATCGGTACGTCCGAGCATTCGATGATCGGCAAGTTCATCGACACGATCCTGGACGAGGACAAGCTGCCCCAGACGCTGACGAGCTACAGCCCCTGCTTCCGCAAGGAAGTCGGCGCCCACGGCATCGAGGAGCGCGGCGTGTACCGCATCCACCAGTTCGAGAAGCAGGAAATGATCGTCATCTGCAAACCCGAGGACAGCCCGATGTGGTTCAACCGGCTCTGGCAGAATACGGTGGACTTCTTCCGGACGATGGACATCCCGGTGCGCACGCTGGAATGCTGCAGCGGCGACCTGGCCGACCTGAAGGTCAAGAGCCTGGACGTCGAAGCATGGTCCCCGCGGCAGAAGAAGTACTTCGAGGTCGGTTCCTGCTCGAACCTGGGCGACGCCCAGGCGCGCCGGCTCCAGATCCGCGTCAAGGCGGCGGACGGCAGCAAGTACCTGGCCCATACGCTGAACAACACCTGCGTGGCCCCGCCGCGCATGCTGATCGCCTTCCTGGAGAACAACCTGCGGGAGGACGGATCGGTCGCGATCCCCGAACCGCTGCGGATGTACATGGGCGGGAAAACGGAAATCCGCGCCTGAGGCACGGATGCCCGGGAAGCACCGCCGGTGCTTTTCCTGTGTTCTTTCCGGCCGGATTTGTTGACTTTATCCCGCCGGGGACGATAATAGAATACAGAATACAAAAACGGTCACCCGAAAGAGTGGCCGTCTTTTGCACCGGAGGAAAACGGCAATGAACCTGACACAGAAGATCCTGAAAGACCACCTGGTGAGCGGCGAACTGAAGGCCGGGGAGGAAATCTCTATCCGGATCGACCAGACGCTGACCCAGGATTCCACCGGAACCATGGCGTACCTGCAGTTCGAAGCCATGGGCATCGGCCGGGTCAAGACGCGCCGGAGCGTCGCGTATATCGACCACAACACGCTGCAGACCGGGTTCGAAAACGCGGACGACCACCAGTACATCCAGAGCGTCGCGAAGAAGCACGGCATCTGGTGCTCCAAGCCGGGGAACGGGATCTGCCACCAGGTCAACGTCGAACGCTTCGGCGTGCCCGGCATGACCCTGCTGGGCAGCGACAGCCATACCCCCACCGGCGGCGGCATCGGCATGCTGGCCATCGGCGCCGGCGGGCTGGACGTGGCGGTGGCCATGGGCGGCGGCGCATACTACCTGACCTGCCCGAAGGTCGTCGGCGTCCGGCTGAACGGGAAACTGCCCTACGCCGTGGCCGCGAAGGACATCATCCTGGAGGTGCTGCGCCGGCTGAGCGTCAAGGGCGGCACCGGCAAGGTCATGGAATACATCGGCGAGGGCGTGAAGAGCCTGACCGTGCCGGAGCGCGCGACCATCGCAAACATGGGCGCGGAGCTGGGCGCGACGACGTCCGTTTTCCCCAGCGACGAGGTGACCCGCGCATTCCTGAAGGCCCAGGGCCGGGAGCAGGACTTCCGCGAGCTCAGCGCCGACCCGGACGCCGCATACGACGAAATGCTGGAAATCAACCTGGACGAGCTGGAGCCCCTGGTGGCCCGGCCGCACCTGCCGGACAACGTGGTCACGGTCAAAGCCGCCGGCCCGATCAAGGTGGACCAGGTGTTCATCGGCAGCTGCACGAACTCCAGCTACCAGGACATGGTGCGGGTGGCGCGGATCCTGAAGGGAAAGACCGTGCACCCGGACGTGAGCCTCGTGATCGGCCCCGGCAGCAAGCAGGTGCTGACCATGCTGGCGGAGAACGGCGCCCTGGCCGACATGCTCAACGCCGGCGCCCGGATCCTTGAATGCGCGTGCGGCCCCTGCATCGGCATGGGCCAGAGCCCGAAGACCAACGCGGTCTCCGTGCGCACGAACAACCGCAACTTCTACGCCCGCAGCGGGACGGCGTCCGCCGGGATTTACCTGACGAGCTGCGAAACGGCGGCGGTGACGGCCATCGCCGGCGTGCTGACCGACCCGCGGTGCCTGGATATCGACCTGGAGGTCGAACAGCCCGCCGCCTTCGACGTGAACGACAACCTGGTGATCCCGCCGGCGGCGGAGGGGGAGGAAGACGATGTGGAGGTCGTCCGCGGCCCGAACATCAAGCCCTTCCCGCTGGGGCACGACCTGGAGGACAGCGTGAGCGGCCAGGTCCTGCTGAAGATGGAAGACAACATTACGACGGACCATATCATGCCCAGCAACGCGAAGCTGCTGCCCTTCCGCAGCAACATCCCGCACCTGAGCGATTTCTGCCTGACGCCGGTGGACGAAACCTTCCCCGCGCGGGCGAAGGCGGCGAAGGGCGGTATCCTGGTGGCCGGATCCAACTACGGCCAGGGCTCCAGCCGGGAGCATGCCGCGCTGGTGCCGCTGTACCTCGGGATCCGCGCGGTGGCGGCCAAGAGCTTCGCCCGGATCCACCAGGCGAACCTGATCAACAACGGAATCCTGCCGCTGACCTTTGCAAACGAGGCCGATTATGATAAGATCAGCCAGGGGGATATCCTGGCGCTGCCGGGCGTCCGCGCCGCTGTCGCGGCGGGGAAGGACGAACTGGAGCTGCGCAACGAAACGAAGCAGGAATCCTACAGGGTGCTGATGCCCCTGACAGAGCGCCAGCGCGGCATGATCCTCGCCGGCGGGCTGATCAACTACATCCGCACGAAAAGCTGACCCCGAAAGGGAGGAAACATGAAGATCTCACAGGCGTTCAAAAAAGCGGTGCAGGTGACCTCCGGGCAGAAGGCGGGAACGCTGAAGTTCCTGGCGGCCGAGGGCGCGCTGGCGCTGATGTGCCTTGCGCCGCTGCTTTTCCTCGTGGAAAAGGGGCCGCTGAAATACCTGGCGGCGCTGGCGGTGCCGATGTGGCTGCTGGTCAAGGTGCCGGCCCGGGTGAATGCCGCCGCCGCGATGCAGGACAGCCTCGGGGGCGGGGCGCTCTTTTCCCTGCGGCTGGCGGATCCCGGCAGCTACTGGCAGAAGGTGCGCTACGGCCTTTCCCGCCTGGCGCTGCTGGCGGTATGGGGCCTGCCGACGGCCGCGGCGCTGGTTTTCGCGTGGGACAAATACGCCGGGGATACGGATGGCCTGACTGTCATGAACATGGTCTACGATTTCGGCGGGCAGGACATGAAGACGGGCATCATCTACCTGGTGCTGATCTTCGCGGCGCTGGTGGCGCTCTTCGCGCTGGGAATGGGATTCCACAGCGGGGACAGGCACGCGCGGGCCATCGGGAAGAAAGGCCTGCTGAAGGGGAAAAGGCCGAAGGTCCTGCTCTGCAGGATCTGCTCGCTGGTATACCTGCTGCCGCTGATCGCCGCCTTTGTGATCGCGGCGATGCGGTACGTGCCGCTGCTGAACGACGTGAGCGGCGTGATTTCCGGGGACGTGGCGAAACCTTCCACGAGCGTGACGCTGATGATCATCGGCGCGGGCGCGCTGCTGACGCTGCCGCTGGTTCCGCTGCGGGCGATGACGAACGCGGCCTTCGTGCACGGGCTGGACGAATGACGGGCCTGCCGCGCCCGGGGGACTCCCGAACAGCGGCCGGTAAGGATGAAGATGAGACTGGACCGGTGGCTGGCGACGCTTGGCGCCGGCAGCCGGAGCGAAGTGAAGGAATGGATCCGCGGGGGAAAAGCCGCGGTGAACGGGCGGATCATCCGGGATCCCGCCCTTTCTTTTGATACGGAAAAAGACGCGCTTTCCCTGCACGGGAAGGCGCTGGACGGGCGCGTCATGCGGCATGTGATGATGAACAAGCCGGCGGGCGTGCTGACCGCCGCGCGGGACCCGAAGCAGCCGACGGTCATGGACCTGCTGCCGCCGGTTTACCGGGGCATCGGATGCATGCCGGTGGGGCGGCTGGACAAGGATACGACGGGGATCCTGCTTTTCACATGCGACGGGGAGCTGAACCACCGCCTGCTGAGCCCCGGCAGGCACGTCGACAAGGTTTACCGGGCCGTCGTGGCCGGGACGCCCGGGCAGGAGGCGGTGGACGCCTTTGCGGCCGGGATGGACCTGGGCGATTTCATGGCGCAGGGGGCGAAACTGGAGATCCTCCGGGCGGGGACGGAATCTTCGCTGGCGGAGGTGACGGTTTCGGAGGGGAAATTCCACCAGGTGAAGCGGATGTTTGCCGCGGCGGGGCACGAGGTGCTGGCGCTGCACAGGCGGTCCTTCGGCCCGCTGGAACTGGACCCGGACCTGCCGGAGGGCGCATGGCGCGAGCTGACGGGGGACGAGGTTGAAGCGCTGCGGGCAGCGGCGGGGATCAGGGAGGAAGCATGAACGACCATTACTATACACGGGATCCGCAGAGCGCTTCCCGGCCGGCGGAATGCACGTTTGAATACCGGGGCGTCCGCCTGGCGTTCACGACGGACGCGGGGGTGTTTTCCCGCGGGGAGGTCGACACGGGCACGCGGCTGCTGCTGGAGGCGCTGCCGGAAGAAATGGCCGGCGATATCCTGGACCTCGGCTGCGGCTGGGGCGTGATCGGGATTTCGGTGGCGAAAAAATGGCCGGGCGCCCGGGTCACGATGGCGGACGTGAACTGCCGCGCCCTGGCCCTGAGCCGGGAAAACGCAGCAAGGAACCGTGCGGAAGTGACCTGCACGGAAAGCGACGGCATGGCGGCCTTCGAAGGGAAGGCCTTTGACGCCGTGATCACGAACCCGCCCATCCGGGCCGGGAAACAGGTGATCTACAAAATGTTCGCCGACGCCGCGGCATGCCTGAAGCCGGGCGGCGCGCTGTACCTGGTGATCCGGAAACAGCAGGGGGCGGAGAGCTGCATCCGTTACCTGCAGACGGTTTACCCGAGGGTGGAAAAGATCAGCAAATCCGGCGGGTTCTGGGTGCTGAAGGCCTGGAGCTGACGCCCGCATCCCCTGTACGGAAAAAGGGATCCCTGCGCAGGCAGGGATCCCTTTTTATGCGGGTTATCAGCGGATAAAGATCTCCCCGTTGGCATCCGCGTCGACGGTGAGCACGGAACCGGGGGCGACATCCGCGGCGATGACCCGGCGGGCGATGAGCGTTTCCACATGCGCCTGCAGGTACCGCTTGAGGGGACGGGCGCCGAAGTTCGGGTCGAAGCCCCGTTCGATGACGGCGTCCAGCGCCGCGTCGGTCAGGACGGCCTTCAGCTGCCGGCTTTCGAGGCGGCGGTTCAGGCTTTCCACCATCAGGCCGACAATCGCGCGGATTTCATCCCGGGTGAGCGGCTTGTAATACACGATATCGTCGATCCGGTTCAGGAATTCGGGGCGGAAGTGCGTCTTGAGCAGGCGGTCCACGGTCTCCCTGGTTTCCGGCCGGATTTCGCCGTTTTCAATGCCGTCGAGGATATACTCGCTGCCCAGGTTGCTGGTCATGATCAGGATGGCGTTCTTGAAATCGACGGTGCGGCCCTGGCTGTCGGTGATCCGGCCGTCGTCGAGCACCTGCAGCAGGACGTTGAAGACGTCCGGATGGGCCTTTTCCACCTCGTCGAAGAGGACGACGCAGTAAGGATGGCGGCGGACCGCCTCCGTCAGCTGGCCGCCCTCGTCATAGCCCACGTATCCGGGAGGCGCCCCGATGAGCCGGGAGACGCTGAATTTTTCCATGTATTCGGACATATCGATCCGGACCATGTTCTTCTCGTCGTCAAAGAGCGCCTGCGCCAGCGCCTTGGCCAGCTCGGTTTTGCCCACGCCGGTGGGGCCGAGGAACAGGAAGGAGCCCAGGGGCCGGTTCGGGTCCTGGATGCCCGCGCGGGAGCGCAGGATGGCCTCGGAAACCTTGCGGACGGCCTCGTCCTGGCCGATGACCCGGCGGTGCAGTTCCTCCTCCAGGTGGAGCAGTTTTTCACGCTCGCCCTCCATGAGTTTCGAGACAGGGATGCCGGTCCAGCGGCAGATGATCCGGGCGATTTCCTCCTCGGTCACCTTGTCGCGCAGGAGGCTGTTTTCTCCGCGGCTTTCCTCGGCAATGGCCTCTTCCTTTTCCAGTTCCTGCTTCAGCTTCGGCAGCTCGCCGTATTTGAGCTCGGCGGCCCTGTTCAGGTCATAGCTGCGCTCCGCCTGCTCGATTTCCGCGTTCACGCGCTCGATTTCCCCGCGCAGGCCGGTGACCTTGCCGATGGCTTCCTTTTCCGCCTCCCAGCGGGCCTTCATCGAATTGAACTGGTCGCGCTGTTCGGCAAGCTCCTTCTGCACCTCGTCCAGGTGCACCTTCGACAGGGAATCCTCCTCCTTCTTCAGGGCGGCTTCCTCGATTTCCAGCTGCATGATGCGGCGGCGGATATCGTCCAGCTCCGCCGGCAGGGAATCGATTTCCGTACGGATCAGGGCGCAGGCTTCGTCGACCAGGTCGATGGCCTTATCGGGCAGGAAACGGTCGGTGATGTAGCGGTTGGACAGGGTGGCGGCGGCGATCAGCGCGGCATCCTGGATTTTGACGCCGTGGAAAACTTCATACCGCTCCTTGAGGCCGCGCAGGATCGCGATCGTATCCTCGACGGTCGGTTCGGAAACCATGACCGGCTGGAACCGCCGCTCCAGGGCGGCGTCCTTCTCGATATACTTCCGGTACTCGTTCAGGGTGGTGGCGCCGATGCAGTGCAGTTCGCCCCGGGCGAGCATCGGCTTGAGCAGGTTGCCCGCGTCCATGGCGCCGTCGGCCTTGCCCGCGCCGACGATCGTATGCAGCTCGTCGATGAAGAGCAGGATCCGGCCTTCGCTCTTGCGGATTTCCTCCAGCACGGCCTTCAGGCGTTCCTCGAATTCGCCGCGGAACTTGGCGCCGGCGATCAGGCTGCCCATATCGAGGGAGAAGATCGTTTTATCCTTCAGGCTCTCTGGCACGTCGCCCCGGACGATCCGCAGCGCCAGGCCCTCGGCGATGGCGGTTTTGCCGACGCCGGGCTCGCCGATGAGGACCGGGTTGTTCTTGGTTTTCCGGGAAAGGATGCGGATGACGTTCCGGATTTCCGCATCACGGCCGATGACCGGATCGAGCTTCTGTTTCCGGGCCAGCTCCACCAGGTCCGTCCCGTATTTCTTCAGCGCGTCATAGGTGTCCTCCGGGCTGTCGGAGGTGACGCGGGCGGAGCCGCGGACTTCCTGCAGCGCCTTCAGGAACGCTTCGGGAGTATACCCGAAGGATTTCAGCAGGCGGCTGACAGACGGGGAGGCCTTTGCGCACAGGCCCATCCACAGGTGCTCCACGGACAGGTATTCGTCCTTCATCTGCTTCGCGGTCTTCTCCGCTTCCAGCAGGGCTTTCTCGATATCCGCGGCGTAGCCGGGCTGGCTTGCGCCGGAGCCGGACACCCGCGGCATCCTGCCCAGGGCGTCCTCCAGGGCGCGGTGGAACGCGTCCGCCGAAATCCCGCAGCGCTGCAGCAGCTGGGGTACCAGGTCCTGCGGATTCTCTGTCAGGGCGGCCAGGAGATGCTCCTGCTGCACATCCACATGGCTGTATTCCACGGCGAGGGACTGGGCGCGCTGCAGCGCGGCCAGGCTCTTTTGCGTCAGTTGGTTCATATTCATAGCGGTTTACCTCCGGGAAGGCCATATTTGACTATCTTTGACCTTCGACTTCATTGTACACCTTTTTCGGGACTTGTCAACCTTTTTTTTGCGAAAAAGAACGGCAGCCGGCGGCGGCCCGGGGCGGACAGGAAAGCGGGGGAGAACACGGGTGCGGAAGCAACCGGATTTCCCGGCCGTTGTATAGGTATCCCGCAATCCGGCCGGGGAGCGGCCAAAGCTTGTTTCCGCCGGAAGGGATGTGGTATAATACAATGTCCTGTTGTACGCATTTCAGCAGGGCGCCGTGAAAGCAGAGGAAAGAGAGCAGCCATGTTCAGGAAAGGAAAGCGGAACCGCCGGCAGGACAGGCTCTGGGACGAGAACGGGGAGTTCCTGCAGGAGGACGCGTATCCGGAGGAGTACCCGGACGCTTACGATTATCCGGACGAGGATCCGGAGGACAGCGATGCGCCGTACGGCGGCTTCGCTGCTTCAGCGACGGCTCCGGAGGACAGTTTCGGGGACGAAGGGGAAGGGGAACGCACGAAGCCGGAACCCCGGAGCATCTTCCGCCCGGACGTGCGGAAGCCGAATTTTGTGCTCAGCGTCCTGGTGAATACGGTGCGCGTGCTGCTGCTGATCGTGCTGCTGGCCGGCGTTGCCGGGCTCGGCGCGCTGGTCGGCATCGCCAAGGGCTATGTGGACACGGCGCCGGAGCTGGACATGGTGGCGCTGGATACCCCGGACCAGAACACGGAGTTCATGGACAGGAACCGGAACCTGCTGACGGTTTACCGGGGCACGGAAAACCGGATCGTCGTGCCGCTGTCGGCGGTGCCCCAGCGGCTGCGCAACGCGTTTATCGCGGTGGAGGACGCGCGCTTCTACTCCCACAGCGGCGTGGACCTCAAGCGCATCGTGGGCGCCTTCGTGGCGAACCTGACCACCTCGGGCACCCAGGGCGGATCCACGATCACGCAGCAGCTGATCAAGAACACGCTCCTGTCCCCGGAACAGAGCTACAAGCGCAAGATCCAGGAAGCGTACCTGGCCATGCAGCTGGAGACGAAGCACACCAAGGACGAGATCCTCGAGAGCTACCTGAACACGATCTACATGGGCGAGAACTATTACGGCGTGGAGGTCGCCGCGAAGGGTTACTTCGGCAAGGAGCTCGGGGAGCTTACGCTGCGCGAATGCGCGATGCTGGCCGGCGTGACGAACAACCCCTACTACTACAACCCGCGGCGGAACTTCTACGTCCGCAAGGACGGGGACAGGGACTACGCGGCGATTACGAACCAGCGGACGGACTACGTGCTGCGCTGCATGTACGAAAACCAGTACATCAGCCGGGAGGAATACGAGGCGGCCCTGGATCCCAAGACGGCGTCCGTCGCGGCGGAGGAGGCCTACACCGCCGGGAGCAACGGCATGTACGCCTATCCCCACTACATTGAATACGCGGTCAAGGAATGCGTGCAGATCCTGCTGGAGGTGAACGGCCTGCAGGACACCGCCGCGAACCGCGCGGCCATGGAGAACAGGCTGCGCACCGGCGGATACAAGATCCAGCTGGCCATCGACCCGGCCGTGCAGGAAAAGGTCGAGGATACCTTCCGGAACTGGACGAAGTATCCGTCGCTGCGGGACCCCAGCGACAAGGTTTACCGCGCGAAAAACTCCGACGGCACCTATACCGAGGTGCCCCAGCCGCAGGCGGCCTGCGCCGTGCTGGATTACCGCACGGGCGAGCTGATGGCGGTGGTCGGGTCCCGGACGGAAGTGACCGCCCGCAAGACCATGAACCGCGCCACGGACATGAAGATGCCCGTCGGCTCCTCCATCAAACCGATCTCGGTGTATGCGCCGGCCATCGAACTGGGCGCAAGCCCGGCTACGGTGGTATACAATATGCCGCTGCCGATTTCCGGATGGAAGGATTCCCACGGAAACGACAGCTGGCCGAAGAACTACGGCGGCGCCGGATACACAGGCCCCGTAACCCTGCGGACCGCCATGGCCAAGTCCCAGAACGTTTCGGCGGCGCAGACGCTGCTGACGCGCGTCGGCGTCGAGCGGAGCGTGAATTACCTCCACGGGATGGGAATCGACGACGGGCATATCGACAGGACGCCCTTCGGCCTGAGCCTGGGCTCCTCGGGCATTACCCCCCTGCAGATGACGGTGGCCTTCGGCGTGCTGGCCAACGGCGGGGTTTACCAGGAACCGATTTCGGTGCTGGGCATTTCCGACTCCCGCGGCGACGTCGTATGGGACGGCCACCAGCACCAGGAGCGGCGCAGGGTCTTCTCCGAAAGCACCAGCTGGCTGATTGTGGACATGATGAAGACGGTGGTGTCCTCGGGCACGGGCACGAGTGCGAAGATCAAGGGGCAGGTCGTCGGCGGAAAAACCGGCACGAACTCGGACCAGAAGGGCGTTTTCTTTGCCGGCGTGACGGGATACTACGCCTCGGCGCTGTGGATCGGGCACGACAACTACAAGGCGCTGTCCTCCAAATCCACGGGTTCCGGCGCGGCGGCCCCGCTGTGGCAGGCTTATATGAGCAAGATCCACGAAGGCCTGGCGAAGAAGGAAATCCTGGACGGCAGGCCTTCGGACTACGGGCTTGTGCAGGTTACGACCTGCGCGGTGAGCGGCATGCTGGCGACGGACGCATGCCGGAACGACGCGAAGGACTACGGCACGGTGACGGATTACTGGAAGGAGGGCACGCAGCCCACCCAGTACTGCACGATGCACAGCCTGCAGAACGTCTGCGCGGATTCCGGCGAACCGGCGTCCCCGTACTGCCCGAACGTGGTGCAGAAGGGCGTGGTCACGCTGACCGCGGGGCAGTACCTGTCCCAGTTCGTCGGAACGGAATACAGGAGCGTGCTGGAGGACTACCTCGGGCTGAGCCCGGACAACGGCGGCACGACCTGTACACTTCACGGCGGCGGGTCCTCCGGCGGCGGAACCGTGCTGCCGGACCGGCAGGCGGAGGACGTGGCGCGGCTGATCGCGGCGGCGGAAGCGACGCTGGCAGGGCTGGATCCCGCCGGCGCCCAGTACAGCGCGGTGGTGAACGCCGCGACGCACCTGCAGAACCTGGTGGACACCGGCGCCGCGCAGAGCGAAATTACCGCGGCCATGACGGCGCTGACCCAGGCGATGATCGGCATTTACTGACCGGGCGGCCCCGGGCGCCGGGAACCTTTTCCCGGGGAGACAACGAACATTGCGGAGGAAACTATGCTGAAGATCGGATGCCATTTATCGGCTTCGGGCGGATTTATGCACATGGGGAAGGAGATCCTCTCCCTGGGCGGGAACACCTTCCAGTTTTTCACGCGGAACCCGCGGGGCGGCACCGCCAAACCGCTGGACAGGGCGGATACGGAGGCGTTCCGGCAGTTTGCGCGGGAGAACGGGATCGAAGTGATCCTCGCCCACGCGCCGTACACGCTCAACGGGTGCAGCGACAGGCCGGAAATCCGCGATTTTGCGGCGCGGACGATGGCGGACGACCTGGAGCGGATGGAAGCCGTGCCCGGGAACCTGTACAATTTCCATCCGGGCTCCCACGTCGGGCAGGGGACGGAAGCCGGCATCACGATGATCGCCGGGATGCTCAACGCGATCCTGAAGGAAGGCATGCATACCACGGTGCTGCTGGAAACCATGGCCGGCAAGGGCAGCGAGGTCGGCGGGCGCTTCGAGGAGCTGCGGGAGATCCTGGACCGCGTGGACCTGCGCGAAAAGATGGGTGTATGCCTGGATACCTGCCATGTGAGCGACGCGGGATACGACATCGTCAACAACCTGGACGGCGTGCTGGCGGAGTTTGACCGGGTGATCGGGCTGGGAAGGCTGAAGGCCGTGCACATCAACGACAGCAAGAATCCCACCGGCGCGCACAAGGACCGGCATGAAAAGATCGGCGAAGGCACGCTGGGCACGGAAACGATCCTGCGGGTCATGCGCCACGAAGCGCTGCGGGAGTTGCCCTTCCTGCTGGAAACGCCCAACGAACCGGAGGGATACGCGCGGGAAATCCGCATGCTGAAGGAAATGTACTGAGACGGGGATCCGGCCGCGAGGCCGTTTGCCCCAGGACGGGAGATGCACCATGAGGAGACTTTGGATCCTGCTGCCGGTGCTGCTGGCACTGGCGGCAGCCTGCCGGCCGGTCATGCCGGCGCGGGCGGAGGAAGCGGAAATGCAGATTGCGGTTTCCGCCGATGAAGTGCTGCCCGGGCAGGCGGTGATCGTCTCCTTTACGGTGCCGGAGGCGGGGACGTGCGATATCGTGCTGGCGGGCGGCGCCGGGGAAACGGAGCTTCCCGTGGTGCAGGGCCGGCCGGTATCCGCCGGGTACAATTCCCTGTACTGGAACGGAACGAGCAGCGGATGGGCCGTGCCGCCGGGGGACTGGACGATGCGGCTGGAAATGAACGGGCGCACGGCGGAAACGGCGGTCCGCGTCGGCAGGATGATTCCCTGCCTGATCGCCCCCGCGGCGAACAGGGACAGGACCGAGTGCGGCAAGCATGTGACAGTCAGCTTCTGGGCCACGGAGGCCGGGACGCTGACCATTACGGCCGGGGGAAAGGAGCTGCTCCGCAGGGAAGTTGCGGAGGGCGGGGACGCGGTGGCCTACGAGGCCGCGCTGGCGCCGGGCACCTACGACGTGGAGCTCCGGCTGACGCGGGAGGACGGGACAACGTCCGATCCGGCCTGCCTGCCGCTGACCGTCGACGCGCCGGCAGAAACGTTCACACCCCTCGGCCGGGGACGCGGCGGCGACTGGCAGCTGAACGCCTGGACGGTGCCGATGGACATCACGGATACGGAAGCGGTCTGGCTGGCGCTGACGGCGCCGGTGACGGTGCTCGACAACGGGAAGGACAAGGCGCAGGTACTCCAGGTCGTGATCCGGAAGGAGCCGGACGCGGCGAGCGAGGGCATCGGCACGGTGACGATGGTCTCCCAGGGTGTGCACGTGCTGGAGCGCGGGGAAACCTGGTCGAAGATCGAATGCTACGCGTCCTCTTTCCACGATTCTTCCGTGCTGAACTGGAACACGCTGGTGCAGGGCTGGGTGGAGACGAAATACCTCCGGACCGTGACGCCGAACCAGAACATGGGGCTCGTCGTGGACAAGCTGACGCAGCGGCTGTATGTTTTCCTGGACGGGGAGCTGTACACGACGCTGCTGGTTTCCACGGGGCTGGCCAACGCGCGGCAGCCGTACAACGAGACGCGATCGGGCGAATTCCTGCTGGTCAGCAAGGTCGGCGGGTTCCGGTCGGACAACATGTACTGCCCGCGGGGCCTGCGCTTCAACGCCGGGGACCTGCTGCACGAGGTGCCCTACGTGGACCGGAACGACGTCATCGACTACTCCATGACGGAACCGAAGCTCGGCACGAAGGCCAGCCACGGATGCATCCGGGTGCAGCGGAAGGCGAACCCGGAAGGCGCCAACCAGGAATGGCTGTTCAACCGCTACAGCCCGAACACCAAGATCCTGGTCTGGGAGGACTGGCAGGGGCGGCAGGTTCCCGTGCCGGCGGACGACGCGGTGTTCTGGCGGAATCCCGCACGGAACGACTATTACCACTGCTCGGACCGCTGCCCGATGCTCAATACAAAGAAGCCGAAGGAGATCACCTACGCGGAGCTTTCGGCGGAGACGTCGAAGCTGCGGGCATGCCCCGCCTGCGGGCCGGTGATGAAAAAAACGAGGCTGCTTGAATTCAACGCAAATTACGCGGAGGGCGGAGACCACGATCCGGTCATGACGGAGGCGCGGAAGAGCTGCCCGAAGCCGAGGGCGAGGTGAAACATTGAATACTGTCGACTGGGTGATCCTCGGGGTCATCGGCATCAGCGTCCTGTTCGGGCTGTACCGGGGATTCATTGCCTCGGTGGCCTCCATGGGCGGATGCCTGGTATCCCTGGCGGCCAGCTACTGGCTGAGCCCGCGGGTGGCGGAATGGGTCCGGGCGAACACGTCGCTCGGCAACACGCTCATGTCCTACGCGGACGCGGCGACGCGCCTCAAGGACTCCACGCTGTCCCAGATGGGCGTGGCGAACCTGACGGGGGATACCATCTCCAGGATCCTGAACAACGCGCAGCTGCCGGCCCCGCTGGACAGGCTGCTGCAGAACAACCTGGAACAGCGGGTGTACGGGGCGGCAAACATCCCGCAGACCGTCGGCAGCTATGTGACGCAGACGATCGTATCCGCGCTGATGAACGTGATCTGCTTCGTGCTGACCTTCGTGGTGCTGCTGGTGCTGTTCCACGTCATCGTGAACCTGCTGAAGGCGATTTTCCGCTTCCCGGTGCTCAAACAGCTCAACGCCCTCGCCGGCGGGGCTTTCGGCCTGCTGCGCGGCGTGCTGCTGTGCTTCGTGCTCTTCGCGCTGGTGCCGCTGCTGCAGACGGTCATTCCCGTGGAAGGGCTGGGGGACATGCTGAATCAGAGCACCCTGGCGCCGATGTTCAACAGCGGAAACCTGATCCTGTCGATCATGAACGGGCACCTGTAACACCAATAAAAAAGAACCAGGGGGGACGGCCTGCACGGAGCCGTCCCCCCTGGTTCTTTATTCCTGCACCTGGGCGGTGTAGAGCTGGTAATAGAGGCCTTTCCTGGCCATCAGCTCGTCGTGGCTGCCCATTTCGGCGATGCCCTTGTTGCTGATATACAGGATGCGGTCGCAGTTCTTGATGGTGCTCAGGCGGTGCGCGACAATGATGCTCGTGCGGTTCCGGAGCATTTCCCGGATGCCTTCCTGCAGGAGCTTTTCCGTCCGCGTGTCGATGGAGGAGGTGGCTTCGTCGAGGATCAGGATCGCGGGATCGGAGAGCAGCGTCCGCGCGAAGGCGATCAGCTGCTTTTCCCCCTGGCTCAGGTTGCCGCCGCGCTCATGGATCTCCGTCTGGTAGCCCTGGGGCATTTTCCGGATCAGCTCGTCCGCGCGCACGCGCTTCGCGGCTTCGACGACCTCGGCGTCCGTGGCGTCGAGGCGGCCGTAGCGGATGTTGTCCATCAGCGTGCCGGAGAAGATGAAGCTGTCCTGGAGCATGATGCCCAGCTGGCTGCGCAGGGAGTGCAGCGTCACCTGGCTGATATCGTGCTCACTGCCGTCCTTCCCGTGCAGGACGATCCGGCCGCCGTTCAGGTTGTAGAACCGGCAGAGCAGGTTGATGACCGTGCTCTTGCCCGCGCCGGTGGGCCCGACCAGAGCGATGCTTTCCCCCGCGTTCACATGCAGGTCCATATGCTCGAGCACGTTGACGCCTTCCTCGTAAGCGAAGGTCACGTCCCGGTAATCGACCTCGCCGGAAATGGGCGGAAGCTCGTGGGCGTCCGGCGCGTCGTCCACGACGACGGGCTCGTCCATGGTTTCGAAGATCCGCTCCAGGTAGGCGATGTTGTTGACGAAGGAATTATAGATATTCGCAAGGTTGGTGATGGGCTGCCAGAAGCGGCTGACATACTGGCCCATGGCCAGGATGACGCCGAAGGAGACCATCTTTCCGCCGCCCATCCAGTAAACGCCGGCGATATAGAGGAAGGTCAGCACGACCTGGGTCATGGTTTCGCTGGTCAGCCAGACGGTGTTGCTGATTTTCACCGCGCGCATCCAGGCCTGCCGGCAGGCTGTGGCCAGCCGCTCCATGATGGAGATGTTCACTTCCTGGCGGTCGAAAAGCTGGGAGACGCGGACGCCGTCGATGGATTCGGCCAGGTAGGCGTTGTAGTTGCTGTTCTTGTTGCTCTGGTTCTGCCAGGCCTTGCGCTGGCGGGGCTTGATCAGGATGATGAAGCCGACGAAGAAGGGCAGCCCGGCGATGATGACGGTGGCCAGCGTCGCGTCGGTCGAGAACATGAAGACCACGATCACCGCCAGGGTGATGATCTCCAGGATCATGTTGATGATGCCGTTGGACAGGATGTCGGAAACGGAATTGACATAGTTGATGACCCGCACCAGGATCTTGCCGGCGGGGCGGGAATCGTAATAACTGAAGGGCAGCTTCTGCAGGTGGGCGAACAGGTCGCTCCGGATGTCATGGATGATCCGCTGGCTGACGTGGGCCATCATGCGGGAACGGATCGAGTTGAGCAGGATGCCCAGGGCGATGATGCCGACGAAGATCAGCGCCAGCTTCCCGATCATGGCCGTATCCTTGTTCGGGACGGCTTCGTCCAGTACCCACTGGGTGATCTTCGGGATGAACAGGGAGGCGACGCTGGCCATCGCGCTGAGCAGCAGCGCGAGGATCATCTTGTATTTGTGCTTTGCGATATACTTGCCCGCGCGGCGGAGGTGCGCCAGCCGGAACGGGGATTCCAGGCGCTCGTCCACGTCAAACTTATTCCGTGCCATTACGCCTCGCCTCCTTCCGCACCGTCCATGGGCAGGCCGTACTGCAGGCAGTAGGTCTGCCAGTAATACCCGCGCTTTTCCAGCAGTTCGCGGTGGGTGCCCTGCTCGGTGACCCTGCCGTTCTGCAGGACGAGGATCAGGTCCGCGTCCCGCATGGAGGAGATCCGCTGGGCGATGATGAACTTCGTGCAGCTGTAAGGCAGGGCGCGCAGCTGCTCCTGGATATACTGCTCCGTTTCGCTGTCCACGGCGGAGGTGGTGTCGTCCATGACGAGGATGCCGGGGCGCACCGCCATCGCGCGGGCCAGCGCGATCCGCTGGCGCTGGCCGCCGGAAAGGCCGACGCCGCGCTCGCCGATGATGGTGTCATATCCCTCCGGCAGCTTTTCCGCAAACTCCGCGGCATCCGCCCGGCGGGCGAAATCCTTCACCTCGTCCACGGTCAGGTCCTGGTCGCCGAAGGCGATATTCCCTTCCACCGTATCCGAGAAGAGGAACACATCCTGGGTGGCCGTACCGATGCCGCCGCGCAGGTCGCTGAGGCGCCACTGCTTCACATCGCAGCCGTCCACCCGGACAGCGCCTTCATTGACGTCATAGAACCGGGAGAGCAGCTGGATCAGCGTCGTTTTGCCGCTGCCGGTGGGGCCCATGACGGCCACGGTCTGCCCGGGCTCCACGGAGAAGGTGACGTCCGTGAGGATGGGCTTGTCGCCGTAGGCGAAGGAAACATGGTCAAACTCAATTTTCCCCTCCACCCGGTCGTGGGGCACGGCGTCCGGCGCGTCTGTGATGGAAGGCGTTTCGTAATACAGTTCGATGACCTTGGCGGCGGAGGTTGAGAAGCGCTGCAGGTCGTTGATCAGGTTGCCCAGCTCCCGCATGGGGTTCGAGACGGCCCAGCTCAGGCCGGTGAAGATCGCCAGTTCGCCGGGGGTCAGCTCGCCGTTGATGATGAACAGGCCGCCCACGAAAACCGTGACCAGCTGGATGGCGTTCACCAGCAGCTCGATCATGGGGAAGAAGGTCAGCCAGAGCTTATTGATGCGCAGATGGCTCTGCATGAAGGCGATGTTCTTTTCCTCAAAGCGCTCCTTTTCGTATTCCTCCCGGGCGAAGGCCTTGACGACCCGGTTGCCGGCGATGTTCTCCTGGGCGGCGGTGTTCATCTCCGACAGCTTTTCGCGCATGAAGACGAACCGGGGCCGCACGTGCTTGGAAAAAATCTTCGTGATCATCATCAACACGGGGGTGATGACGATCAGCAGGAGGGTCAGCTTCCAGTTGACGACGGACAGGTAAACAATGGAGAAGAGGAAGGTGCAGACCGCGTCGATGATGCGGTAATCGATATAGCTCAGGAAATGGCGGCACCAGTCCAGGTCGGCGCTCATGCGGGTCATCAGGTCGCCGGTGCGGTGGGTGTCGAAGAAGTGCATGTCGTTATACTGCATCTTGCCGAAGAGGCGGCGGCGCAGGTTGAAGATGACGTTCTGGGAAGACTGCTCCAGGAAGATCACCATCATGTAGCGCATGCCTTCGCGCCCCAGCTTGGCCACGAGCATCACGGCCAGGATGCCGAGGAGCGGGCCGGGATTGCCGGCGACGATCACGTCGTCGATCAGGCGGCGGGAAAGCGCGGGGTTTACCAGCAGCACAACGCAGGAAAACGCACATATGCAAAGGGCGATGATATGTTTCCGCCGGTACGGCGCGTCCATGTTTTCCCAGAGCCACTCAAACTGCTTGCGCATGCGAAACTTCCTCCTGCGGGACAAGTAGCACCATGATATCCGTTTCCTTCGCCGGAAGTCAATGCATGTGCAGAAAATAGGAAGTGCTCCTGACAAAAAATGATAACCCTGCCGGGCGGCAGGGTTATCCGGGCGGCGCATGGCCGCAGGTCAGCGGAGGACGGCGGAGGTCTGGGCGCCGAGGGTCAGGATGTTCCCCTCCAGGGAGGCTTCCTCCTCCAGCGGGGCGATGAAGGACAGCTGGGTGAAGGTGACGCCGAGGCCGGAGAGGTCCAGCTGCTTCGCGCTGTCGGTCGTGTTATGGAAAACGCCCACCACGGAGCCGTTCCATTCGCAGAGGAACCCGCCGGCCTTCGTATCCGGGAAGGAGAGGGGGGTCACAGTGCCGCGGGCGATCTCCGGGTTCGCCCTGCGCAGGGCCAGGAGCTTCCGGTAATGCTTCAGCACGGAGCCGGACATGGTTTCCAGGTCCTGCACGGAATAGGGCGTCTGCTTGTCATAGGTGCTGCCGGCGGGATTCCGGACGGTATCCCCGTCGCCCCAGAGCATGGCCAGGCGGCGGTTGGCGTCGGTGTTTGACCCGCCCCGGGAGCCCCGCAGGCCGATTTCCTCCCCGTAGTAGATGAAAGGAGAGCCGGGGAAGAGGATATAGAGGTTCGCGGCCATCTGCATGCGGCCGGAAGCGACGGTCAGGTAACCGGCGGCGCGGTCCGTGTCATGGTTGGCGATGAAGGAGATGCTCATGGCCTCCGGGTTGATGCTGCGGATGTGGGCCAGGTGGCTGGCAGCCGCCTGCACATAGCGGTTCACATCCCCGCCGCGGGCGGTTTCCGCGATGATTCCCTCGGTCTGGGAGGCGGAGAAATGGAAGCAGTTGAAGGCGGGCAGGTAGCGGTCGATGACGCCGTCCCCGTCCCAGACTTCGGCCACGGTATAGACATCCGGGTTGATTTTCTTCAGTTCGCCCATATACCAGAGCCAGAAGTCCGCGTTGCGGGCATGGTCGCTGTAATAGGGATACTTGGCGGCGTCAAAACGGAACCCGTCCACGCCCTCCTCCATCCAGTACTTCGCCACGTTCAGCACGGCCTGGCGGACGGCGGGGCTGTCGAAGTTCAGCTCCGGCATATCATCGCTGAAGTTCGCCTCCACCAGCAGGTCCGGGTTGTACATGCGGCGGAAGCGGCGGCCGGAGGGAACGGGATCCCCCGGGTTCAGCCAGGTATAGAAATCATAATAGATATTGGCCGGGGTCTGCTGCCGGTGGGTATTCAGGAAATACCGGAACCAGCTGTTTTCCGCCCCGGTGTGGTTCAGGGGCAGGTCCAGGATCAGCTTCACGTCCCGCTCGTGGCACAGGGCGGCAAGCTCCCGCAGGTCCTCGGCGGTGCCGAAAGCCGGATCGATTTTATAATAATCCGAAACGTCGTACTTATGATAGGAAGGGGACAGGAAGACGGGCGTCAGCCAGATGCCCCCGATGCCCAGGCTCTTTCCGGAGGCGGGATCCCCGTCGTTCAGGTAATCCATGCGGTTGATGATGCCACGCAGGTCGCCGGTGCCGTCCCCGTCGGAATCGGAGAAGGAACCGACGAAGATCTCATAGAAAACACGGCTGTTGTCCGCCGCGTCCAGCCCCCGGCCCGGTTCTTTCCCTTCCGCGCAGGCGCAGCCGCAAAGCAGCGAGAGCGCAAGCAGCAGCAGAACAAAACGCTTCACACATATTCCCTTCTTTCCGCGGTTCTTCCCTGTAATGATGAACCAAGGCCATTTGCTTGTCAAGAGCCGGGAAAGATGTTATATATTATACAGACAAATCCATTGACGGAGGACAGTACCCATGAAGCAGTTCCTGACGGAAGAGGCCATCCGGAAAAGTGAAAAGCGCGCGAAGAACGGCACGCGCATCCTGGTCCTGTGCATCGCCCTGGGGGCGGCCGCGGTGGCCGCGATTGCGCTGGCGACGCGCACGGGGAACGCCCGGGCGATGACCTGGACCGCGATCGCCGCCGCGGCTGCGGCGGGCTGGGGGATCCTGGCGTTCTGGATGTTCCGGGTGAAGCCTGACCGGGCGGAAGCACGCCACCTGAAAGGCCTGGCGGAGGAAACGCCCCGGGAGCTGACCGGAAGGCTGGCCGTCCGGAAGGACAGTTTCCGGATTCCGAAAAGCGTGCGGGTGCGAAAGGTCGGCCTGGAAACGGAAGGGGAGACCCTTTCCCTGAACGTGGACGAAAAGCTGGCCGGGGAGATGCCGGCGGACGGATCCCTCGTCAGGGTCACAGCCGCGCGGAAATTCATCACCGGGGTCGAGGTCCTGGAGGAAGGCGGCGGAGACAGGGAGCACGCCGGGGAGCCGGCCGGGAAGCGGGCCCTGCGGGCCGCGGGGAGCTTTATCCCGGCGGCGGTGCTGTGGCTGATCGCGGCGGTGCTCCTGGTCGGGTTCGTGTTCGTGCGCATTACGGATACCGACCCGGCCCACAAGATTACCGTCTATGCGGACTGCGCGGTCAGCAACGCCGCGGAACTGGCGGAGAAGCTGGAGGCGGGCATGGAAGGCGCCGTGCGGATGGTGAAGGTCCATCCCTTCAGCTACGCCCTCTTCGGCACCGGCGGGCTGAAAGCCGCGGACCTGTACATCATTCCGGATTCGAGGATCGGGGAATACAGCGGCTGGACGGCGCCGGAGGCGGGCATCCCCGTTTACGATCCCGCGCGCGGGCTCGCGGCGGCGGGGGACTATTTTGCCTACGCACCGGAAGGAGAAAAGGGCGAAGTGTACCGGCTGTATTACGGAAAGGAATCCGTCCACCGGGAGGACGGGCTGGCGGAAAAGGCGGCAAAGCTGCTGTGCGGCATGGCGGACGCGGACGGCGGACCGGCGGTCCTGCCGGACGCCGGGGCGGCGGCTTCCGATACCCTGTATGTGAAAAAGGTTGAAAACCTGCCGGAGGATTTCATTTTCGGCATGGATATCTCCAGCGTGCTGGCGGAGGAAGCCAGCGGCGTAAAATACTACGGCTTTGACGGAAAGGAAACGGACCTGTTCCGCATCCTGGCCGCCAGCGGGATCAACCACATCCGGGTGCGGATCTGGAACGATCCTTATGACAGCGAGGGGAACGGCTTCGGCGGCGGAAACTGCGACATCCGCACCGCCGTCGAGATCGGGAAGCGGGCGACAGCCTGCGGCATGAAGCTGCTGGCGGATTTCCACTACTCCGATTTCTGGGCGGACCCCGGAAAGCAGATGGTCCCCCGGGCCTGGGCCGGCATGGACATCGACGAAAAGAAGCAGGCGCTGTATGACTACACGCTGGACTGCATGAAGCAGCTGAAGGAAGCCGGCGTGGACGTGGGCATGGTGCAGCTGGGGAACGAGACCAACGGCGCTCTGTGCGGCGAGAAAATCTGGATGAACATCGCGTTCCTGATGGACGCCGGCGCCCGGGCGGTGCGGGAGGTTTACCCGGAAGCACTGATCGCCCTGCACTTCGCGAACCCGGAGAACACGGAGAGCTACCGCACCTACGCCCGGAAGATGGACTACTACGAGAAGAGCGGGCTGATCCAATACGACGTGTTCGCCACCTCCTACTATCCCTACTGGCACGGGACGCTGGACAACCTGGCCGCGATCCTGACGGAGATCTCCGAAACCTACGGCAAGAAGGTGATGGTGATGGAGACCTCCTGGGCTTACACCGGGGAGGACACCGATTTCTCCGGCAATACCATCGGCGAGGGCAGCGCCGTGACGAAGGACTACCCCTATACGCCCCAGGGTCAGGCCAACAGCATCCGCAACATCACGGATACGGTGGTCAACAGGACCCCGAAGGGCATCGGGGTCTGCTACTGGGAAGGCGCCTGGATTACCGTCGGCACAGACAGCTGGGAAGCCAACCATGAAAAATGGGAAAAGTACGGCTCCGGCTGGGCGTCCAGCTACGCAAAGGTTTACGACCCGAACGACGCGGGGAAATACTACGGCGGCAGCGCCGTGGACAACCAGGCCTTCTTCGACAGGGAGGGGAAGCCGCTGGAATCCCTGAAGGTCTTCCGCCTCATGCGGACGGGCAACGAAATTGCCCCGGTGCCCGACGCGCTGGAGGAACCTACGGTGATCTGCGACCTGAACATGCCCCTGGAGCTGCCGGCGACGGTGGACGCCATCATGACGGACGACAGCCGGCAGTCGGTGGCCGCCGCCTGGGACCTGACGGAGGAAGAGGACCGGAAGATGCACGCGAACGGCCCCGCCCGGTACACGGTGGCCGGGAAGGCCGGCGGCATGGAAGCGAAATGCTTCGTCTCCATGATCGAATACAACTACATGGCGGACTACAGCTTTGAGGAGAACAGCCCGGCCTGGGTGATCACCGACCTGAAGCGGGCGGACGAGCTGTATATCGAGGACAAGAAGAACGATTCCCTGACGGGCAGCAAGCACCTGCACTTCTGGAGCTCCGGGCGCGATACCGTCGAGTTTACCGCGGAGCAGACGGTCAAAGACCTGCCGGCGGGGAAATTCAGGTTCAGCATTTCCGCCATGGGCGGGGACTGCGGCGAAACGGATATCCGCGCCTACGTGAAGATCGGCGGGCAGGAGGTTGCCCGGTCGGAACAGATCCCCATCACCGGATACAACGACTGGCACGCGGGCGTGATCCCGGAATTTACCCATGAAGCCGGCACGGAGGTCACCGTCGGGATCTACGTGAAATGCGAAGGCGCCGGCAACGGCGCATGGGGAAAAATCGACGACGCGCTGCTGAATTCCGTGCAGTGACAAGGCCCTGCGGCGGAAAGACCGGAAACGATACCAATTACGGAAAATCAAGGATTCCGGGAAAAATCCCTGTTGACAAAATGCCGGTTACCGACTACAATAGGCAGGAAAAGAACGGAATAAATCGGACAACAGGAAAAGCGTGGTTTTCCGTTTTGTCCCGCAAGAAAGAAAGGAAGAACAACCATGAAGAACAAGAAAACACTCATCGGGATCGTGGCCGCCCTGGTCGTGATCGCGGCTGTGCTGCTGATCTGGCAGCCCTGGAAGACGGCTGAGAAGCCCGCTGAAACCCCCGCGGCGACCGAAGCACCCGTTGCAACCGAAGCGCCTGCCGCGACGGAAGCCCCGACCGAAGCCCCCACGGAAGAGCCCAAGGCTGAAAAGAAGTCCTACGACATCACCGTCTGGGTTGCTGAAAAGGCTGTCGACCTGACCAAGCAGCAGATCGCGGACTACAACGCGAACAACGAAGACGGCATTTCCTTCAACGCCACCATCGAAGCCGTGTCCGAAGCGGACGCCGCGACCCAGATGATCACCGACGTTGAAGCCGGCGGCGATATCTACTGCTTCGCGCAGGACCAGTTCGCCCGCCTCGTGCAGGCCGGCGCCCTGGCCAAGCTGGGCGCCAAGGCTTCCGAGACCGTGAAAGCGGCCAATGACGCCGGTACCGTTGCTGCCGCCACCTCCGGCGACACGCTGTACGCCTACCCGCTGACCTCCGACAACGGCTACTTCATGTACTACGACAAGAGCGTCATCCCGGAAGAGGATGTCGACTCCCTCGAAAAGCTGATCGCTGACTGCGAAAAGGCCCAGAAGTACTTCGCCTTCGAGCAGCAGTCCTCCGCCTGGTACCTGGCGTCCTTCTTCTTCGCCACCGGCTGCAAATCCGAGTGGACGACCGACGACGCCGGCAACTTCATCTCCGTCAACGACACCTTCAACAGCCCCGAAGGCCTCATCGCCGCCAAGGGCCTGAAGAAGCTGGTTGATTCCCCCTTCCACCTGAGCGCGGGCGGCGCGGACCAGTTCAACTCCGGCGCTGCGATCCTCGTCTCCGGCACGTGGGACTTCGAAGCCGTGAAGGGCATCCTGGGCGACAACATGGGCGTCACCGACCTGCCTTCCTTCGAAGTGGACGGAAAAGAATACCACCTCGGTTCCTTCAACGGCTGCAAGCTGATGGGCGTGAAGCCCTCCGCCGACGCGGAACGCGGCGCTGCCCTGCAGAAGCTGGCCCAGTACCTGACCGGCGAAAAGGCCCAGATGGAACGGTTCGAAGCCCTGTCCTGGGGTCCCTCCAACCTGGCTGACCAGGCTTCCGAGGCTGTCCAGGCCAACCCCGGCCTTGCCGCCCTGATCAAGCAGGCTCCCTTCTCCGTGCCCCAGGGCCAGATCCACGGTTCCTGGTGGGACATCGCGAAGGTGATCGGCGAAGACGTCAAGGCCGCTACTGACGAAGAAGGCCTGAAGCAGGCGCTGGTGAACTACTACAACAAGATCAACGACCTGTTCAAGCTGGACAACAACGCCCTGCTGTTCGTGGGCGCCTGGAACGGCTGGAACAACGCTGACGACACCGAGACCTACTACCTGAAGGACGGCACCCTGACGCTGGACGTTCCGGAAAGCGACTATATGGGCGGCCGTATCGTCAAGCCCGGCGACTGGGGCAACGACAAGGGCTTTGCCCAGGTGACCGAAGGCAAGGAACTGATCAAGGACCTCGGCGAAGAGAACCCCGACAACACCATCGTGTTCGCGGAAGCCGGCAACTACACCGTGACCTGGGACGGCACTGCCATCACGATCAAGAAGAACTGACCTGGGTTTACAGACGCTGATTTGTAAGATCGCGGCCGGAGCTGAAGACCATTTCGGCTCCGGCCGTTTTAAGATGCTGACGCAACAAACCGGGAGAGGAGAGGATCACGGACATGTCACAGCTCAGTGATCTGGAGTATCTGAAGCTGTCCAAAGGGCAGAAGTTCGGGTATAAGCTGGGCCGCTTCTTTACGGGGATCCCGAAAGGCTTCGCGAACATCTTCGTGAAGCTGTGGGAGCTGCTGAAAAAGGGCGGAACGGCTGTCGGCAGGGACGTTGCCGACATCGTGAACACGTTCATCAACGGGGACTGGAAAACAAAGCTTTCCTTCTTCGTCATGGGATTCGGCAATATCGCGCGGGGGCAGGTCCTGCGGGGCATCCTGTTCCTGCTGTTTGAGATTGTATTTATCGCTTTCATGATCATGTCCGGCGGGTACTGGCTGAAGATGCTGCCTTCCCTGGGAACCCAGGGGCCCACCGAGGATTACGACGAGCGGCTGGACACCTATATCACCCATTATCACGACAATTCGTTCCAGATCCTGCTTTACGGCGTGCTGACGATCTTCTTCATCGTTGCGTTTATCTACACCTGGCGGGTGAACGTGAAGCAGAACAAGATCGCGGAGCAGATCCTGAAATCCGGCAAGAAGCTCAAGAGCGGGAAGGACGACCTGCACAGCATCGTGGACGACCAGTTCCACAAGACGCTGCTGGCGCTGCCCATTACGGGCATCATCGTCTTCACCGTGCTGCCGATCCTCTTCATGGTGCTGGTGGCCTTCACCAACTACGACGGCACCCACAACGGCTATACCAACAGCCTGTTCACCTGGGTCGGCCTGGATAACTTCAACACGATGCTCTCCTGGTCCGGCGGGGCGGGCGGCAACCAGTCCTACGCCGCCACCTTCGGCGAGGTGCTGCTGTGGACGCTGATCTGGGCGTTCTTCGCCACCTTCACCAACTATTTCCTCGGCATGTTCGTGGCCATGGCCATTAACAAGAAGGGGATCCGGTTCAAGAAGGGCTGGCGGACGATCCTGGTGCTGACCATCGCGATTCCGCAGTTCATCTCCCTCCTGTACGTATCCAAGATGTTCGCCAAGAACGGCCTGATCAACGGCTTCCTGATGGATATGGGGTGGATCACGGAGGCCATCGACTTCTTCGGGGACGCCAGCCGGCCGTGGCTGGCCCGGGTGACGGTCATCCTCATCAACATCTGGATCGGTATTCCGTACCTGATGCTGATCACCACCGGCATCCTGATGAACATCCCGGCGGACCTGTACGAATCCGCGAAGATTGACGGCGCCAGCGGATGGAAACAGTACACGAAGATCACGCTGCCGTACATGCTCTTCGTGACGGGGCCGTACCTGCTGACCAGCTTTACCGGCAACATGAACAACTTCAACGTCATCTACCTGCTGACGGCCGGCGCGCCGACCAACGCGGCGGCGTCCGCAGCGTCGGGCACGGTGGGTTACACCGACCTGCTGATCACCTGGCTGTTCAAGATCACCACCGGCGCGGAGAGCAAATATTACCTGGCCTCCGTGATCGGCATCCTCGTGTTTGTGGTGGTGGCGCTGATTTCACTGATCGTGTACAACCTGCTGCCGAGTATCAAGAATGAGGAGGATTTCCGGTGATGAGTGAAGCAACAGCAAAACGCCACATGGGACTGAAAACCTCCCGGACGATCACAAACACGGCAATCCATGTGCTGCTGATCGTGATCAGCATCATCTGGCTGATTCCCTTCGTATGCATCGTGCTGCAGTCCTTCCGCGTGGAAAACACCGGCCAGGTGGGCTACGTGCTCCCGAAGGTCTGGGGCACGGACAACTACACCCGGCTGTTCCAGACGGACTTTCCCCGCTGGTATATCAACACCTTCATCGCCGCGCTGGTGACGGCTGCGCTGCAGACGGTCATCGTGCTGTGCATGAGCTATACGCTGAGCCGCTTCCGCTTCAAAATGCGGCAGCCGCTGATGCGGTTCATGCTGATCCTGGGCATGTTCCCC
>Ga0310694_10000867_pt1 | contig 37195 bp, 34 predicted proteins | sample 174DNAGHGhighgp2_FD_203884 | JGI IMG/M metagenome (GOLD analysis project Ga0310694, IMG submission 203884) | Sheep rumen microbial communities from Palmerston North, Manawatu-Wanganui, New Zealand - 1742 DNA GHGhigh gp2 (v2) (version 2) | ecosystem: Host-associated > Mammals > Digestive system... | reverse complement strand
ATTGGATGTCCTCTTCAGGACGGCGCGTTCACCAGAGAAGCTCCTGACATGCACCGTGTAGCAGGACTTGTCGTCCATCAGACCAGAACGCACCTCGCCCTCGCACTCCGCGAGCGACACGCTGATGCTGAACTGCACGCCGTCGTTCTCGCACGCATTGCTGTACGCGATTTCGAATTCGCCGACGTACTTGCCCTCGGTGTACTCGCCCTTGTGCTTCTCAGGGAAGAACACGCAGGGCACGCGGACGTTGTTGATAATGGTGTCGCCAGCATGGATGCCGTCGAGGAATTCATCGACTTTCTTCTTCAGCTTGCCAGTGAAGCCGTCGATGAAGTTCCTTGAGTCGAACCCGTCCTCGTCGTCGGAAGAGCATATGCCAGCCGTGATAGCGATTTTCTTGGCTATCCTTTCGGCAATGTCCACTTTTTTCTTCATTTTCAATGTCTCCAGATTAAACGAAATCCTTATGCAACCCAGTATAAATTATACTTGATATAAACGAAATATGACTCATGGTCAGGACTCCGCGTCCCATCCGTGGAGCTTGCAGACATCCTTCACGACCCCCTTGACCGCCTCGGCATCCTTGTCGTCCTCCTTCGGAGGCTCCTCTGGCTTGTCCCCGCCGTCGGACGGCTCATCGCCGTCGCCAGACGGCTTGTCGTCTCCGAGGCTCAAGCCTCCGCCACCGCCTCCGCCGAGGTCAAGACCACCGCCAGAATCTTTTCCGCCAGCATCTCCAGCACCGCCGTCGGAACCTCCAGCGTCGTCGCCTCCGCCACCTCCCTTGTCGTCGTCGCCGATGGCTACAACCGTCCTCGAAGCCGTGGTGGACGACTTTTTCTTGTCGCCGTTCGGCACGATGCTGAAGCAGAAGCTCTTGTGGTCGTTGTCCTGCATGCTGGTAGCGTCGAAGGAGCCTTCCATGCCTTCCAGCTTCCTGATGATTTCATCCCTGCACGCATTCGCGGAGGCGAGAGCGTCGGACTCGATAGCATCCTCGTTCAGGATGAAGTACACGACGAGGCTATTGTTCTCCCCCTTCTCAATTGAATAATGACCGAAGCTCTCGCTGTCGGCGAGAAGCATCCTCGCGATTCTGACGAGACGCTTTGCAAAAACGATGTTCTGTCTGTCCATGATGAAAACCTTGCCTATGTGATTTAACGATTGTTCTGCCTTCTTCTATTCCGCGCCTCTTGCATGCATTTCGGGCATCTGGCTCCATTCAGGTGGTTGTTCGGGAGTTGCCAAAACGCCCCGTGCCTAGGGCAGTTGATGCAGACCTTGGTCTTGCCGTCGATGTACTCCGTATCGGAATAGTCATATTCATAGCCGTGGACTTTTCTAGCTTTCTCAATGAACTTCTCCGTCGTCATGCTCCTTCTTTCCTTTGAGCAATCAGGGCATCCTGCCCCTCGAAGAAGGACATTGGGCAAATTCCAGAACATCCCGTGCTTGGGGCAGACGACGCAGACTTTGGTATCACGGTCAACATAGTTCACTTCGGAATAGTCATATTCATCCCCATAAACCTTCTTCAACTGCTCTATGAAATCATCCGTAGTCTTGTCTCTTCCAATACACCTCTGGCATCCATGACCGTTCAGATGATTGCTCGGCGACTGCCAGAACTCACCATGCTTCGGACAAATGATGCACACCTTGGTCGTGCTGTCCTTGAAGTCAACTTCAGAGTAGTCGTACTTGTCACCGTGGACTTTCCTGGCCTTCTCGATGAACTGCTCCTTTGTCCCGTGTCTGCCTTCCATCGCGCAATCATTGCACCCGCTTCCGTTCAGATGGGCAAGAGGTGTCTGCCAGAATTCACCGTGTTTCGGGCAGATGATGCAGACCTTCGTCACATTGTTCTTGTAATCAACTTTCGAATAGTCGTACTTGTCGCCGTGTATTTTTCTAGCGTCCTCGATGAATTTCTCGGTCGATTTCCTTTCGTTCGACGTGCATTTCGGGCATCCGTTGCCAGACATGTGGTTGTTCGGGTACTGCCAGAATTCTCCATGCTCAGGGCAGATGATGCATATCTTGGTCGAGTTGTTCCTGTAGTCAACTTTTGAATAGTCGTACTTGTCGCCGTGTACCTTCCTAGCCCTCTCGACGAACTGCTCCTTCGAGAGACGGGCTGGAAACGCGACCAACTGCCTTGCAAGGTCAACAAGCTCACGGGCTATTCTCAGACATTCAGAACTCATTCCAGTCTCCCTTATTCAATCATCCCGCTCAAATCCTTGCCAGTCAGACCGTTCCTGTACTTCTGCCAGCTCTGGACACGCGGGTTCTTCTCGCTCAAGTCCTTCAGCCATGTGCTCTCCATGCCGAATTCCTCGTAGAAATCGTCCAGCATGTCGTCGTCCCCGTTCTCCAGCGACATGATGAACTCGTCCGTCAGGCAGTTCTCCAGCAACGAACACGGCATGCCCGCGCTTTTGATGTGCAAGGTTTTCAGCGGGGCTACGAACTCCGCCTTCTCCTCGCTCAGTGTATCGGACAACTTGCTAATCTTCCTCATACGATATTCCTCTCTCTTCCAATATCTTCAAGGCGTTTCTTTTTACGAATTCGTCCTTGCTCTCCGTCAGGAACTCCACTATCTCCTTCGGCGTGCTCGGATTGTCCGCCACGAATATCCTGACCATCGTGTACCTGTCCTTGGCAAGCCTCCAGAGAATGTCGCTGGAGGCTCTCGGATTCCTTGCGACGGATTCCCTGACCATGCATTCGGAGTCCTCGGAAAGCCTTTCCAGAAGCTCGGATGGCACATTCGCGTTCTCGGCTACCAGCGACCTCACCACGTCGCTGTCGTCCTTTGAAAGCGATTCCAGAGCGTCCTGCGGGGTGCTTGGGTTGAGTGCCACCGCCTCGCGCACATGGATGTTCCTGTCCTTCGCCAACAGCAACAGCAGACTGGGGTTGGTCTTCGGGTTCTCAGCCAAGGAGAGCTTCAACTCCTGAGCCTCGCTTCCGAAAATGCATCCGAGGATGAAATCCGCGTCGCAACCACAGTGCCGTTTCATCTCATGCCTCACACAAGCCTTCTCTCAGGCTTGACCGCTGGAGCCACTGGAGCCTTCTGCACGAGCTTCTGGACAGGTTGCGGTGCTGGCTGAGGGGCAGGCTGTGGCTTGGGTTGCGGTGCCACCTGCGGTTGCGGTTTGGGCTGAGGCGCGGGCTTCTGCTGGGCTGGCTGAGCAGGCTGTTGCGCTGGTTGCTGTGCTGGAACCGCCTGTTCAGGCTGAGGCTGACCTGGAACCTGCCCGTCGCTCTCCTTCACATAGCAGTTCATGCAACCGTTGCCGTCAAGGTGCTTGTCTGGACGTTGCCAGAACCCCTGACCGCACTTCCTGCAAATGATGTACACACGACCCTTGTCGTCGCGGTTGTCCATGTCCACCCTCGAATAGTCGTACTTGTCGCCATGCACCTTCCTAGCCCTCTCGACGAATTCCTCCTTCGTCATCTTCGGGCGACCAGCGACCATCATCTCCTCGGCTATCTTCGAAAGCTCTTCCGCGAATTTCAATCTGTCAATCCTGTTCATGCTCTGTTCTCCATTGCTATCTTCCACGGTATTATACATTATACCATGCATATAAACAAAAAAGCTACCGAATCCGCTTCAGATTCAGTAGCTTCATATAAAACCGTTGAATTGGTCAGAACCCTATGTATTCGTTCGTCGTCTCCACGTTTCCAGCAGAGCCACCGCCTTTCGTGTACTCGACCAGAACAGCCTCCTGACGGAACATGTCCTTCAGCTCCTTCGCGAAAGCCTCGGTCTCTCCCTCATTGATTCCGAACACCGTCACGACATAGGAATGCTCCACTGTCATGTTGTCGCCAGTTCCAGCACCGTACACGCCCTTCCCCTTCTCGATTGTGCAACCAAGCGGGTAGTTCCCCTTGTCTTGCTCCTCCTGCGTATATCTCGACTTGTCCTCGTGCTTCTTGAGCGCGTCGTAAATCTTGCGTTCATGCGTCATGCGGTTCATGACCGACACGCAATAATTGTAAACCCTCGTGCCAAGCCCCTTGATTCCAGGCTTCGGCGGATTCGTGGCGTTCACGTCTGGCGAAACATAGATGACGGCTTTCGACATTCTCGTGCTGGACAACGCAGCGACTTTCGCATCGAACGCCTTGTCGAACTCATTGTTGCTTACTTTCTTCACGTCGCCGTCCAAATCGACGACAAGGTTAATCTGCTCGCTGTCGGCGAGAAGTTCACGAGCCATCCTCACAAGTTCCCTTGCGACAAGCATGTTTTTCTTCATGTCCATATTCCTCTTTTAAAAAATGAATCTCAAATACCCCAACGATATTATACATGGAATATAAACAAAAAGGGCGCGGGCGGAAATTTTCCGCCCGCGCCCGAACGACCGTTTTACGGACTTACTGCCCGACATACTCGTTCAAGGTCTTGCCATTGAACTTGCCGTTCATCTTGTTTTTGACAATCACAAGGGTGTCGCCGTTGAACTCGCCACTGTCGAAGCTGTTGCAACGCAGTTTCCCGTTTTTCACGGTGCCGTCCCGCCAATACAGTTGGTTGACCAGACGGCTCCAAGGAGCGTGATACTCCACGGTTCCGTCGATGTAACCAGGGTTCTCGATGACGAAATCAATGGTCGCGTTCACAACGTCGCACTCCGTCATGTCGCCGAAGGAAATGTGACCCGTGAACGCCTCGACACGATGCTTTCCCTTTACATTGTAGATTGCGAACGCATCGTCGTTGTACGCAATCTTCTTCGTGGATTTGCCGTCGCCAAATCCAAGCCAGTTTTTGATTTTGTTGAAGATACCCATGCTTCAATCTCCTTTGCTGAACTCTTTTTTTTCTTCTTCTTCTGGAGAATCCCGTCATGTCAGTAGAGCGAGTTTTCGCTCATGAACATGCCGTGAAACTCCCCGTGCATCTTTCCTTTCACAATCAGGCTTCTTCCTCTGAAAACGCCGTTTTCAAACGTATGACAGTGGAGATTGCCGTGGACAACTGTCCCGTCGTGCCAGTATATCCTGTTGAAGTCCGTGCTTTTCAGTTCGTTATCCATAGTGCTGTCCGCTATGAACTCTGGCCTCTCAATCACGATGTCGAGCATGGCATTCTCAACGTCGCACTCCGTATCCTTGTCAAATGAGAGATGACCCGTGAAATCCACGAGTCTATACACGCCTTCGCGGTTCGATACGACAGTTCTGAAACCGCTGTACGCGACCCTCTTGCAAAAGGCTGTAATCTCTTTTTTTCCAAAGAACAGTTTTTTCAGCCATTCAAGCATAGTCAATGCGCCCTCTTTCTTTCATTGACTATAATATACAGCTTTTTTTGAAAATTTCAAATTTTTTCTGAATTTTTTTCAGAAAAGCACTTTTGTCGCAAGCTCGGCGAGCCTGCTCCTCTCGACCGTGTTCAGCGTCACGTGCGCGTACAGGTCGTGACCCCAGAATTTTTTAATCGCCATCGTGATGCCGTTGCATTCGCGGGACAGGTAGCGGTTGTCAATCTGGTCGATGTCGCCCAACAGAACCAGCTTGCTGTTCTCGCCGACACGTGTGATGATGGTCTTCATCTCGGAAGGGGTCGCGTTCTGCGCCTCGTCAACGATGATGAACGCATTGGAAATGGACGAGCCACGGATGTACGTCAGCGGAAGGACTTCGATTTCCTCGCAGTTCTTCGGGTCGAGGAAGATGCCGACCTTCTCCTCGGCGGTCTTCGTGTGCGACTTCTTCTCCTGAACATCCTGAATCACCTCGATGTTGTTCATGAACGGGCGAATCCACTCTTCCATCTTGTCGTAAACGTCGCCTGGTAGATAACCGATGTCCTTGCCGATAGGCATGATGGGACGGGTGATGATAATCTTCTTGTAAATCTTCGGCTTCATCATGACCTGCTGGATGGCCGCTGCGATAGCCAGCAGAGTCTTCCCTGAGCCAGCCGCGCCGATAGCAGTCACCAGCGGGATGTCGGGGTTCAGCAACGCATCGGAGAGCATAATCTGGCACGGGTTCTTCGGAACGATGCCAGCCATGTGGGGCTTCAGGTCGATTTTCGCGAATTCGCCTTCTCCGATGTGACGGTAAATCATGCCGTTGCAGACTTCCCCTTGGCAGGTGCATTGTATGTATTCGTTGACGACGAGCTTCTCGCGACCGTCCAGACGGAACGTCTTGATTTTCTTGTCGAACGGGATGGACTGCATCTCCTCGGCGGTGATTTCCTCGTTCTTCCACCCGTCTATCTCCTTCACCAGCCCGACATCATCGTAGTCCTCGGCACCATAGCCTTCGTTCCTTATCCTCGTCTTCACCCGCAAGGCGACGGATTTGGTCAGAACCACCACCTCGTCGTCGAAGAAACGCTGGTCTTTCGACACTTCCGAAGCGACGCGCAGTATCTTCTGGTCATGGGTCTTCTCGTCATTGTCCTGCCAGAGCATGATTTCGGTGTTGTTGAAACCGATGGTGTTCCCGTCGCATTCATTTAGCTTCTGGGAAATCCACCACGATGCGTTTCTCGCGTTGTCACCCAAATCCCCAGGCTCGTCTTTGAATTTCTCAATTTCATCAAGCACGTGCTGAGGCATGACCATCGTCCGCTCCTCGGTCAGAACATTCCAATTGTGCAGGACGACGCTTGTATCAAGTACGTAGATTTTCTTCATACACCTTCCTTTTTTTAATTGCCCATATAATGAACAGCGGACTTAAAAATTAAGCCACACTGAAGATTATACTAACAGTGTGGCTAAGTATAAGCGAAAACTTACGTGATGCTCTCATAGGGGTAGGCTGACACCCTCACCCCACGCGACTCCCTCGAACGGATGAACGACTTGTTCGAGAAGTCCACGTCAAGCTCGGTCGTCTTCCTCCTTGAGGACTTCTCAAGGGAGACATGGACTTTCCCTCCAGCCCCGTCCTTGATGTAAACCACGGTGTCGCCTTCGGGTATGATTCGGTAATCCTTGTTCATCGTGTACTGACCGATTGTGAACACCTTGGCGTACAACGTCCGCGACTTGTCGGCGTACAGCATCGAGTGATACCTGTCCTTCCCGACGACGTAGAAGCCCATGATGTCGCCGACGTAATCCTTGTCGGGCAACGGGACGACACGGGCGATGCCGTCGCGCTTGACAATCACGATTCGGTCGAATTCCGTGCAGGTCACGAACCTGTCTGACTTGACGGCTGTTCCGAGCAACTTCTGCTCCGCGTCGTAATAGACCTTGACATCCTGACGGGCGATTTCCTTCACGTCGATGGACTCGAACGCCTCTATCTTCGTCCTGCGCTTGTGCTCGTCCCCGTATTTCGACTTGAGCTTTCGGATGTAGGCGATGACGACATCGACGATGTTCTTCAGCTTGTCGTTCACGTCGTCTATGTCCTTCAATATCTTCGCCAGCTCGTCCTCGTTCTTCTTCGAGTCGAAATGGGAGATGTTGCGTATCGGCAACTGAACAAGACGGTCGATGTCGGGGCGCACGATGTCACGGCGAAGCAACGAGCGGTACTTGTTGCATCCCTCGAACACCTTGTCGGAAATCTCCTGCTGGCTCTCGCAAGTCTCCAATACCTTATAGACCTTGTTCTCGATGAAAATCTTGACAAGCGTCTTGTAATGGAAATCGTCCTCCAGCTTGGCGAGCATGAGTTCAAGCTCCCTCCTCGTGATTTCCACGAGCTTCATCGTGTTCCTGCGGAGGACATCGCTCACCGTCATGACACGCGGAACACCGTCGCAGATGACGCGGAGGGTGCCCTTGGACGACATCTCGCAGTCCGTGTAGGCGTAAAGCTCGCGAATCAGGTCGTCTGGGTTTACCCCGCGCTGAGGTATGATTTCAATGTTCGCCTCATGCGCGGTGAAGTCGCTGATGGACTGGATTTTTATCTTGCCAGCCTTCGATGCCTTCTCAATGGACTCAATCAACGCCTCCGTTGTCGTGCAGGCGGGGATTTCGCGGATGACCACCTTGCGGTCGCCGTCCTTCTCAATTCTCGCCCGAAGCTTGATTGTGCCGTTGCCATCGGCGTAGTCCTTGACATCCATGATACCGCCCTGCTGGAAGTCGGGGTACAGCTTGAACGCCTTGTTCTGGAGGATTGCGATTTCCGCGTCCAGCAACTCGTTGAAGTTGTGGGAGAACACAAGCGTCGTCATGCCGACGGCGATGCCTTCCGTGCCCATCATCAGCAACGCGGGGACTTTGCACGGAAGCACGACTGGCTCCTTGTTGCGACCGTCGTAGCTTTCCACAAACTCGGTCAGAGCGTCGTTGTAGAGCGTCTCCTTGGCGAGCTGAGTAAGACGGCATTCGATGTAACGCGGGGCGGCAGCTGGGTCTCCAGTGAGCAGGTTCCCGAAGTTGCCCTGACGTTCGATGAAGTACCCCTTGTTGGCAAGGACGGTCAACGCGCCAGCGATGGATGCGTCGCCATGAGGATGGTAGTGCATCGTGTCGCCGACGACACCAGCCACTTTGTTGAACCTGCCATCATCCACTTCGTGCATGCAGTGCATGATGCGACGCTGGACTGGCTTCATGCCGTCGTCCACGTCTGGGATAGCCCTGTCCTTGACAACATAGGAGGCGTACTCAAGATAGTAGTCCTTCCACTGCTGTTCAAGGTTGCTCAATTGCTCTTCGTTTTCTTCCATATCACCGTTTCTTTTTATTTTTTACAGGAACACATTTGAACATCGTCTGACTCAAAGACATGCAATAAGCGTCCTTATCAAACTGTTCCTTCGTCCATCCCCTGAATATAAATCTTCCGTCATAATTGACATGAAGAGTAACCGCCTTTCCATCTCCGCCAAAATGCTTGTCCACAATGTCTTTAGCAAGCATCAGGTTCTTGTGATGCGAATTCCTTATCATGACATAGGATACATGCTCGTCATCGCCTTGACAAGAAAAACTCGTCTGAAATCCCGCTTCATTGAGTTCCTTTACCAAAGGGGCAATTCCCTCATCGCATGTGATTTCGACCAATTTCCCATTTTTCTGAATTTCAATGCTTATTTGCTTGTGCAGAGGTTGTATCGCATTTCCTTGTTTGCCAATTGTCATACCGTCCTCAAAAAATCAATGAATTCATTGTTCTGCGTTGTTTTAAGAATCTTCTCCGCTAAAGGAGAATCCTTCACTGTTTTGCAAAGAATGCTGAATTCGTCATTCAGCCTGCTCTCGATGAGCGTCGCCTTCGGAATCTCAATGACGTTCTCTTTTGTCCAGTCAAGCTTGTCCTCGTCGCAGACTTCATCAAGACTCATTCTGACAGTGCCCATAAGGTAAGAACCAGTCAGATTCTTTGCTTCTTCAATGGCGTCCTCCAAAGAATCCAATATGCTCAATGTTACTTCACCATTTTCCCTCATCAAATTAATATGATATTCGGCACCAGATTGAGTCTTCTCCTCCTCATCTTTTTTTGCACGTAGCTTCTTCCATCCTTCTTCATCCGCCAGTTCAAGGATTATCTCCTTCATCTTCATGTCGGCTTCATCCCTTCTCTCCTTCGTGGGATACTTCGTTCCATCCACTCCCATGTAGAATTTCCTCTGGGAATCCACCTTGGTCACATAATGAGTGCGAATTCTGATTGGGTCGTAACAGGCAAGAATCTCGATAAGCTCGCTCATCTCGGAAATGTCAATATGGTCTTCTGGATTCTTGTAAAGACTGAGCCTTTTGTTGTTGTCCGCAATATCAAGCTGTCTGGCGAAATCCTTTCCAAGATAACCCTCAAGCCAGACAATTATCGACTTTTTCTGTTCGTCCGTCATGCTGTCCCAGTCTTCAACAGCAGTCCACCAGTTCTTGACAATTCCCATTTCGGTATTCCTTATTCTACCTTATAACATGAAATGACTTCACAAATCCGCTTCCGCCATCGCTTCCATGACCTTCTCGCGAAGAGGCTTGTTCAGCTTCTCGGCTTGCGTCTCCGCGTCCTCCTTCTTCGCGAACATCCTGCTCTCGTCGAAGCAATGATGCCACTTGCGGTGGAACTCATACGCCATCACGATGAATTCCTTGATGCCGTTGTCTTTGAACGTCTCCAGTGCGTAGTAGAACGTGTCGCCTTCCTTCAATCGACTTCCTTTCAGCATTTCTGCTCCTTTGAAAACACATTACAATGCCTTCGCGAATTCGCGGAATTCCTTAATCAGGGATTCGTCCCTCAGCTTGTCGAAAAAGCTCGTTTTCTTGAAACGGCACGGGCAAGCGTCGAACTTCTCCTTGACGACCTCTTTCCTGTCAAGCAGGTAGTAGTACGGCTTCGACCAGTCGATTTCTCCGTTGTTGTAAGCGTCAATCGCCTTTTCATCGCGATGAAAGTGAAGCAACTGGCGGGTGAGGAACTGCGCGTCGTGTACAGCCATTGGCTCGTGCAAGAAGTAGCCCCATTTCTCCTCTGGGTCTTCAGCCCTTCTCACGACGAAGAACGGAGTGCCCTTCTCCACGTATTCATCGGCTTCCTTCTGGGCAAGCGGACGCGCCTTCTCCGCCAAGTCCACGAACAGCGGGGTGCTACGGAAGGACTTGTCCTCCTTCTCCATCTCCTCCTTCGTCCTGTACGGGCGGAGGTTCAGGGAGACGTGCATCTTCTGCTTCACGACGGCGGTGGTGACATAGAAAAGCGAGCAGTAAACGCCCTTGTGGACGCTGAGGGCTGTCACGATGCAGTCCAGAGCCTTGTTCATGTTGTCGGAAAGGTTCAGCAGGTTCCTCGACCGCTCAAGGCACGGGATTTTCTCCTCCGTCTTGAATTCCAGTTCCTTGTAGAACCCATTGCCGAGATGGGCAGACAGCCATTTGACCGTCTTCTTGCGTTGCTCATGCGTCAGACCGTTCCAGTTGACTGGTGTCTTGCAGTAATCGTTGACTATCATGATTGCTCCTCCGTATTAGACCGTCTCCAAGAACTTGCGGAATTCGTCGTCCTGTTTGTCGGACATGATTCTGCCACCCGCCTTGGTTCTCCTGAAATCGGGACCGCCACGCTTAATCAAACCTTCCAGAATCTTCTTCTTCGGGGCGGAGGTATGCGCAGTGAACGCCAGCAACTTGCGGAGCTTCTCTTCGGCGTTCCGTCGGTTGGCGAACACTTCCTCGCTTCCCCCGAAAACCCTGACAACATCCCCGTCCATGTCAACGACACGGTACAGATGACCGTCATATCCGTCGAAGGCATGCTTCTCCGCCAATGCCTGAGCGTTCTTCCTGCCTTCCTCATCGTTCTTGCCAGTATCACCAAGCAACGGTACATGGAACGAGAAACGTTTCATGAACTTCTCATTGGCTTCATCCCTCGTCTCGGCATCAGGGTAAACCCTCAAGTCGAATCCGACATGCCGTGGCTTCTCGTCGCATTTGATTTTGTCAATGCGGTAAGGCATCATCTCCACTGGGTCTGGACACGACATATAGGCGAGCATCGCCACGTAGCTGTCGTCGGGGCAATCCTTGACTCCGAGATTGTCCTTGAACCATTTGATGATTTTACCGTGTTGCTCATTGTCCAGTTCCCGCCACACGAACATCCCGCAACCGCACCATGCGTCGTTGATTTTCTCCAGTTCCATATAAGCTCCTTTGTCGAATGACTTTCGAACATACGATAAACTTTTACTCGGTTCCCAACATTTAAATGGTCTTCAAAAACTCACGGAAATCACGGGTCAGGTTCTCGTCGAACACTTTCTCATACCAACTTGCTTTCTTGATTTTGGAAAAGCTTCCTACCTTATCCAAAAGGGTTTTCTTTGTAACGGTGTATTTGTTTGGTTTCGTCCAGTCGATTTCATTGTTCAGATAGGCATCTGCCATAGCCCTGCACGGATATGCGTTGATAAGGATTCGTGCGCAGAACTTCACGTCCTCGACAGCCTGTTTCTCGTTGGTGAAATATTCGCATTCATCCGCTGGCATGCCATCAATCCGATTCGCATAGCAGACAATTTCCCCTTTTTCTTTCATTTCATTTTCAAGCTCTTTTTCCCTCTCCACGCAGACGAGTTCGCCAAGTGATGCGAACATGTCGTTGCCATGCTTTTTGTCCATTTCGTCCCTTTTCTTTTCAGTCGCATAGAGACGAAGGCATTTCGACATCCACATCTTCTTTTTCGTCGTCAATCTCTCGACATACGGAAGCACGACGGTATATTCTTTTTCCATGCAGATGGCATTAAGAAGGAATCGGAAATTTTCATTTGTGTTATACCCAAGATTCAAAAGATTAAGCTTCCGTTCAAGATTCGGAACCACGTATTTCGTGTCGAACCAGTCCATTTCACTGTAGAACTTTTCCCCAAGACGTGCCGACAGCCACACAATTGTCTTCTTGCGTTGCTCATGGTCAAACTTTCTCCAGTCCACAGGGTAAAGATAATTGTCACTTAATTCCATTGCACAAACTCCTTTGATTTCTTTGGCTTCAATGACTTGGCAAATTCGATAAATTCGTCGTTGCGCTCGCCATTGATGACTTTCTTGTAGAACGAAGCCCCTTCGATGCACCGCAATTCCGAACTGTGCGCCATGCTTTCGACATATTCGATTTTCGGAACCTCAATCAGCCCTTGCTTCGACCAGTCCCAATCCTCGCTTTTAAGCATGTCGCGATACTTGTTGTCACTGCAATAAGGAATCCACCAAATCATAGAAGTCCTTGCCGAACTAGCAGCGTGCTCGAAAAACCTGTACCCTTCATCGGAAATGGATTTCACGCCGTCCACTTCCAACGCAATGACATATTCATATCGCCTGTCAGTCCATTCCTTATTAAGGTATTCCTCCTTATCCTTCAACAGCTCTTCTTTGCTTATTTTCTTTGCTTCAAGTTGCTTGCCAAAAACTTCAAAGAAATCCTTGTCTTTCTTCTCCATATCCTCTTGCGAATGACAAATGTAATAAGGGTCAATTCCTAAAAACACAGGCTGGCGCATCTCGATTTTCTCCACATACGGGATGTCATATTGAAGAACGCTGTCAAGCGTCAATGCCTGATACATGTTCTGAAGCATCTGATGGGCAGAGAACCCAAGCGACTTTTCTGAATATATGCGCTTCGTGCTTAACATCGTCCCTTTCGGCACTGGAGGCTCGCTGTATTCATTGCCATAGCCAAGCTCTTCGCCGAACAGCTTGCCAAAATGGTCTTCGAGCCAAAGCACGACTTGTTTTCTCTGCTTGTTTTCTAAATCGCCCCAATACGGGATTTCATCTGGATTTCTTCTCATGGCGGTTTTTCCTTTGTTAGATGAAGTTTCTGCCATTAATATATATCATTTTTCCAAAAATGCAAATCCATAAAAGCAAAAAACCGAGGAATTCAACTCATTCCTCGGCTTTTTGCACAACATGTGGACTATCTTTATTTCTCTTCACGGATGTCATTGTTGCCACCAGCATCCGCAATGCCCTCGATGTTCTGACCGCAATGCGAACAGTACTTGTCGTCCTTCCTGACCTTCCTGCCACAATCGGGGCAGATGTAAGGGAACATGCCATCTCCAAACGACTTCATGCAGAGTTTAGAGGACGGCTTGTCCCTGTCCTTGAACTTCCTGATAATCGGGTCTTTAGCCGTTATCCTCACCTGACCGCATTCCCAGTCGATGCCAATGGACACGTCCACGACAGGGGAGTACGGGGCGGTTCCGAAGCCGACCTCGGCTACGGAGACGACGACTTCGTTGCCACCGTGCCCGTCCTTCACAAACAGGTCAACGGTCTTCTTCAATTCATCAAGCCTCATGATTCAAGCTCCTTGCTGTCGCCAGCCGTAAGGTCTTCCATGCTGACAGAGGCATGCGACTGCCTCAGATAGCTCATTTCGTCGATGACGGCTTTCTCAAGCTGGCTGTACGAATGCATCTTCTCGGCGCAGTTCTTGTAGGCGTTCATTATCAGGCAGTCGAGGTCATCCCAGACATCATTGTAGTCCACCATCATGTCGTCGCTGAAAATATGAATGGCGTACTTCGGCATGTCCTTGCTCGGTTCGAGCTTCATGACCATCGCCTTCATGCCGTAGTTCTCATGGACTTTTATCGTGCCAGTGCCTTCGGTGAAACCGTACTTCGCCAGCGTCTCAAGCTCTTGTTCGGTGAAATTTTCCTTCATTATCTACCCGCCTTGTTTATGCAATCGTCCTTTCTTACATTCTTGTAGCTGTTTATGCTTATTGGTCCAAAATGCACAGGGCACGCCATGTCATGCGCCATTTGCTCATGCAACACAATCATTTCACAGGAAGGACAGCAGTTCTTCTCCTCGAATTCGAGAAGGCACTTCTCACGCACCCATTCCGCGTAAGCCTTGTCCGTCCTGATTGTCTCTTCCTCAATCCTGTCCATGATTTCAATGCGTTTCTTCGTGTCGTCGCTCATTTCGTCATCGCCTTCGCGCCAAGGCACATCGACGTTGAAACGCTCGGACGAATCGAATTCCCGTCCGCACCGTATGCACTTCATCTTCATATCAAGTTCCAAAGAATGAAGTCCCTACGCTCGGTCGTGCCACCCATGTAGAATTCCATCATTTCATCGAGCTTCTTTTCACAGTCGATGACGACATCGCGCTCGCCACATCCTTCACCAACATACACGTCCACTTCGTGTTTAAGCTCTTTCAGTTTCATTTTCCCTTTCCAAGGAGTTCTGTTCCTTTTTCAGCTTCTCCAGCTCGCGCTGATAGTATTCTATCTGTCTGTCAATCGGAGTTTTGGCATCTTGCTTGCAGAACTTTACGATGTCGTCGAAATAATCCTTGATGGTATGGCGCAACCCATGATGGTCGATATGGTTCCAGTGCCTTGTCGAACCAGTGGCGTTCTTCATCCACACGTCGGCATTGACCTCGCCGTTGAAATTGTCCTCAAAGACGCATAGGAGGCACGAGAAACCGTCTTTCCTGAATTCCAACGTGCTTCTCTTCATCGCGATGTCGTTGCAATGCCTCCATTCCGAAGTCTTCGTGTCCATCTTGAAGCCAGTCTCTTTTTCGAACTTCTCGATATATGGTTTCATAAACGACTGGATTTCATTGGCTTTCGGCTTCAGTCTCTCCATCAGCTTCTTCACGAAATCCTCCTTGGACATGAGGATATGCCCAGACAGATACTCCCTGCCAATGGAATCCTGATGGAGGAACGTCTTGAATTCTGGCGTGAAGTCGCCGTCTTTCAAGCAGTCCTCGACCGTGAAGCCACCTTCGTTGAATTTTTTAATGAATTGCTTGATATATGCATCAATATCCATTATTTTTCCCTTAAACTTCTTTGTTAAAAATCAAATCAGGTTCCCAAGAATGAAGTCCCTGCGTTGGGTCGTGTTGTCGCCCATGTAGAACGCCATCATCTCGTCGATTTTCTTCTCGCAGTCGATGACGACCTTCTGGAGGCGTATCCCCTTACCGATGAACTGACCGAACTCCTGCGGGGAAATTTCGCCAAGCCCCTTGAACCGCGTGATTTCGCACCCGCGTCCAAGTTGCTTGATTGCGTCCTCGCGCTCGGCTTCAGAATAGCAGTAGAGATTCTGCTTCTTGTTCCTCACGCGGAACAACGGGGTTTCGAGAATGTACAGATGCCCCTGCTGGACAAGGGGGCGGAAATACGTCATGAAATAGGTCATGAGAAGGAGGCGGATGTGGAACCCGTCCACGTCGGCATCAGACGCGATGACGACCTTGTTGTAGCGCAGGTCGTCGATGGAGTCCTCGATGCCGAGAGCCTGCATGATGAAATACAGCTCCTCGTTCTTGTACATGGCATCGCGCTTCTTCCCTTGCACATTGAACGGCTTGCCCCTCAACGGGAAGACAGCCTGCGTCTCTGGGTTGCGGGCGTAAATCATGTTCGAGCCAGCGGAGTCGCCTTCGGTGAGGAATATCATGGAATTGAGGCATTTAAGGCGTTCGTCCTGCTTCTTCCTGTCCTCGAAACCGCTGTAATGGAACTTGCAGTCGCGGAGCTTCGGAATCTTGAGGGCGATTTTCTTGGACTGCTCCTTCGCCTCCTTCTTGACGTTCTGTATCTGCTTGCGGATGGATTCGTTCTGCGCGATTTTCTCGAACAGCGCGGTCTTGAAGTCGGCGTTCTTGAAAAGCTCGGCAGCGACCGCCTGTTTCACTTCGTTGACGACCCACTGCCTGATGTCCGTGTTGCCCAACTTGTTCTTCGTCTGAGACTCGAAAATCGGGTCTTCAAGACGGATGGACACCACGCCGAGCAAGCCAGAGCGCACGTCGCTGGAATCCAAAGTCTTGCCAGCGATGTCGTTGACGGCTTTCAGGAAGCCTTCCTTGAAGGCAGACAGATGCGTTCCACCATCGACCGTGTACTGCCCGTTGGCGAACGAATAGTACATTTCGTCCGTAGTGGCGAGATGCGTCAAGGCGAACTCGATTTTGTCGGAACGGTAGTAGAACGGAGTGTAAAGCGCATCGGACTCGCGCTTGTCCTCAAGCAGGTCGATAAGCCCGTTCTCGGAGTAGAATTCGTCCCCGTTGAGATAAAGATGAAGCCCAGTGTTCAGCCAGGCGTAGTTCTGCAACCGCTTGACAATGAACTTCTCCTCGAAACGGTATCCTTTGAAGATGTCGTCGGACGGCTTGAACATGACTTCAGTCCCGTTCGGCTCCTTCGTGTCGGACTCGCCCTTCTCCTTCAGCTTGCCGAGCTTGAAATACGCACGGAACTGCTTGCCGTCGCGACGTGAAATGACCTCGAATTCGTCACTCAACGCATTGACGGCTTTCAGACCAACGCCGTTCAGACCGATGGAGCACGAAAACGCCTTCGGCTTGCCGTCCTCCCCGATGTCGAACTTGCCACCCGTGTTGATTTTCGACACGCAGTCGATGACCTTGCCGAGCGGGATGCCACGCCCGTAGTCGCGGACGCGCACCCGTTCAGCGTCGAGGATGATGTCGATTCTCGAACCGTTCCCAGTCGAGAATTCGTCGATGGAGTTGTCAATGACCTCTTTGAATAGAACGTAGATACCATCGTCATTATGCTCACCATTGCCGAGCTTCCCGATGTACATGCCTGGACGCATGCGGATATGCTCAAGCGGGTTCACCGACCTGATGCTGTCTTCGTCGTATCTTAAATCCTTGGCCATTGTCACACCTTGTGGTAGTCAGGGGAGTGCTTCCCCTTTTCCTTCCATTCCTTCTCGATGTCCTTCAGTTCATCCTCGTAGCGTTTCTTGGCGTACTTCTTCGCATCCTCGTACTCCTTCTTGGTCATGGGCTTGAATTGCTTGTATTCATCCCATTCGAGGACATTGAGATGCTGGTCGCGGTCAACGCATTCGTCGATATGGCTGGCGATGTACTCGCGGGCTTCGCATATCGCAGCGAAAGGGGCTTCCATCATGGGTTCCCTGTACAGAGCCTTCGCGTCAGCCATCAACTGACTATACGTCAGAGTCTTCTTCATAAGGAAATCACCCCTTCATGCGCTGAATCATGCGAATGGTGCTCTTGCGTCTGCGCTTCGCCTCCTTGCGCTTCTCGCTTTCGGGAATGAACGAACGCCGTTCCTTCATCTCGTCGAAAATCCCCTCCTTCTCCATCTTGCGCTTCAGAATCTTGCAAGCCTTTTCAGGCGGGATTTTGTAGCCTCTCCTGTTGACCAATTTCACTTCTACTGGCATTTTTTGTCTCCTTTGTTTTGATTTTTTGCCGAAAAAAGCACACATCATTAATATGAACCGTTTTTCTGAATTTTCAACTCGCGGGCATACATTTTCAGGCATTCGATGAAATCTCTGGAATCGACGAACGCATTGGCTAACCGACCCAACGGCATCACGTCTGGGATTTCCGAAGACATTTCACACAGCCTCGGAACCTTCAACGCCTCAGCAAGGGAGAAGAAGAAAGTCTGGTTCCCGACGACGAAGGCGCATCTCTGGAAAGCCCTGCAAGCATCCACGAACGTCCCCTTGAACAACGGGACTTCGCAACGCATGCTCCGCACAAACGAATCATGCTCCTCGCTCGTCCCGAAGAAGACCAGCCTATCCGCATAAGGGCGCAACGCCGTGTAGCCGTAGATGTCGCGATTCCTGTACCTCGTCGTCCTGAACACGGCAATCTTCCCCTCAAGCCAGTCGTACTTCGGGTCTTCAGCCCCTCCGACGACAAGCCACGGCTGTGAAGCGTCGTAATAGTCTGGCAACCTCCGAAGGAACCTGTACCTCCTCGTGATGTCGCCGTTCTCCATGCTGACGCGCCCTTTCCTGATGATTCCGAGGTCGAGCGCACGCGCCCCGTTCCAGTCAACGGACTTCGCGACATGGAGTCCCTTTATATAAGGCTGAAGAGACAGGACATCGGCGACCATCCTCAGCGACTTCAACGCCTCGTCCTCGCCCCTGTCCCTGTGGGCGAGGCAAAGGTCGAGGTAGTACTCGAACTTCATCCCGCAGTCGAGGTGGCTCGAATCCAGTATCCCGATGCAGGAAAGACAGAACGGTATCGCGTAGATGATGTCCCCCAGTCCGCCTGGATTGTAGAACCTGTCTGGAACAAGATTATCCACTTATGCAATTCCCAAAATAACAATTATTACTTACGAAATTTCCAAAAGTTATAACTAATTGAAGATGAAATACTTACCGCTGAGTTCGGCGGAATACGTCTTCTTGCCTTTCGACACGTCAATCCACGCCGTGCCCTGCGCGTTCGCGGCTATGCACCAGAACACGCGGACGAACACGAACCCCTTCGGGGCGATGTCTCCGAGACTGCACGTCTGGCTCGACCTCGCGCTGAAGGCGTTGGCTCTGGTGGCCTTGCATTCGCTGTCCGTGTTGAGCGACGCATAGGATGTCCTCATCCTCGCGCCCGTGCGGTTCACCGTCTCCGCCGTCGTGCCCTCCTGTATGTCCCACGGGCGGTTCTGGTCGATGACCGTATCGACGACCGTCCCCTTCGTGACGTAGCCCCGCGCAAGGAACGTGAGAAGCCCCCCGCTCAGGGTGTTGGAGCCTTCGTTCACAATCTTCAAATCGACATACGTCCAGTCCTTGTAGGTGTTCGTGGAGGACGCGGGGACGAGAATCCCAGACCCATAGAAGTAAAGGTCTCCGTACCCGTCGGATGTCAGGCGGTAGAACGTATGGTAGTAGTAGTCCGAGAACAGCCTGCCACGTGGAGGTGTCTCCGCCGTGCAACGCAGGATTCCCGTGTCGCCGTCGATGCGGTACGCGGTAAGTCTTCCAGACGAGTCGTTGTTGGCGGAGTTAGCGTCGTAAATCTGCGACTTCACTGGGTCGGAGCCAGAGTACGACACGTAGAACGACATGTTCATGTAGTCCACGAAATCGTCCTGCGACGCGATGAACGCCGTGATGCAGTTGGCGCGGGAGCCATTGTAGTTCAGCGCGTCCCCGCTCGCGACGAAATCCCTGTTGTACTTCGAGAAGTACCTGTGCGGGTATCCCGTCTTGGACAAGTCCTTGTACAGGTAGAGATAGTTCGAGAACGTGGCGAGCAACGGGTATGTCGGTCTGGACGTGAACGTGACCACGCCCCTGTCGGCATCCATGTCGGCGGTCGAGCCGTAGTAGCTGTACGCAATCTTGATGTTGGACTGGCTTCCCCACGAGCCGTTGCCACCGCTCGGCGGAGCCATGTGAATCCAAAATTCGCCCGTGTCGTTCTGGTACTCGTAGTTCTGGTACTCCTTGCTGTGCTTCGGTCCCGCCTTCAGCTTGAATCCAGAACCCCTTGATTCGTCGTCGTCACCGTAGTCCGTGAACGGGACGATGCAGATGCGGGAGCAGGAGGTGATGGACGGGCATGTGAAGCCAAGACCGTCGCCTTCCGTCAGGCTCCCCCCGATTTCGCTGTCGAGCAACGTGAACGGGTTCGTGTCCTTGTGGAAGCACGAGCCTTTCAGGGAGAACAAGTGGACGAGCTTCGTGGAGTCCTTCAACTGCCAGTGCTTGATTCCGTTCTCATCGACAACTGGGTTGTCGAAAAGGCAACCTGGAGCCGATGCGTCGAACACCGACACCGAATCCCCGCTGTACCTAGAGCACAGGTTCTCTGGGTACTTGGTGATGGACGAGCTGAAGTCAAACACCTCGAACTCCAGCGAGAAGTCTGGGCTTCCCGTGTTGTCGATAATCCAGTACTTCTCGTACCTGTCGTCAACAAGCCTGCTGTTCACGCGGGACGGGTACTTCTTCGTCTGCGACCAAAGCTCCGTGTTCTGGATATACCTCCCGTCTGTGTCGAGCGCAAGCTGGTTGCTGTCGCTGGCTGAAAGGGCGAGCTTGTCGTACTTTATCAGGTCGCTCTGCTCGCTGGCGTTGGTCGTGCTTTGCGAAATCTTCGCCACCCGCTTCGCCTCCGTAGCGTTGATTGTCCCGTCGGCGTTCAAAGGCGAGCCGTGGGTCTCTGGATACCAGATTTCGTTCCACGACCTCGTGAAGCTGGACTCGTCAACCTGCTTCTCCATCATCGCCGTGTCGTTCGTCCCGTAAGTCACCTCGTGGGCGTACTCCGTGCTCGCGTCCTTCAGGTTCAGATGCGCCGTCCTGTAGAGCTTCGGTATCACCTTGATGCTCGACTCGACGCTGGACGACGTGCCAGCGTCCGTCGTGACGGTAAGGACGACCGTAGCCGTCCTGTCCGCCCCCGTCAGCCACTTGGACGGGCTGGCGAGCTTCAGGAGGTGCTGGTAAGCCACCCCAGACTTCAGCTTGCCCGCGACTGGGGACGCGATGCTCTCGCCCGAAATCTCGTATGTCATCCCGATGTCGGACATCGCGCTGAAGGTCACGGACACGTATTTGCTTGGGAAAAACCTCCCGTGCTTCCTGTAGAATCCCGTGTAGCCGTCGCTACCGCTCGAACCCGTGACGGACAGGCTCAGGGATGTCGGGTTGCTGGTATATACTTGGAACGTCGTGGACTTCGGTGCCGTCGTGAATCCAGACCCGCTCAGGACGAAATAGAGGTCGCGTGAGTCGTTGTCCTCCGTGACCGCGCCGTGTATCTGAGCCTCAAGGCTCTTCCCCTGACCAGACACAGCGGAGAATTCCCCGCTGGAGGAGTCACCGCCCTCCGTATAGACGAGGTTCTCGAAACGGTTGCTTCCATTTGGACCATCGACAAACGCCGAAAAACGGAGCGACCCGCTGGCGTATGGATTCTCGTCGCCCTCCTCGATGCCCGTGCCGAACAACTTCCCGAACACGGCGATTCTCTGCACCGCGCCGTTTCCGTCGATGACAGCCCACGAGAAGAACTGGACGGAGCCAGTCTGGGAGGTGGAGTAAATCCTCTGCTCCACGTCGTAAACCGTTTTCGTCCCCGAACCAGAACCGTCCTGCTCCTCGTGCGAGCCAACCACCTCCTCCTTGATGAACAGCTTGATTGCCTTCAGGTAGCAGACCGCGCCTTCGTTGTCGCGCCTGTAGGTCTTGCAACCGTCCACGGAGGTGTAGTTGCCAGACGGGACGGTGCCAGAGTAGATGGCGTAGTCCCCGTCGTAGGTATTGTCGCCGTTGCCAGTGAAATTGATTGTGATATGCTCTGGCTCGGTGGCTTGGGAGCCACCGAACGGGACGTACATGCAGTATGTGCTGTCGGAGCTGTCGTATTCAATGTAGGTGTCAGCCCAGAGGTTCCCGCTCGGACTCTGTGGCGCGGACGCTGAAGGCGGTGCCCACGTGTGCGGGTAGTTCGCCTCCACGGACGCATCGTTCAGCCCGTCCTGCGTGTACGCGCCCTTGAGCTGTGTGAACGTCTGCTGGCTCGTCACCACGTCGTCGGACGAGTCGAGCAGTCTGAACGCGACCTTCACAAGCCTGCCCGTCTTGCTGTTCGTGTAGGAAACTGGATTCAGGTAGTCAATTTTGTATTCAGGCATTCTGGTTCATCTCCGATTATTTCGTCATGACCCTGTAGGCGATGACCTCGACATTATCCTCATTGTACGACATCACCTCGAAGCACACGTCGTAGCTCCATGAAGCCCCGTCGTTGTGGTAGCGGTACCTAATCACCTTCGCGGTGCTGGTCGGCGCGACATACCCGTTCGACGGGACGAGCGTCTTCTCCCCTTCGGCTGGCTCGGTGTCGCCGACCCAGTACTTCATCTCGATTGCGCCCCCGTTCCTCGAATTGCCGTCTATCGTGATTTCCGATGTCTGGACAACTCCGATGTCAATTCCCTGATACACGTCGTCCGCAAGGGTTCCGACGTATGCGCCGTCCATGTCTGGCAGGCAAGCCCAGGCGACATCGGAATCCGCGACCGCGAAGACGTTCGCCCTGCTGAACGTGGCGAGGTCGCTCTTCTCAAGCCCAAGGCACAGCATGTCGATGCCGTCAACCGTCCTCACCTTGGCATGCACCCTGATGTAGTCCCCGTTGTCGTTCTCCGAAGCAAGCACCTCGGCTGGAGTCGGGTTCGACCAGAAGCTAAGGACGACATGCGCGGTGTTCGGAATCGAGAACGCGCAAATCCTGTCGTTCTCAGTGTTCACGGTGGCGATGTCCCCGTCGCCCATGTCGAGGCTGGAAAGAAGCGTCAGCTTGTCGCCAGTCCCAGTCTCGCCCTCTGGCTTCGACGTATGGACGATTCTCGGCACCTCGTCGCGCCCAGTCTCCAGCATCCTCCTGATGTATGCGTCGCTCCTCCCGACCCAACGCTTGTCAACGTAGTCCATGAAGTCGTCGTCCTCAAGCAACATGTAGCGGGAGATTCCGTTCCTGTTGGAGTAGTTCGTCATCCTGCCACGCATGACGGAGTAGATTCCGTCGTAGTGGGCGACGTTGTAGCGCACCTTCTTGTATTCAAGGGCGAGTTTCTGGGCGGAAGCCCAGTAGTTCGGCATGAAGCCCATCGCCCCAGCCTCGTTCCAGATGGAGTCCGCTGGAGACGACGCGAACACGCTGTAGTTCATCACGTCGAAGTAGTTCCTCTCCGTCTTCGCCTCGTTGAACTCGACCGCCCCTTCGGAGTACATCGCGTACCACCCGTCCTTCACGTACTCTGGGTAGATGTCGTGGTAGCGTTCGACGGTCGTCCCCTTCAGCTCCGTCCCAGAATAGAGCTTGTTCCCGTAGAAGATGTCGAGGTCGTTGTTGACATGCCCCTTGACCCAGTTCGGGTAGGACGACACGAACAACGTCGATGTCTTCACTTTTTCATAGCAGGGAACCCTGTATCCGACGCAGTAGGGATTGGCACCGCCAGACTGCGAGAACGACACGGCGTGCTTCTCGTAATAGACGAGCAGGACTTCAGTGATGGACGAAACGTCGCCGTTGGAAATCGTGACCGTCTTGGAACCGCCGTTGTAGGAGACCGTGTATCCAGCAACACCGTCGATTGTCTGGTTGGTCTGGGTTGCGTTCGTCGTGTCGAGCGAGCACACGAACACGCCGTTGACGTATATCCTCATCCCGTGGGACGGGTCGAACGACGCGATTCCGTCGATGAGGCGGTTCCTCTCGACAGCCTCCGCAACGGTGCATCCAGCCGTGTCGAACACGGGGCTTGCCATAGAGAACGACACATTGCTGGATGTGGCGGAAAGAACCAAGTCCCTCGAAGCGTCCCTTCCAGCCTCCGTCCTGACGGCGAGAATCTCCCTCTTGACATAGACGTAGCTCCCCAAGTCGGACGGCAACGACGACTGCCCCTTGGCGGGGACGAGCGTGCCGTCGTTGGCGTACCCGTACTTGACGGTGCTGGAGGAGAACGAGTTGCTCATATAGTCGTAGTTGAAGTCGAAGACATTGCCGAGCGAGTCATCGACATAGTTGTAAACAAGGAAGAACTCCTTCGGGTTCCTCAGCACGTCGTCGGACTTGTAGTACGACATGTTGAGGGCGACGATATAATGGTCTCCGCCCTCGTTCGTGTTCTGGTACTGGACAGTCGCCTGCTTCCTCGCGAGCTGTTTGAAGATTCTCCTCCCGTCTGGAAGCGTGATTCTCTCGAACACCACGGGTTTCATGATGTCGTCCATGAACCAGCTAAGCTCGCACGGGACGGTGGCGCGACCGTTCTCGTCCATGTCGCAGTCCTTCGCGAAATCGGACACGACGGAGTTGCCCTGATGGATGACCTTGAACCTCAGCGGATAGATGCCCCTCCTGAAAAGGTAGTTCCCCTCGTAGTAGTTCATCTTGGAGTAGTCAACCTGCGCGTCGCCACGCTCAAGGATATGCACGGGCGAGTCGGGGGATGTCATCGCGACTGGGGGCGTAGCCGTCGTCATGAGGTTCAGGCAACGCCCCTCCTTGTTGCCGTTGTAGATGTCGCCGAACGGGGCGCGATTGCCTCCGACGAAGCCCGCGCCGTCCCCAAGCTCCATGTACTTCCTGTACTGGATTTTGATTCCCTTCGTCTCAATCGGGACGAACGTCGAGTACGCACTGCTGAAGAATGCGTTGCTCTTCGTCAGCATATTGCCGATGCTGAAGGTAATCCAGTCCATCTCGTGTATCTCGTAGTCCCCGCTGGCAGGCATGACGGTCGTCGGCTCCTGACCAGCGACGAGGTACGTCTTCTGCGACTCAACCGTGTAGTCCCAGAACTTCCTGTCGAGTTCAATCCACTGGCCTCCGTTGCTGGAGGAGTACTGGCTGTAGTCCTCGGCATCGTTGTGCGCCACGAGCGTCGCGCTCTCCGTGTCGCCCGTCTTCCCACGGTACACATAGACCCTGATGTTCCCCTTTCCGAGAACCCATCCCTCGCAACACAGCGCGTTCGCGGAGACAAGCTGGTTCTCCCTGACCTGAATCTGGTGGTCGCCGATGAGCGTGTAGTCAGCATCCCCGACGACGAGACGCGCATCCTGCCTCATCCTGACACCGACCATCTCCTCGGTGTTGAACGGGTTCAAGTCCTTCGGTATGACTGGGAGAAGCTCGTCGTCCGTCATCGACTGGATGTCGTTGTCGGACTCCTGAGAATAGTTGCTGTCGAGCCTGTATGCCTTTAATCTTGGTGTGGAAGTGTTCGCCATGTTCCTCTGTTACTCCATTTCGCTGAAAAATCGGATTCCATTATTATACCTCATCCGCCAGACTCCCTGAAGAGCTGTGATTCCTTCGCATAGATGAGAAGCTCTGGCACGGAGTAGCACAATGTCATCCTCCCCGCGCTGGCATCCACTGGGGCGCACGACACGACGATAAGCCCTTGGTCGATTCCGCCCGTCCTCTCCTTGTAGTACACGGTGGATGTCCCAGTGTCCAGCTCCCTTTCCGTCTCAGCCTCGGCGATGAACGTCAGATGACCAGAAACCACCTGGTTCGGCGCACCCGTCAGCGTCACCTCGGTCTGGCACTGCCCACGGCAACCCTCGCAGTGCTCGCCGAACAGCTCGATGAACGCATGGTCGTCCTCGAACTTGTCCCCAATCTCCTTCCCAGAGAACGGAGGCTTCCTGAATTCGCCAGCCGTGAACTTGACAAGCCCCTGCTTGGAATTCGACCTGCTCTGGTCTTCGACGGACAGCGACGCGGGGCGGTTGTTGTAGCACACCCACGGCACTGGCTCCCCGTTCAGGGAAGGAGTCCCGTCGATTTTCCAAATCTTCCCGCTGCGACCGTTGTCTGGCAGGATGGCGAGCGTCGCGGGCGCGATTTTCTGAATCGCGTTCTTCTCGACCATGTAGGAAGGACCATGACCGTCGGCTTTCACCTTCAGCGTCACGCTCTTCCCGTTACCGCCCCAGTATCTCATCGTGAGGGTGTCTGGGATGTACGACCGCTGGACGCTCGTGTTCTTCAGGTTGCCCTCGAACTGGTTCCACGGGATTCCATTCTGGTCGAAGCGCGGGATGTGTATCTTCCCCTCAACCATGTCGTAGTAGTAGCTTCCGCCGATGATTCTCTTGAACGTGTGCTCCGCCTCGACAAGCTCGCCGTCGCGGTTGTACTCCATCGACAGCACCGTTGCGTCCTCGGTCTGCCACAGCAACGCCGTCGTGTTCGCCTCCGCAAGGGAGATTCCAGCCGAACCTCCCGTGCCAACGGACACGTCCAGAATCTTCGTCGGGACTTCTGGAAGCTCGTAGCTCGTCGTCTGCGTGTTCATCCTCCAGTGGTACTCGTCCTCTGGGTCTGTCACGGTCAGGAACTTTTTCCCGCTCTCGTAGTCGTTCTCCGCGCCGTCGGATTCCTCCGTCTTGTAGTGGAACCCGTACACGTTGAACTCGCTGATGCCACCAGCTTGCTTCAGGGCGTAGAAGCTGATGTACTTCCCGTTGACGGACGGAGGAAGCCCTTGGACGTTCTGACCGTAAACTGGCTTGTTCAGGGAAATCCTCAGCTTCCCGTTGTCCTCGCCAATCGTCTGCGCGGATACGATTTCGAACGTTGACTGGGTTGTGTCGGCGAACGGGTCTGCGACGGGCGTATCCGTGATGACCGCCTTCGTCCCTTCGAGCGTGAGCATCCCCATCTTCGAGAACTCGCCCTTCGCGACCACCTGATACCCGTTCCCGCCGTCGGCGTTGTCGTAAATCGGATACTGGTGGAGGATGTCAGCCATGTCGGAGTCGCACTCCACCTTGACGAACCTCGCACGCAACTTGCCTGCTGGAATCCCGATGACAAGACGACCAGTGTCGGACGAAACCATAGCCGACGAATCAATGCAGTATCTCAGCTCGTATCCGCTTGAAAGCGATGCCCGCTGGTACACGACGTTGGCGATTGACCTCCATCCCCTGAATCCCTCTGGCTTCGCGAACACCCTGTAGCTCGTGGGCAGGTCTGGATGCGGTGCCACGGTGATTCTCGTGATGTACGGGTTCGGCGAGAACGGGGAGTCGTACTCGTAGGTCATGATGCCGTCTCCAGGTTGCTCGTCGGTAGGCTCCTGATACCTCCAGTCCTTCTGGCTCTTGCACAACGGCGCACGCAACAGGTCAACCGTGAACGACTGCGCGACATCGTTGTACGTGTCGTAAGCCCACAGCCCAGTGCCCGTGCCCATCAGCGACGCAGGCGAGTACCCGTCCGAGCAGTTCGTCACGTCGTAAGCCCTGTTCTGGCGAGGGCGGTTCGTCCCGACCGAGATGCCGAGATTGGAATAGCAGTCGCCCTCGCATTCCAGAATCGCCATCTCGTCGTCCGACGACACAATCGCCTTGTACTTCGACTTCCTGACGACATCCGCCCCCGCGAACATCGACTTCAGAGCGTCCAGCAACCCGTCCGTGATTCCGTCATACGTCCCTTCGGGCAACGAGCCAGACACGGCGTTGCTCCCGACCGACACCTCGTAGTTGCAGTTGGACGAGCCGAACGAGACAGGCGCGGACACCGTGACGAGAATCTCGGTCTTCCTTTCGGCAAGCTCGTACTTGTCCCCGTCTGGGTCGATGGACGGGATGTCGGAGACATCCTCCATCTTCGGGTACGAGTGGGTGTCCGTGAGGAGGTACGTCCCGTCCTCCTGTTTGTCGAGCTTCATGTTCTGCGTCATGATGTCCTCGTCGAGTTCCTCAAGCGTGTCGCTCCCCTTCAGCGGGGAGTAGAAGTCCCATTTCAGGATGTCGGCGACAGAGCATCCAGCGTCGCACGAGAACGACCTGTCTATCCTCTTCTCATACAGTTTCTTGACTATATCCGTCACGTCGATGCAACGCGCCACCTGCCCTATCTGCCCAGACACGCCTCCGCCAGAGTAGCTCGTCTGCCCTCTGGACGTGCTAATGCCAGTCTCGACTGGCTCCCCGTCCTGATACACCACATGCGCGTCCCACTTGCCACCGCCAGTCGATTTCTCGACGGCGTACTCGTCATAGACGTAGCCCTTCGTGTTAGCCCACGACATGTCGAAATAACCAGTGATTTCCTGACTCTGCCTCGGCATCTCGTTCATGTACAGCTCCGAGTCGGCCTGCCTGAACACATGGGACACCTTCCCCTCCTCGGTTCCGTCGGACACCTGAAGCTCGACCGTCGCCATGTGCTCCTCTATCGTGCTCTCTATCTGCTCGCTCGTCTCCGTCTTCCACGTAATCGCCTCTGGGTACTTGACGACCAGCATGTTGTCGTCGTCAACCACGACGTACTGGTACTTCTGGGACTTCATCGCGTCCGTGTTGGACAGGCGGTAAATCTGGAAACCAGCGATGTCGCCGAACGAGTCCCTGTCGTAGCCGTAGCCGAGGAACTCCGACGAGTCCGAACCCGTGGAGGGGTCGTAGGCGTTGACGGAGACCTTCACAGTACCCACGTGGCGGTGGAACGCAACGTCGTAGAGACACGATATGTTCGTCATCGTGTCTTTTATCCTGTTGTCGTAGAAAAGCCCCCTGTCGTCGTCCATGATGCCACTGTCCTGCCCCCAGAGGCGGTAGGCGGACTCGTCCTGATACCTTATGCCGTCAGCGTAGTAGATGACACCTGGATTGGTATCGACGAAATTGCCGTCCTCGTCGAAGTACTCGCCCTGCGGGTAGCCAGCCGTCCCGTGGAGATGGCGGTACTTCCCGTCTTCATAATGCTCCTTCGGGAGCGCATGGTAGTGGCAGTACATGACGGGTCCTCCCGTCCAGCTCCGACCAATCGGGTCTTTGGACGGGTCAACCCCGCTCGGTCTGACAATCACGTAGGCTTTCAGGATTTCCTTGTCAAGGGGAAGCAACCCGTAGATGGACAATGCGCACTTCGCCTTCGTCCTCTGCCCGCACGTGTACTCGCCTCCAGAGCCTCCCTCCATCCGACCGTAGCCGACAAGACCGCCGTCGTCCAGATGGTAGTAGCCCCCCTTGTTCAATGTGTAGCGTCCGCCGATGACGTTCTTCAGCATCCACCACGTGTAGCCCGACGGGAAGTACTCCTTCACGTTGCCATAGACCAAATCCCCAGAGAAATAAGTCTGGTACGTGTCACGACCGTCGTCCGTGGACGCGAGCACCTGCGGTGAAATCACCGCCCTCCTCCCCTCGAAGATTATCGGCTGGTCTTGGATTTCGCGCTGGTCGTATGACGCACGGAATGTCGGGTAGTCCCTGTTGTACTCGTAGTCGTTCAGGGCGTAGGCGTATATCGGCTCGATTCCGTTGCGGAACACCCGCATCTGGTCGTAGCCGACGAGCTTCAGCGCGTCGTTCGCGGAATTCGTGTACGGCGCAATCACGCCTTCGTCCTCGTAGCCCTCGTCCGACTTGCCGTAGAATTCAGGCAACATGTGGCGCGGGGAGACTGGGTTGTACATCCCGTCAACCGACGTGTCCTCCGTCGGCTTCCAGTCGATGTACTTCTTCCCGTACCTCATGTCGGTTGTCGTGTTCTCCGCCATGCCAGCGGGCACCTTGACAAACTTGCCAATCCCCTCTGGGTATCCGAGCGTCATCTCCGACGTGGCGGACATCCTGTTGAACTGGTACGCCCCTCCCTGACCGCTCTTGTTGCTGTCTCCGAGGCGGTGGAGAATCTGCCTCTTCAATCCGTTCGTTATCTGGTTCTGACGCTTCCAGAAGTACGCATCCGTCTTCAGCGCGGTTCCTGGCGGGCACCAGACATCCGCGCAACCGATGGCGTAAATCTTGAAGAATTTCCTGATGACCGACGCATCGTCCGCCCACTTGCTCCCAGCGTCCATGCCAAGCCCCTTGTCGCCAGCAACCATCTCATACTGGCTACCGCACCACGGGCACGTCTCGATGTCGTGGTACTTGTACGGGATGTAGTAGTCGCATCTTGGGCAGTGCAACGCATGCCTCATCGTCGGAAGGAGATGCGGGTTGTTGATGATGGGCGAAGCCACGTACTCGTCGTCCGAGTCTGGGTCTTGGAAGCGCGGTCTGCCCTGCTCCCTGAATTTGGTCACAACCAAGTCATACGGGTCGTTCGCGTACACGGCGCAGTTCGTGACCTTCGGCTGTGTCTGCTGTCCCGTCTCGCCGTCGATTTCGGTGTTGCTCTTCTTGAACGAGATGCACGCGCCAGGTTCACCGTTGGACTCGCGGTCGGCGTCGTTCGCCACCGCCTCGCCAATCCCCGTGCTCCTCTCGTCCGTGATGTACACGCCAGACTCGTCAATCCAGTAGCCCTTTTTGTTGACAGGCTGTGGAATCGGGGAGTAGTCCTGACCTTGGACGTAATCGCCGATGCCCTGACCTTCGCGGGACACGTCCGACACGATGTCCTGAATGAACTCGTCTCCAATCTTGGAGTAGTCCTTGTACTCTGGATGCCATCCGCCGATGAACTTGTCGTCGTTGTCAACCAGCATGCAGTTCGTCGTCGGCACTTGGCGTTGCTCCGCCTTGCAGAACCAGTACCCGTGCTCGTCAACATGCTGTCTCAGCGTCTCAGGGGCGTTCTCGTCCGCCGTCAGCGTGTTGCCCTGATTGTCAATCGGCTGGAACCAGTAGAAACCGTCGGACGCGGTATATACCTTGTATCTTACGGGATTCCCGTCGCCGTCGCGACCGACCTCGACCATCTCAAGGCTCGTCCTGAATTCGCCGAACAGCAGATACCCCTGCGGGATGCCGTCCCCGACACCCCCTTCTGGCACAGCGTCCAGCAACGCCGCCCCGCCCCACTGGGGGCTGTAGTCGATGCCACCCGACACCGCCTCCCCGTTGTTGTCGAACCTGATTGCCAGCAACGCCACGCTGTCAGACCTCTGGCACACGGCGAATCCGTTGAACACGCGCCATTCAAGGTCGCCTATCGTCTGGCTGGTGTAGAGGTTGAGCGTCTGAATCGAGCCTTCGCCAGCCTCCAAGTCCCAGATGTAATAGGAGCCGTAGGTGTTGTACTGGTTCATGAATTCGGCAATCCTGCTGGAAATCGCGCTCGCGCAGTAGGCGAATTCAATCGCACGCTTCGGGGCGCAGTTGTACGGGCATCCTTCCACGCCGTTCACCATGTCCTTGTGGTATCGGCAGTCGCCGTCGCCTCCAGCCCTCTTCGAGAAGCTGAACCCCTGCTCGTGCACCTGACCGACCACCTCGTTGCAGTACTTGTGCTCCGCGCAGTGCATGACCGACGCGAAGAACCTGTGGAACGAAAGCGTATTGATGTCGTCGTATGCGTTCGTGTCGCCTCCAGAGAACGGGTTCGCGTTCTTCTCGGAGTCGAAGGCGTAGCGACCAGTGCCAGGCACAATCTGCACGCCCTGACCGTACTGGTTGTACTTCGTCATGTTCAGTCGAGCCTGCGCGTCGGATGCCATCACAGGCTCGAACCTCACGACATACGAGATGTCCACGTCCCCCCTCTTTCCGAGGTTGGAGTAGTATTCGGCTATCTTGTCGCACTGGGCGGAAATCGTGCCAGCCGCGACCCCTCCCATAATCAGGGCACCGCCGACACCGCCCGATGCGCCGAGCACGAGACTGCCGACCGCAGTCTTCCCAAGGTTCAGGTTGGACTGGTCAACGCCGACCTTCTTCTCCTGATACGAAGCGATTATCGGATGGCTCCTAGACGCGACATACCCGTTGCACGCGGGGCTTCCGCCATAAGACCCCCTGTTCAGGCAGTTGGCTGGAACGAATTTGTCGGCGTAGGACAGGTTCCCGTTGCGGATGTATTTGCAGTACATCCTTCCATTGACACCAATCAGGTTGGCGCACCCGCCGTGGCAGTATTCGCCGTGGCTGTCGTCTGGCATCATCTTCTGCGTCGGCTTCAGCACCCTGCCACCGTCGTACTCAAGCTCGCCACCGCTTATCCTCGACGGCATGTCAAGCTCGGTCTTCTCGCCTCCAGAATACGGGTAGTACGAAACATGACCGTCTTCACTCACGGGGTTCCCGAAGGTCATCCCAGTCCAGACGCTCGCCTGATTGCCGTCCCACCCGATTCTGCCGTCATACGGGGATTCAATCGTCGTGCCGATGACCGCGTCGTACACCGCCTTCAGCTTCGTCACCGTGCTGGACGGGTCGAGCCAGCTCTTCGGCACCGTCATGTCCAATGTGTGAGGCGGGATGTTCCCGTGCTCGCCCCACTTGACGGACTGCACGGGTATCCTCGCCCTGTACAGCCTCACCCCTTGGTCGTGCACTGGCAACGACTCCCTTCCAGCGTTCAGCTTCGCGAGCTTCAGCTCGTCGCCGTCAGCCTCGTCGAGAGTCCATTCCGTCAGCCTGCCCCAGTTCACTATCTCCCTGTGCCTCCTGACGGAGTACCTCCCTTCCTCGACGAAGTTCCCTTCGTCGCAATCGGAGTACTTCCCTTCGAAATCCTCCTCTGGATGCGCAATCTCCAAGTCCCCGTTCACCAGCTTCAGCGTCAGCGGGTCGTACAGCGGAGGCTCCACGACGTACTCCTGCGGTATCGTCAAAGCGCACTTCTCGTTGTCGCCACCGATTCCCTTGAAAACGTATTCCGTGAACATCCACGGGTCGTCCACGTTCGGGAACAATACGCATTCCGCGTTCGTGTCGGACACGCGACCGAACCTGTAGTCGTACTGGTACTTGTCAATCCAAGCGTTCCAACGGCTCAGCTTCAGAGCGTCGTGCTCTATCTCGTAGTGCGTGATGTCGTAGATGTTCTCCACCGCACCTCCTGGACCGATGACGTTCCTCGACATCCTGTCAAACTCGAACCCAGAGCCGTCGCCCCAACACGTGTAGCCAGACGCATAGACCTCCTCCCTGATATTGGTGGCGGAATCCCCCTCCTGCCCAGACAGCTCTTCATTGAATGCAGTCGCCTGAGACTGCTTCTCCTCGAAATCCGCCGTATGACCGAATCCCCCCTCTGGGTTCTCGGTCTGGCTCCCTTGGCTCTCGCCCCTGACGAGCTTCGCGTACTCCCTGTCGGCTATGTCCGTCCATCTCACGATTCCCTCGACCTTCGTCTTCTCCATCTTGACGAACGGGCAGAATTCACCGCCCATCTTGCAGAACCTAGAGCAGTCTGGCTTGTGGTAGTCGTGTTCGCCTATCTGTGTCTTTATGTATCCCATGTCCAGTCATCCGTGAAAAATGAAAAATCTGACAAACAATTATACTTTCCCACTTGCAATTCCCCGAAACAGATGTATATTACCGTAAAAGCAAACCAAAAACCAAAAAACCAAAGGAGCGAACATGCTTGAATTCATCTCAAAACTGTTTTCATGGTCTTCAAAGAAGGAAGCACTGCCCGCCATGCAGGAGACCCCTGTGAAAGAAGAGGAACCTGCGCAGGAGACACCAGTCGAGCAACCGACAGAGGAAAAGCCAAAGGAAGAACCGTACAAATTCGACCTGAACCAACTGTGCGAGAAAATCGACAACACGGCGAAGACCGCAGAGGAAAAAAAGAGGGAAGCCGAGGAAAACCGCGTGAACCATATCAAGTCGCTCGCGCAGGAATTCCTGAATCGATGGGACTTGTTCTACGCCAAGCACAGAAACGACTTCCATGAACTGCTTGAAATCGCCGACCACCTCGAAAAGTCGAAGCTGATACTCGTAAAATACCAAGATTCCATATCGGTCGATACAGACAATCTGACCTTGGGTCTGTGTCTGGAAGAAAGATATTCAAACGGAGCATGCCTGTTCCGTCGCACATACGTGTATATCTTTCTTAACGAAGGGAAATATTCACTTCGCATCCTTCCAGACAAGGAAAAATCCGAAATCACCTGCAAAGTCCACTTCCTTGGGACAATGCTGTGCAGTCTGTATGAACCCAACGAGGACGTAGAATCCTATTTCAACCGCACGGAATTCCTCTCCAACCCCTACAATAGGGAAGGACCTCCGAGTTGCGAAGCGTATCTGAAGCTCATCAAATACCTTGAAAATGACTTCGACACCCTCAAGGAAAAGCTCTGCAAGAAAATAGAGGCGAAAGTAGGACAGCATCAGGAATAAAAGGGGCACCACATGAGAAAGAAAAAAGAACAGCCTTCGTTCGACAAAGGCAGATTGTGCGAACTCATCATGACGGCGAAATCCGTCGTTGAGGAGAAAAAGGAAAAGGAAAGAAAGGAAAGGCTTGAGATGCAGAAAAGCATCGTCGAGAAAAACGTCAAGCTCGCCGATGAACTCCGCGCACTATGGCATGATTTCGTCAGCCAGCACCAGAAAGACCTGACCGACATCTTCGAAGTCTCGAAATGCCTCTTTGAAAACCTCGGATGCAGATACAAGAACACCGAATGCTTCTGCGATAAAGAGGTCAAAGGGCTGGACAGTTCGTTCCTGATGGACTTGACCATACATTGCAAGAAAGAGAAATTCGACGACACGCAACTTTTCGACACGCAATTCATCGACCCACAGGCGATAGTGCTAGGTCGTCCATGCAAGTTCTTGAGAAAACGCGACGAGATTCCTGAAAACGACTATTTCATCGCCAAAGGCAACATGGAAAAATGGAATCAGAAAAACGGAATCCTGTTCATGTTCTCCCCCACCGACACGGAAAACAACATCTTCCTCTCGGAAGAACGGTTCTCCCTCGAAGAATACCTGAACAGAATCATAACCTCGGAGCACCCAAGCGTGGCGAACACGGACCTCGTCGAAACGACAATCCTGTTCAAAGCCTTGTTCATTGCCATCGAGAGCTATAAGAAAAACCTTGAAAGGGATATTGTTGACACACACAAACGAGTCAAACAAATGCGATGAATTGCAATACATGTAATACAAATACAACAACAATACAACAATACATCAATACATACACCATTTTATATACTATATCCCCTTTTGTACTCAAAACAGGAAAAGTTTTGCCATTTTACCGACACAATAAAGGCGCGTACTGAAGAAACCAGTACGCGCCTCTTTTCGTTCAAGCCACCAGACCGTATGGATTACGGTTCGGTCTGAGATTCATTGGATGAATCGGAGGATAAATCGGAAGGCTCAGAGGATGAATCGGAGGATTCACCATTGTTCTCGCCCTCGTTTCCTTCACCACCTTCAGGCTCGGTGTTGCCACCTTCGGATTCGGAAGACTGCTCGCCGTTGTTCTCACCACCTTCGGTGTTGCCACCTTCGGAGCTGGACTCGTTGCCTTCGCCAGCGTTTTCACCGCCGTTTTCACCACCTTCGCCATTGCCTTCACCACCTTCCTCGCTGGAGGATTCGGAGCTGGACTCCTCGGCGCGGGTGTCAGCATAGTCGTTCAAGGTCTGGAAACGACGCTTGTCCGTGGCTTCGAACAAGGCATCGCAGAATTCCTTCTCTTCCTGCGTGCAGAACTGGACTTTCAGCGAACGACCAATCTTCTGCACCATCTTGGCGAGAGATTCGTCATTCTGCCTTTCAAGGAACGTCCAAGCGAGCTTGCGCTTGGTTTCAGCCTGCTGTTCCTGAGCTTCGCCCTCGGTATTGCCTTCTGCATTGCCCTCGCCTTCGGCGTTCGAGCTTTCCGTCTCTTCGACAAACTCGTTCGCAGGAGGATTGCCAGCCTTCAGGTTGATGTACTGGATGTAGCCAGGACGTGTGCCAGCCATCTTGATGATGAAGTCGATGATGGCAACACGCTCATCCTCGGTGAGGTAGCGGTATTTCCACGAACGACCAAGCAGATACACGTCGCGGGAGTACTGCCAGCAGTTCACAGGCTTCGGGGCTTCCTCTTCGTTGGTGGATTCGCCTTCGCCTTCTTCAGAGCTGGATTCACCACCCTGCTCACCGTTGTTCTCACCGCCTTCGGCTTCGCCACCCTGCTCGCCGTTGTTGTCATCACCCTCGACAGGCTCGGTGTTCTGGTTGTCCCCACCCTCGGCAGGTTCGGTAGGCTGTTCGGTGTTGCCACCTTCGTTACCACCTTCTTCAGGATTCTGGTTGGTCGGTTCCTGCGTAGGATTCTCTTCAGGATTCTGGTCGTCGTTGTTGACGGTCGGTTCCGTGTTCTGTTCGTCAGGATTGATGTTCTGTCCTTCTTCACTCATGATAATTTTCTCCTTTTTAGTTGCTTTGCCATTCGAGGTGAACTAAAACCTCAGCGTGAGCATCGGAATCGGTCTGATGCCACGCCAACCGTTTTAGGCGTTCGGTCTATATTTTAAAATCCATATAAACGGAAAATCAATTGCCTGCGTCTGTCTAGCTTTCTTTGTCGTCGAAATGCGTCAGGCTTTCCTGAATCTTGCCCACTTCCGCAGACATTACATGATAAGCCTTGTCATACGCCTCGTACAATGCTTCCTCGCTATCCATGCCATTGGCGACATAGGATTCATACGTCTCGCATGCGGTCTTGTAGATTTCCTCATTCCCTTCGACATAAATGTACAGGGAATCGCCTGTGAGACCCCAGTTCTTATCCACATTTGCATTCGTGAAAACAATCCATTGCGAATTCGACACGCCTTCGATAACCTTGTCAATCTGCTTGGCAAGCATGTCCATCGTGTTTCTCAATCCACCGAGCCTTCCTTTAACGTCCTCCAAGGTCTGTACGTCGAGGACATCGCTGAAAATTATCTCGCCGAATCCATTGATTCCGATGCCGTCCTGAAAATCCTCATTTCTATTGTCCAGCTCCATCCATTTCTTCTTGTACGGCTTCCACCCTTCCGCCACGAGCCTCTTGGCGATTCTGGCAAGCTTGTCGTTCTTCTCAATGCCCATGCTCATTCCTCCTCATGCTGGAATTCGACTTCCAGAATCTTGTCGTAGTCGTCCTTGAGGTACTCATTGAAGAGCCTCACGATATTCTCGATGCACCCGTCTATCTTCTTTTCGCTGATGCCGATTGTGACATGGAACTCGTGGTCTCCGTACATCTTCGCTGGAAACCCCAAAGCCTTGCGCAACTTCTCGATGGGCTTACACTCGACGCACAGGATGACGCACGCATTCACCTCGTCCCATCCCTCTGGGTTGACGACACGCAGATGAGTCGGCTTGAATTCGCACCATTTGCCCTCGAACCAGAAGTCGTTCGGCAACTGCCTCGTCTCCTTCTCGTCGAAGGCGGACATATGGGCTTCGTAGTCTGGAATCGAGAACCCAAGCATGTCAAGCCCCAGAAGCTCGAAGCATTTCGTGCGTATCGCGTCATCGACGACGAGCTTGCCCCACTCGTCGCCCTCCGTCCTGTCCAATGTCAATTTGCCTTCAAAGGTGTTCATCGTGCTACTCCTCTCTCTTGTATCCTTGGCTTTCGAGGTAGTCGCAGACGGACTTGTAAGGCTCCTTCGCCAAATCCGAACCGCCGAA
>Ga0310694_10000864_pt1 | contig 37263 bp, 37 predicted proteins | sample 174DNAGHGhighgp2_FD_203884 | JGI IMG/M metagenome (GOLD analysis project Ga0310694, IMG submission 203884) | Sheep rumen microbial communities from Palmerston North, Manawatu-Wanganui, New Zealand - 1742 DNA GHGhigh gp2 (v2) (version 2) | ecosystem: Host-associated > Mammals > Digestive system... | reverse complement strand
AATCCGTGCGAGTCGTACATGACCAGTCTGACTACGGCGCTGAACGCACCTAGGTTTGCGGGTCTTGACGAGTGGCTGAAGGGCGTTGGGTGCAAGGGCATCGACCTTTCGCGCCTGCCTACGGAGGAGTACGTGGCGCAGCTCAAGACCGACATACTCAACGGAGACAAGCACATGACCGACTACAACAGGGGGATTTTGCTTGTCTGTCTTGGCGTAGACGGGTACAACGCGTTCGTTCGCGAGTACAACGGGGAGTGATACTCGTCATGCGTGCACGGTTTACATGGCTGGCCGCGTGCATAGTCGCGCTACCGCTGGTCGCGGCGGAGACTGCCACGGCAGGGAAGGCCCCGGCGCGCGAGAAGATCGCAGTGGAAGCCGGGCTGCAGCCCACCCCCACGGGGATCGGGGCCGTTCCTGAGGTCGCACCGCTGGTCGCTGCCGTGGTTTCTGCCGATGCGTCTTCCGCCGTTTCCGCACTGCCGGGCGTAGGCGTTGGCGTGTCTACGGCGGCAGTCGTGTCAGCCACTATGCCGGTTGCGATTGTCGATGTGGCGACCGCCCCGACAGGCACCGCGTCGCACGTGGCCGTTCCGACGATCGCGGCGGCGGGGTCTGCCGCAGGCCTTGTCTCCTCCCCTGAACGGTTTCCGGCGGAGGCCCCCGTCGTCGCACTCGCCCCCTGCGTCATCGCGGGCGGGCTGTCCGCGCCCGAGCTTGTGCCGGCGTCGCGGTTCGACGCACTCTACCCGGACGTGTTCTCCACGCTGTGGACCATCAAGGTGCGTGGAAAGCAGGCCGAGGCCCGCGGCGAGGACACGGAAGAGCTCTGGCGCAGGTACTGGGAAGTGTTCAACGCGGCGGCCCGGCAGGGGCTGGAGTAGTCGGCTGCCGTAGACGGGAGGAGCGGGAGATGGAGCACGTAGACATAATGGCGGAGTCCCAGACGGAGAGCGTGCTTAGCGCCCTCGACCGCGGCGACGCGGACGACAAGGTCCGCGACCAGGTGTCTGCCGCGCTTTTGCGCACCATGACCCGCATGAGCCAGGAGCTGCTAGACATAAAGGTGAACCTGTGGAAGCCCGCCGACCTCAGGAATCTCATAGACGAGCGCCACGAGAAGCGGTGCCATGACTGCCCGGCGAAGAAAATGGCGGAGGAGCGCCTTCGCCTGCAGCAGGCGCATGCCACCGCGGCAGAGCAGGAACAGGCGGCACAGCCACAGGGCGTAGTCCAATGGATCCTGCATCTTGCGGGCAACAGCGGGTTCCAGTTCTTCATCCTCCTGCTGCTCCTGATCAGCGCGTTCATCTACCTCACGACCGGCAAGGGCGGCGTCGACGCCACCCGCGAGACCGTCAACACCGTCATGCACGGAGGCGTGCAGTGAAGAAGTGGATCCTCTCCAAGCTCATAACCCCCAAGCGCGTCCGCAGGATCGTCGCGAGTGTCATCTCGTGGCTCATCTACCGGGCGATCGTGCGCGGCACGTGGGACATAGTCCTCGAGGTCGCCCGCTGGATGCGCAAGCTCGCGGACTTCATAGAGGGCTGGAACGTGGCCGAGCTGCCGGCGGACAAGGACAAGCTCATCGCGGATCTCGTGGGCGAGGCCATAACGGACGAGGCGGTGGACAGGCTGTTGGAGCACGTCGCCGCGATGCGGGCCGAGTACGTGGCGGCCTGCGCCCTGCACGACAGGATGGCGCGGTGCTTGTCGCCGGTTGCGTCCGCCGCCCGGGCGGAGTGCGGTACGCCGCCTGCGGCTTTGCCCGAGCTTCCGGCCGCGGAGACCGTGGACGTGGGGGACTGACATGCACCTGTACAACAACAGGAAGGGGCGCGTCGCCAAGGACAGGCCGCAGGGGGTCAACATCCCGGGCGGCACGCGTCGCATCATAAAGTGCGTGAGCGGGGACACGCTCACCTTCACCGCGATGGCGTACGCGCCGTCCACACGCGAGCCGGTATGCGCGGCAGATCTCTCCGAGGGCAAGGTGCAGCTGCACATCGCCGTGGCCGAGACGCGGTTCAGCCCGATCATCTGGGCTGGCTCCGCGTCGGACGGGTGGATAGTCCTCGACAAGTACCGCAAGGGCCTCGTGCACATAACGGTCCCCCGCACGGTCATGAACATCCTGCGCAGGGGGTCCTATTGTTTCTCGGTCGTGTCGGACGACGGCGTGGTGCGCGAGACGCAGCTTACCGGCAATTTCCAGATCGAGTACGAGCCGACCGGTCCGACCAACGACATCCCGTACAGGGGCGACCAGACGAGAGGTACGCCTATCTCGCTCACCCCGGAAGTGGACCTCGCGGCCCAGGACCACCACAGGCTTACCTACGAGCAGCTGGTGGATGCGGTCGACGCGATATCCCGCAAGCTCGTCTCGGACGTGTCTACGCTGACCGAGGCCCTCTACGGGTCCTGCGACTACAGTCCGACCGAGGCCGAGATGGAGGAGGCCGTGCACAGGCTTTCCCAGATCATCGTGTGGGACGACGCCCTGCGCGTGAAGGTGCCTGCCGCCGCGGAGGGCAGGTACGACCCCACGGCGGACGAGTTCGTGGAGCGCATTTGCGCCTTGTTGAAGCAGCAGGGTCTCGGATGGGGGAGTGGCGCGTGACTGGCGGCCGCGTGACCGTATACGGGCCGGACATGCTCCGCGCTCCGCTCTGCGACGACGAGTCCGCGCAGATGGTCGTGGTGCGCAACGCCGCTGGCGAGCCGATCGTGCTGCTTGTGCGGCTCGCCGGGGACACGTGGGGTCTTAGCACCCCGGACGACAAGGACTGGTCCGCAATGTGCATCAGGTTCGGCCTTATGCAGCCGCGGCCCGCGGCGGCTGTGCTGGCCGAGGCGCAGAAACGCGCTGTAGCCGTATCAGGGTCGCATTGACATTTTCGCGGTTATGAGGTATCATATCACCACACAAAGGAGGATTGGAGATGGCCAATAGATCAATGGCGGACGCGGTCCGCGCCATACTTGTTAAGCGCGCCTTCGTGCCGGGCGACCCTTCGGCCGGCGGAATGCCGCCCGGTGGCGACCCTGCTGCCGGCGGAATGCCTCCTCCTGGCGGTGATCCCGCCGCCGGCGGGATGCCCCCCGGCGGCGACCCGTCGATGATGGGTGGTGACCCGTCGATGATGGGTGGCGACCCGATGGCCGGAATGCCGCCCCCCGGCGGCGACCCGTCGATGATGGGCGGGATGCCGCAGACCGGCATGATCAACATGACGGCCGACGAGTTCACGAAGTTCATCAAGCAGATGATGGCCGCGTTTGGCCAGGGCGGGGCCGCTCCCGCGCAGCAGCAGGCGCAGCCAGACATCAGTGCGAAGCTCGACACGCTCATCGCAGTAATCCAGGGCAAGGCCGCCCAGCCGGCGGCTCCTGCCGTAGTTGCGGGGGCATAGCCATGACGCCGTCTCCCGCATATGTTCTGGGGGCGTTGGACACTCTGGTGAAGGCCGGAGAGGTGTCCCCGGCCTATGCCGCGGGCGTCATGGACGTTCTTGCGAAGGAGGCCGGCTGGCTGTTCGACACTGAGGCCGAGAACCTGTCGCAGCAGTGGGGCGACTACATGCAGAAGAACCCCAATGCCTACGACTTCGCGACCGGACGGGCGACGATCGGCGCCGGCCAGGCAAAGCAGATGATCGACAGCGCGCGCCCCTGGTACGACAACATGTGGGGTAGGATGGGGGCCAACATGGCACACGGGTGGCGGAGGGCCAAGAGCTGGATGCCCGAGGCGATAGTTGGCAAGTCGATGTCTGCCGAGGAGTCCCGCCGCCTGCTTGAGCTCGACCGCAACAGGTTCAGGCAGGACTACCTTAACAGGGCACAGGGTGCGGCGCCGGCGGCGCTGTACGGCGCTTTCCAGGACGAAGCCACGCGGGATGCGCGGTACGCCTACCGGGACCAGCAGAACTACATGTCGCCGGACGAGCTTGCGGCGCGATTCCGCGCCGAGGACGAGGACGACGCGGCAGCGCAGTTCCGCACGCCCGAGGGCACTGCGGCGATGCGCAGCGGGCTGTACAGGCCGAAGCACGACACGCAGGCCGCCAAGCCGCCGGCGCCTTCGATCAACAACAACCCGCTGGCGCACATGTACGGCAACAAGGACCGGAACAAGCTGTTCACCAGGTCGTTCCGCAACGGATTGGGGATGTACTGATGGGGATGCTCGCGGAGTTCAGCGACGGCACGAAGCAGGCGGACAGCTTTTTCGGCGGTCCGCCCAAGCCGCAGCCGACGCTCGACGACCTGTACAACCGGGTCGGCGCGGACTTTGCGTTCAACTGCATGCAGCGCAGGGAGATGCAGGACAGGATCAGGGGGGCGGAGGCGCTCCCGGGGAACTCCGTGGCCACCCCGGTCTACGGAATCCGCGGGGCGATAGGCCAGGGCCTCAGGGCCATAGCCGACAGGTACTTTACGCCGGGCAGGCTTACGGCGGACAACATACCGGGATACAGGAGGATCGGACAATGAGCTACGAAGACCTCAGGGCGCAGATGCCGGGGACCGTGAACCAGATCTCCAAGCTGGCGCAGATGGACATGCAGGAGGGCCAGCTGGAGCAGGATTTCTCCAAGCTCGCGTACATGTTCGTATCGGACAGGGCCGCGCAGCTCATGCGGTACATACTCGGCTTCGAGGTCGTGGAGCACGAGCCGGACGGTTCCAAGGCCGTCGGCGTGTTCGGCTTCAAGGTCGGGGACGACTACTACTACATCCCGGCGTTCTTCATCACCAACCAGGTGCGCGGCGTGGACATGATCTTCTCCAAGAAGACCAACATGTTCTTCCCGCTCACCGAGGAGTGGATCGACAACATCATCCAGCGCGACGCGATCGAGCTCGGAGACGCGGCGGACGCCAAGTCCGTTCGTCCTGATTTCGAGAATCCGAACTTCGACTTCGTTCGCCGTCCGAGCATTGGCGCGGCCTACGGGTCGAAGACAGCCGAGGCCCGCGACGCAGAGGGCTACGACGAGTTCGAGGAGGGCAAGAGCCTCTTCAAGGCCGCATGGGACGCCATGTGCACCACCACGGCCGAGAAGCTCGCGTCCGACCCCGCGATGCAGGAGGCGCTTGCCGGCTTTGTCGGGAGGATCCACGGCAAGGAGCTCTCGAAGAAGGCCGAGTCCGGCGACCTTGCGAAGTGGCTGTCCGAGCAGGGCGGCCCCGCGGCCGTCTCCACGCTCTTCGACGCGCTTTGCTCGAACGTCAAGTTCGCGAACGCGGCGCTTACGGTCTACCCCAACGTCGAGTCGCTGTACGTGCACCAGTTCCGCACCACGGCCATCGGCTGCAAGAAGGCCGAGGAGCCGCAGCTCCGCCTCGTGGAGGACGTCGAGGGCTCTACCTCCGACGCCGACCGCCAGCGCCTTCTCGTCAACGGCTTCTACATCGACGACAAGCGCGACCCGCAGAACCTCTCGAGGACCTATGAATACGACCACGCGGCGACCTTCGGCACGGCGGACGGCGTCGGCAAGTACGACGTCCTCACGGCCGACGGCACGACGCAGCCCGGGTGGATCCTCGAGTCGATCAAGACGCAGGAGTACCCGCGCCGCAAGTTCGTCGTCACCGATCCCGAGGGCAAGCTCAAGATGCGCGGCATCACCAAGGCCGACAAGGTCTACGCCAAGGGCCAGCGCCTTGCCGACACCGACGGCCTGTACGACAGCGGCATACCGCTTTCGGAGATGGCCGAGGGCTATACCTACCTCCTCCTCGACAAGGGCGGCAAGAACTGCATCTCGGGTTTCCGCATGAACGGCGCGACGTTCACCCCAGGCGAGAACCCGAAGGTGGACGGCTACCTGTCGGGCTGCTACGGCGGCGACTGCTGCTGCGAGCCGTGCTGCGGCGGGCACTATGGCGCACGCGACGGCGAGTTCGACATCTACAAGAACGACCCCTACCGCGACCGTACGGGCCGTCTCCTGCCGGAGCACCGCCCCGGCGGCAGCACGAGCTTCAACGGGCTTACGCTCACCAAGGGCACCGGCAAGGCCGTCATCGCGGGCGACCGCATCCTCGTGCCGTCTAACTACAAGGCGGTTGTCCTGGAGGCGCCGTACGACGTCCGCGACAAGGCGAAGGAGCACCAGCCGTCCATTTCGCTCGGCGACCTCACCTCCCTCAAGTTCGAGATGGAGAAGGCCGCGTTCCACGAGCTCTCTGTCATCAAGGACGGCCCCGAGTTCTACGTCCGCGTCGCGGGCTTCGGGCTCAGCCAGCCGTACGGCTACAAGCAGGCCTGCATGTCGCTCAACGGGCGTCTCGGGCTTTCGGTGGCGGACACCGAGCGCCTGCTTGAGAAGGCGGCCGAGGACGGCGAAGCCAAGGTCCACGTCCACTTCGGCAAGGCCGCGCAGTTCGTCGGCGTCCAGATGCCGGCGCCTCCGCCGGAGGCCCCCGGCATGGATCCGTACACCGGCACGCCCGTGTACGGTCCGTACGAGCAGGCCGTCCAGGCGCCGTTCTACGGTGCTCCGCCCGTGCCGCATGGCAACCCTCTCGGCGAGAACATCGGCGGCGAAGGCGAGACTCAGCAGGGTTACGGCGGTTCCGACGTCCGCGGCATGCCCGGCGGCAACCAGGGCGAGGCCCCGATGGACCAGGAGGCGATGGACCTCGCCGCCCAGGCCGGCGAGCTCGGGCAGAAGCACGTGTTCGACTATGCGTCGATCGGAGGCCTCGCGAAGGTCTATGACACGGGCGCGCTGATCGACTCGTACATTCCGCAGTTCATGCAGGCGGTGGACAGGCTCGGCCGCGTCCTCTTCCTGTACTACTGGAAGAACGAGGACTTCGGGGAGCGCTACGGCACGTCCGACACCGTGGAGCTCGAGGACACGCTCAGGAGCGTGTTCAAGCAGTTCGGAAACCTGGCGTTGATCCTGCGCCGCAAGACCATAGACGCAGACTAAAGGAGAAACGCCATGAACAAGGTGGCAGCACAGCGTTCCATCGCCCGCAGGGCGGCCCTGGCGAAGGCCACGGCCGACGCCGGCGAGCTGCGCAAGCAGGCTGGGCTGGGGGGCTTGGCCGGCAGGGCGATCGGCGGCTTAATCGGCGGAGGCCTCAAGCTCACCGGCAGTACACTGGGCGGTGGCCTTCGGCTTACAGGCGGTGCCGTTCGCGGCACCGGTCGTCTGGTCGGCCGCAGCCTGGACCTCGCCACGCGTGGCGTGGGTGATGCCGTGGGGAACGGGCTTTCTGCCGCTAGCAGCGGCGTGCGGCAGTATTTCCACTTGCTGGGCGGCGGGAACCTCGGCAAGTACCGTCGTCTCGATCGCGCTTTGCGGAATAAGGTGAACAAGGCCGTGGCCGGTGGTCTGGACAACCCGGCGGGGGACATGTTGAATGCCCGCAACTACCATAACGGGATGCAGGGCCTCAGCCGGCTTGCGCCGAAGATCGAGGCCGAACGGCGTGCCGTGGACTCCGCCCGCGGCTTCACGTACCTGGGGCTTAGCGGAGTTGGGGTGGGGTATGCCCTGCGCAAGGCGATCGGAGCCCTCGCGCCCGGCGAGGAGTAACGCAACAGCATCTACAGAACACACGTACAAAGGAGAAACAACCATGGGCACACACGTACATCGTTCCATCGACCGCAGGGCCGCGCTGAGCAAGGCCGCGGAGATGCGCAAGTCCGCGCTCGACAACGTCGGCAGCGAGGTAGCCGGGACGCTCCTTGCACCGGCGACTGGGGCTGTTGGCGGATCTGCCATCGGGGCACTCGCGGGCGGTATTCTCGCGGGGATCAAGGGCAAGAGCATTGCTCGTGGCGCCGGCGCCGGCGCGGGGCTTGGCGCCGTGGTCGGAGGCCCTGCGGCGCATCTCGCCAACCTCGGCGGCGTGCTCGCCGGTGTTTTCCGCAAGCGTCGTACCCGGGAGGAGCAGCAGGAGCACGACAGCAAGTCGCACTGGGGCAACTTCATCCCGGGCGTCGCGTCGTACAACTACACCAAGCGCATGGGCCGCGTCCTGTCCGGGGTCGGCGAGCCTGACAAGGAGAAGAAGGCCGCGGAGGCGTTGAGCAAGCAGGCCGGACTGAAGGCCAAGCTCGGCATCCTTCTCGGCAAGGGCGTTGGCGCCATGCGGCGCGGCGGCGCCCGGTACGGAGAGCTCTTGCGCGGGTCGTCAGACACGCTTGCGCCTTATCAGCTGGCCCAGGAGCTTACCCACGGGTTCGGGGCTGTCGGCCGTAAGCTGGGCGTGGTTCGCCCCGGTGAGACGACGCTTGCGAAGCTGCAGCTTGCTGTTGCGGCACTGCGGGGCGAGCTCGGCGAGCCGGTCTCCAAGGAACTTGCGAAGGTCTACGCCACTCGCGCCGGAACCGGTGCTGCCGGCGTCGGTCTGTCCGGACTGGCTCTCCACAGTGCGCTTTCCGGCACCGAGCAGAAGGCCGCGGAGGCCGCTTATATCGACGGCTTCTGCAAGGCCGCGGAGACGGCAGGCGTCGATCCGGTCGCGCTCTACAAGTCGGCTGCGCCGTGGGGGTTTTTGGGCGGTCTCGCCGGCAGGGCCCTTGGCGCAGCTCGTGCCGCGCGTGGTGCGGTGCAGGCCAAGGGCTTGATCGGCGCGACGCGGCAGGGTCTTAGCGCGGCCGGCGGCGCCATTGCCCGTGGCGGGCAGCAGGCGGCAGGCTATGGCAAGCGCTATCTCGAACTGCTCCGCGGCGGCAACGCCGATGTGCGCGGGGCATTTGGGATGGGCAGAGGGGACCTTGCGTCCATGGGTAAGCTGAAGGGCTATGCGCAGACATACGCAGAGGGCCTCCGCGGCGGAATGGGCGCAGATGCTGCGAGCGAGCTGCGGAAGGTGCTGGCCGCGCGTGGCGCGACTGCTGCCGGTGTGCTGGGTGGCGCCGCGGCTCTGTCCGGCTCCCCCGCGGCCCAGGACCAGGGCATGCCCGGGTAAGTCGCATAAGATCTCGGCTACAGTCTTACAGGCATCGGCCGGTAGCAGGCTAACAAGGAGGCACGGTGGAATACGGCGGCGAGAGCATTGTGACACCAATCGACAATCCGGTTCAGTTTGACCCGGAGTGGCGGAACTCTATCGCCACCGCCGCCGTGGACTACCCCCGCGCCAGGGTCGACCCGATGTACCAGGAGTACCTGCGCGACCCGTGGATCAAGCGGCACATAGAGTACCTGACGCTTGTGCGTTCCGGGCGTGCCGTGCCACGGCGTCTCGACGCGTCGCGCCTCGCCTCGACCTGGCACCAGGGCAGCCGCGTGTCCGACGTCAAGATGCGCCTCGAGCCGTTGCTCCTGACTGCGGTCGGGTACGACGTCGTGTCCGACGACATCGGCGGCGGCAATGTCCCGGAAGAGGTGTTCGAGACCTACGAGAAGCTGTACTTCAACATCCGGGACGACAAGGGCCGCCTGAGCAGGTCGTGCCAGCTCCGCCAGTACTTCGCGCTGCCGGAGGGCCAGCTCGGGAGGGATGCGCCGCTCGAGAAGCTGTGGAAGATGGTCGGCGCCCTCATGGGCTACGACACTCTCGTGCAGACGTGGCTCTGGGGCGACGCCTCGGGGCTCACGAACCGGTCGGGCGACTACATGCTCAACGAGATGTGGCGCGTGGCGCAGTCGCGCATCTTCATGCACATCTTCAGCGACCGCGTCGGGCACGAGAGCCTCGCGAAGCTGCTGAGCGCCTTTACGGGGCAGGCGAAGATGCTCCACGACTCTTCGTCCGGCACCGGTCCGGTGTTCGAGACGGCGAAGACGCTCATGGCGCTTCTCGCGAACACGCGGCCGACCGTGATCGGCGCCGCGGCGGTAGTTGATTCAGTTTCCGACCTCACGGCGGCGATCCGCGCGAAGCTCGCGGCGCAGAAGACGATCTCCAACACGGAGGTCGTGGACGTCGGCATCGAGGAGGGCAAGGCCATGCTTGACGCGGCGATCGCAAAGCACTTTGGCGACGAAAAGCAAATGGAGGTGCAGCAATGACACCAGAGGCAAAGAACAGTGGCGCAACTGGGGGCGCGTCCGCCAACTACATACACCCGTATTTGCTGGGTGCCGGCAATACGCTGGTTGAGCTCGACGATGGGCAGGCTGATAGGCTCTTGGCGCTTGGCGCCTCGCTGAAGCGCGTTTCCCCGGAGGAGGAGCGCAAGCACTGGATTGCCCGTGCCGCGCAGCTTGCGACCGAGAAGGAGCGCAAGTACTGGATTGCCCGGATGCCGCGCGTTTCCCCAGAGGAGGAGCGCAAGCACTGGATTGCCCGTGCCGCGCAGCTTGTGGCTACGGCCAAGCCCGCTGCGGCAGGCGAGAAGAAGGCCGCTGAGGCGCTTACCGCGTACGAACAGGGATTCGTGGACAAGTGCGCGGAGCTCGGGGTCGACCCCGCGGTTCTCGTGAAGGCTGCTGCTGGGACTGGAGCCGCGGCGCAGGTTCCTGCCACGGACCTCCAGCGGTACCTTGACCAGTACAGGGCTACCGATGCAGAGCCAGTCACGAACCCGCTTAAACACACGGCCATAGGAGGGGTGGCAGGGGCGTCGCTCGGTGCCGTGCTGGCTGCTGCGTTGGCACGTAGGGGCGATGCCGCTGTCGGCGGTGCCGCGCTTGGCGGTCTTGCTGGCCTGGGGGCAGGCACGTTGTCCGGGGGTGCTCTCGCTGTCCGGGATATACTGAGGCAGCGTCGGCGCAAGCGTGCGCTCTACCGGGCATTTGCTGAGGCGCATGGCCTGGATCCCGATAAGCAGATATACATGCACGCGCCTGGAATTGGTAACGGGAGGTAAAGCAATGAGCATACGTGGATTCAAGACACAGCTGAAGGACGCGCTTTCGAGCGCCGTGTCCTACTTCCAGGACGGGGGCGACCCGAACGCCGCGTGCGTGAAGGCCGCCAACGAGGCCGGCTTCAACGCCGACCAGGCCGACCGCCTCGTCGAGACGTTCAACACGGCCCGCGTCATCTGCCACTACAAGGCGGCTTCCGACAAGGCCGGCTCCTGCTCTCTCGCGGACAAGGAGAAGGTGCGCGGACAGCTCACCCCTCCGGCGCAGTCGGAGAAGCACGCCTCGTTCGCCGACGGCGTGGTCGACTACGACTGCTACAAGCAGGCGGAGGTGGACTATGTCGTGCGCGAGGTCAAGATGGCCGAGTTCGAGGTCACGGACGAGCCGCTCTCGAAGGAGAACGCCGACTACCTTGCCGTCAAGAAGGCCGAGGCTATCCGCGACTGCGTCAAGACGGCAACGGAGGAAGCCCGTCTCGCATACGCCCAGGCAGACACGCTTGCGGAGAAGGTGGCGATGGCCCTCTCCCGCAACGTCAGCATCGACGACGTCCACGACAAGATGGCGCGCATCGTCGCGGCGTACGCGCTGGATGACCGCTATGCGGCCGGTGTCGAGAAGGTGGCGGCCTTCCTTCCGGAGGCGTCCGACCCGGACCTCTCGCTTCTCAAGAAGTACGCGGCCATGCACGTCGTCGACACCTCCGACCTTGACGGTTTCGTCGCCGCCATTAAGGAGGCTTCCGACTTCGTTGCCGAGGGCGCGGCGATGGAGGCCTACGCGGCCAGCATGCTGGACGCGCTCAAGAAGCAGGGCCAGGCCGTTGACGACCTGGACGGCAAGACCAAGGACGAGCTCGACATGCTGCTCCTGAAGGAGCGGATCCGCAACGAGCAGCAGCGCCGCATGGCAGCACCGGTTTCCGCCGGTTCCGGTGGCAGCGGCTCCGGCGGCAGCGGCAGTTCCGGGGGCGCCTCGCCGTCGTCGTTCATCGCCTACCTGGCGGAGACGGCGCGCGACTACGACGACAACGCCGCGCAGAAGCGCATGGAGAAGGCGACAGCGGGTGTGAACAACCTTCGCCGCCAGCTCATTCTCCAGGACCTTCTCGTGAAGGACAAGATCCTCTCGCAGGAAGACCCTAACGCGGTTGCGGCGGCGTTTCGCTCGATAAACCAGATATCCCCCGACACTACCCTTAACAAGGAAGTGCTCCGCAGCATGCTGCGCGGCACGGTACAGTCCGTCGCGCTTTCGCCGTATGACGCGAAGACTCTTGCCGACATTGACAAGTCGCGCCACCAGGCGTACGACGCGAAAACTACTTCCAGCGAGGGGGGCAAAGGAGGCAAGCGCAATGGCTAATTCCATCAAGGACCTTGTCGGGTCCGTAGACTGGCGCAAGATGCTGTCGAGCGCCGACACCCGCAATGCGCTCATCGGTTCTGCGCTCGGCGCCACGCTTCTCGGCGGGGCTGGCCTCATGCAGAAGCGCGATCCGGAGGAGAGCAAGCTCGCCCCTGTCGGGGATGCGCTTATGGGCGCGGTTCTCGGCGGTGTCGCGGGCTACGGCATCCCGAAGGGGCTTTCCCTGTTCCGGGACTCCGGGGCGCTGGCTCCGGACGGCGACGTGCTCAAGTCGAACTACCTCGGGGCGGGCGCGGCCGGCGGCCTGGCCGGCGCCGGCCTGTTCGGCGGTTCGCTGTACAAGACGCTGTCGCGCAACATGGACCGCCTGCGCACTGCGGCGCAGAAGGAGCTGCCGGTCCATGTGGACAAGGTCGAGGCCGAGTTGGATGACGCGCTGGCCAGGCATGCGCCGCGCGCCGAGGTTCGCCGCATTACGGAGCGTCTTTCCATGCTGCGCGATAATCCCTACCGGGCGGAGCAGACGCTTGCCGGGTACCGGCGTCGGTGGCTGAAGGCCAGACTCCAGGGCAATGGCGCGAAGGCGGAGCGCCTCGCGAAGCGGATTAAGGACTTAAAGGGGTTCCGGCGTATTAACAACCGCGGATTCAACGGCTGGAGCGACCTTATGAAGCGCGTTGCGGAGGAGCCCGTGGCTGCCGCGTCGTCCGGCGGGAAGGCACAGGGCTTCTTCCGGTCGCTGTTTTCCGGGAGCCCGGGCAGGCCCGGTGCGTTTTCGACGCACGGGGGGCATTACGCGAGCAAGGCGCTGCTCGGGGTAGGCCCTGTCATCACCCCGCGGTTCAGGCCGCTTGTGCGCGGGGGCAAGTATGCGGCAGGCGGGGCGCTTCTCGGCATGCTTGCGCACAAGCTGATCGGCCCGTCGCCGGCTAACAACTACAAGAACTGAGGAGGCACAATGGTCAAGCTCATAGAGTCGTCGCAGTTCGCCGACGTGCCGGACATCGGCGCAAAGTTCGCCGAGTTCAACTCGCCCGCGATGTCGAAGGAGGCCGAAACGGTGTTCGGCTGCAGCTACGATAGCCTGAAGCCCACGGACGACAGGTATGTCGGCATACATCTCACGGCACTCGGCGACGAGGAGACGTATGGCCCGAACCGCAACCAGGACTCCTTCCCGAAGGAGGCGTGCGTCAGGTACCACGACACGTTCGTGAAGCACGGCCACGTCTTCTCCCACCACCACAACGACGCGGAGAAGGACGAGATCCTCGGCGCCATCAAGGCGTCGGCGTACAACGAGAAGATGGCCCGCGTCGAGCTTTTCATCTGGGCTGACAAGGACAAGGCCAAGGAAGGCCTGGACACTCTCGAGAAGACGGGCGAGTGCGCGTTCTCGATGGCCTGCCGGGTCCCCTGGGACGAGTGCAGCATCTGCGGGGCGCACAGGAAGAACAGTCAGGACCCGAACATGTGCGAGCACATCCGGAGCCAGCTTGGCAAGGTGGCCGAGGACGGGAAGGTCGCGTTCATGCGCAACGTCCTTCCGGACTTCTTCGACATCAGCTTCGTCACGCGCCCGGCCGACCGCATCGCGTACAGCCTCAAGGTTGCGGACGCCGCGGCGGAGTCCGGCATAGTGACGAGCGAGACGCTGGCCAAGGCCGCGGGCGTCGCAGAGCCGGCGTGGCTCGAGCCCGGGCTGGTCGCCGACAAGCGCAACGTGGTGCGGCTCCTGGCCGACCAGTACGAGGCCCATGCGCGCGACATCAAGACCGCCGAGCTCGTCGTTCCGGTCGCAAAAGTAGCCGAGTCCCTGCTCGACGACGCGACAGTTGATACACTTCGCAGGATGCCCATCAAGGAGGCAATGGCTTTTCTTGCAGACCGCGGCGTGTTCATGGGGCCCGAGGCCTTTTGCCGTTACGCCATGGGGTCGAAGAGCGCGGAGTACGCCGAGGTCGCCCCGCATGCAGCGGAAATCGGCCGTCTCGCGGTGCAGGCCATAAAGGAGGCGGCGTGGCTCGGGCGCTTTGATTTTACGGCCGCCGGCGACTTCGACATCGACCGGTTCACGCCCCGTCCGTCCCGTCGGTTCACCGACGTGGCCAACGCCGACGCGTGCGTCAAGCAGGCCTCGTTCTCCAGCGAGGGCAACGTCATGGACCTTGCGCTGCTCGCCGTTGCCGCCCGTCCGGCGGTTTCCGAGAAGACCGCAGGTGTACATATTGACGCACATCGGGATTTTTGCTTTAATACAGTTGACAAGCCGATACTGGCTACAGCGTTGAAGTACGCGGAGTACAAGGTGGCAGCCCTGAACGCCGCACTCAACGGAGGAGCGCAGGACGGTGCGTCAAATACAAACAGCAGAGAAACCTTGCTGGCCCTGGTCGCTGCGCAGGATCTCTAAAAGAGAAACGCAAAATGGCACATCCTACCTTAGAGTACATCAGGGGTCTCCGCAAGACGATGGAGACGAAGAAGGCCGAGATCGTCGGCGAGAATCCGTCGACCATCCCCGGCGCCGAACACGACGGCAAGCCCGATCCCAACGCCAAGAAGCCCGATCCCGAGGTCAAGGACCAGACGATGGTCCCGAACTCCGGACTCACCACTTCGGGCGCGGGCGACGACAGCAAGGTCACCCACACCAGCGATTTGACCGCGGAGCAGGCGGCTCTTACGCCGGCCAAGAAGCCCGAGGTCACTGACGACGCGGACGCCAAGACGGCCGAGAAGCTCGCGGCCGAGATCACCGAGGGCATTAACGCGTGGTATGCGGCGAAGAAGGAGGCTGAGGGCGGCGTGGACAACACCAAGCCGACCGCCGGCACCCCTCCGTCTGCAGGCACGGGCACTGCCGAGGCGCTCATTACCGACAACGGCAAGGAGCCCGAGCAGACCAAGTCTGCGATTCCTCCGACCAAAAAGCCGGAGATCACCACCAACGCACAGGCCCCCGCCACGGGCGAGGGCTCTTCCGGCGAGACGGCTGCGGCCGCTAAGGCCGCCGAGGGTGCCGCCGCACAGCCAGCCGCACAGGCCGCCGCACAGCCAGCCGCGCAGGCCGCTGCACAGCCCGCCACCGGTAAGGAAGCCGAGGCAGGTGCCGCACAGGCCGCCGCTCAGCCTGCCGCCGGCAAGGAAGCCGCGGCAGGTGCCGCACAGGCCGCCGCTGCCGAAGGCGCCGCTGCTCAGCCCGCCACCGGCAAGGAGGCCGAGGCCGGCAAGAAGAAGGCCGGCGCACTTGACATGGAGCTCACGAGTGACGTTCTCGCCAAGATCGCGGCGGTTATGCTTGCGACCGAGGAAGGCACGCAGCTCGCACAGAGCATTCTTGCCAAGGCGGCAGGTGCTGAGGCGGCCGAGAAGACCATGAACTTCCTTCGTGCCCAGAGCGATCTCGCTGAGAAGCAGGCCGAGTATGCGGCCGGCCAGCAGTACGCGCTCTCGCTTCTCCAGAAGCGTGCCCAGGAGGCTGCGGGCGGTGAAGGCGCGGCCGCTGCGAATGCTGGCGCTGGCGCCGGCGATGGCGCTGGCGATGACGCCGGCATTACCGAGATTGCGGATACGCTTGATTCGCTTGTCGAGTCCGGCGAGATCACCGAGGACGAGGCCGACCAGGTTGTTCTTGAGATTGCACAGGCTATTGCCGGCAACGGCGAGGGCGCTGCTGCCGGTGCCGAGGCTGCGGATGGCGTTGACACCGCAAAGGTCGCACAGGCTTTCGAGGCTGCCGCGGCGGAGCAGGCCGCTGCGGCTGATCCTGCGGCCGCGGGCAATGCCGCTATCGACCAGGCGGTTGCCGTCGACCCTTCGCAGCTCGACCCCAACAGCTTACCCCAGGAGGGTACGGGCGATATCACGGCCGACGACGTCGCAGATGCGCTTGATTCGCTTGTCGAGTCCGGCGAGATTACCGAGGACGAGGCCGACCAGCTCGTCCAGGAGATGGTCGGCGGCGAAGGCGGCGAGGGTGCCGGTGCCGGCGAGGAGGTCAGCCCCGAGCAGATTGCCACGGCGCTCCAGGACGCTGTCGCGTCTGGCGAGCTCAAGCCCGAGGAAGTCCAGCAGGTGCTGACGGAGCTCGAGGGTGTTCCTGCTCCCGACGAAGGCGCTGCAGCGGCTGGCGCTGGCGCTGGCGAAGGCGCGGCGGCTGCCGCTCCTGCGGCCGGTGCCGCGGCCGTCGCTCCTGCCGACGAGGCAAAGACTGCGGGGGCCAAGCTCCTTGCGGCCATCAATGCTGTGCGCGCCGCCAAGGCCGCGCCCGCTGCGAAGTAAGGAGGTTACGGAGATGGCAACGCCGACACCCGATGAGCTCATGCGCAAGGCTGCGGACTACGTCAAGGTAGCGCAGCCGCAGCTTGACGCATACAAGGCGCGGCACGAGGCTTTCGTCAAGGGAGCCTCGGGTGCCGCAAAGGTGCTCGTCACCCAGGGGCTCATCGCCCCCGAGTCCGAGTCCGTCTTCGTGCAGAAGGTCGCGGAGGATCCTACCGCGATCTGGGGCTTCCTCGAGAAGCTCGCAAGTTCTTTCACGGCCGACTCGCTGGGTAGCGGGGCGCCGGCCGAGATAAAATCCGCCTCCTCTGTCGATCCGTGGGAGGCGAGGCTGTTCCCGGAGCTGTTTCCGCAGTACGGCCAGGTAGCGGATTGAAAACCAGAAACAAAGGAGAAAACCTATGTGGCTTAATCCACTGAAGGGTGCGCACCTCACGCTCGGCCAGCTCGACAAGACGCTGCCCGTCGACATGAGTGTGACCAAGAACAAGGCGATTGAGCGTGGTTCTATCGTCTTCATCACGACTGGTGGCTCGGCGACGCCCAACAACAGCCAGCCGCGCTTCCAGCTCTACACTTCGGCCGAGGCGGTCAAGGCCAACGCCGTTCCGTATGTCGCGCTCATGGGGGTCAAGGACTTCCAGGCGGGCATGGCGGGCAACGAGGTCCAGGCTCCGACGGCCGAGGGCATCGACAAGGGCACTCCCGCGGCCGACGCCACCGAGACGTGGCTTCGCACGCCCCCGCAGGGCAAGGACAGCATCGTCGGCGTCAGCGACATTCGCGGCCCCCGCATCACGGCCATCAGCCTCGTGCAGCCCGCCGAGTGGGAGACGACGGCGTTTGCGCAGAAGGACTCCAAGGATCGCGACATCGTCGGCTCGTACTACGTCGGCATGCCGCTTTCGGTCAACGACGAGGGCAAGGTCGCGCCGTGGTCGGAGGGCCAGAACATCGTCGGTTACGTGACCGCGGTTCCCCGCAAGCGCTGGATCAACGACCTCGGCGCGAGCGCGGATGGCGCGCGCATCAGCGGCGGCAACGCCCTGGTTCTCGCGTACTCGACGGCGTGGATTCCCGCGGCCGCGGTCGAGCACAAGGATGCGGTTGCGGCCGATCCTGAGGCTACTCCGCCTGTCGAGGGCTCCGCTGAGGTTCCCGGCACTGTCGGGAAGCTGAACGTCCCGGGCAACAAGCCCGCCGCTCCGGCCCAGGCTCAGGCCCCTGCCGCTCCGGCCCAGGCTCCCGCCGCTCCGGCGCAGAAGGCCCCCGCCGCTCCGGCTGACTCCAAGCAGGTCACCAAGTAAGGAAAGGAGAGACATACCATGTCCCAGGCAACACAGAATATAAGCACGAGCATGATGAATGCCCGTATCCTCGAGCAGCTCCAGCGTGGCAACACGAAGGTGGCCGAGGACGCAGCGACGGACTACATCCGCACGCACATCCGCGAGGACTCGTTCGCGTTCAAGATTCTGCCTCCGCAGAAGGCGACGAACGACATGCTGGACCGCGCTCTCGACGAGCGCCTCCAGATCATCGAGGAGATCGAGCCCGACGGGCCCGGCGCGATGTGGGTGCCGTTCGAGACGGCGCCGACCGGCGAGTACATCACTGGTCCCCGCTTCGTGATCCCGTTCACCCGCGTGCTGACGCCGAAGTTCATGAAGGACATCGACGAGCTCCGCACGTACAAGATGGACATCCGCAAGGTCCTCGTCGACAACTCCATCAAGGATGGTCTTGCGACGATCGACGGCAAGTTCATCGAGACGGTGAACTCGATCATCTTCAACTGCGACGAGAAGGGCAAGAACATCGTCACCGGCAAGAAGCAGTTGATGGATTTCTACGATCCGCTCAACCGCGAGACCTTCGCCGAGGCGAAGAAGCTCCTCCCGCGCGGCAACGACGACGGGCGCTTCAACCTGCGCAACTACATCTGCCTCATGAACGACGTGACGGCTCAGGACCTCCTGAAGCTCGATCGCAATGCGGCTGGTGGCGACATTTCGCAGGAGATGTTCAAGAACGGCCTCACGATGGACACGATCATGGGGGTCAAGTGCCTCTTCACGATCAAGTCCGCGCTCGTTCCGGACAACTACGTCTACTTCTTCGCGGCACCGGAGTTCCTCGGCAAGGCGTACTACCTCGAGGACTGGACGATGTTCATGAAGAAGGAGGCGTTCTTCCTCGAGATGTGGTCCTACTGGACCGGCGGCTTCGGCATCGGCAACATCGCCGGCGTCGCGCTCGCCCGCTTCAACCAGACCCACAAGCCCGCTACGGGCACTCCTGCGCTTTCGTTCCCGTCCATGGACGAGAACGCCGACGCGGGCGGCTGGGGTCCTGGCGCGGCCCTCTAAGGGGTTCCGTCGACCAGGCAACGGGGCTCGGTCTTTGCGGGCCGGGCCCCGTTCCTTCTATATCGCACGTACCGCAGAGGGTAGTCATGGACGAAGAGACGATACTCAATGACTTTATGGACGGGTTCGCCAAGGCCGCCGAGGACGCGGGCTTTCGCGGCGAGCAGGTGAGGGACTTGCTTGGGCTGTCCGTGGACCTGGCCCAGCGCGCAGTGCGTCCCGACGACTTTGACGCGGGCTTTGCAGCTGCGCTCGGGAGGGTGTGATGCCGCTCAAGCCGACAGGCAACAGCGGGTACCTGACGGACGTGGACGTCAGGATCTGGCTCCGGGACAACGATCCCGAGGCCAATCTTCTTTTAGACGATTTCGAGTTCTCCTCGGAGGAGATCCGTACGGCCATGACCCTTACGGCCGACTACTGGAACGAGACGCCTCCGAGCGTGGGTTCCTACGACTACGACAAGTTTCCGTACCGGTTCGCCCTGCTGCGCGGCACTGCCGCGAATCTCCTGTTCATGGGGGCGCACCGGTTCCGCCGCAACCAGTTGAACTACAATGCCGGCGGGCTCACGGTGGACGACCAGAACAAGTACCAGCAGTACGACTCCGCGGGCGCCCGCCTGTGGGACGAGTTCAAGCAGTGGGTCGCGCAGACCAAGAAGTCAATCAACGCAGAGCAGGGATGGGGGACCATCAACTGACATGGCGGACACTTTCGAGTACGAGGACCTGCCGCTCGCGGCGCTGGAGATCCTGCCCTACCACGGGCAGGGCTTCGTGTACAGGTGGGAGCTCAACGACTCCTTCTCCGCGCCGTCTCCTTTCGCCTTTGTGGTGCAGATGGCCCCGACGCCGGCAGGCCCATGGACGTCCCTGTCCGACAGTTTGATCGACACTTACTACTGGGCGGACAGGCGCAAGCCCGTCGGCAAGACGGCGGCCAGGAACTATCGCGTCGTCATGATCGACGCCGAGGGGCGGACCTACGCTTCCCAGCCGGTCATGCCGTTCGGAGACCTTGGCCTTCGTGAGTTTCTCATCGCCCGCGAGATCCTCCGCAAGGAGGAGCTCAACGCCCGCATGATGGCCGGGACGCGCGGCCAGGTGTGGATCGCGGCCGAGTACGGCACCAAGTGCCCGAAGTGCCTCGACCCGATAACGGGGCAGGTGCGCGACTCGCACTGCAGCAAGTGCCACGGCACGGGGTTCTATCCGAGCCATTTCGGGCCGTTCGAGATGTGGCTTTCGTTCTCGCAGGAGCAGCACGGCATGTCGCACGACGAGGTCGGTGGCACGAAGGACGACAAGCCCTTCTCTGTCCGGGCCATAGGGACGCCGCGCCTCAAGAAGAACGACGTCCTGCGCGACATGGCGAGCGGGAAGATGTACTACGTCCAGTCGGTCTCGAATGCCGCGGAGATCCGGCGCATACCCATTGTCCAGCAGCTCACGGTGTCGGAGGCGGCGACTACCGACCAGTGCTACGACTTGCCGAAGAGAAAGGGGACGCACGGTGCTTAACAGCATTCCAGACCGCGAAATACAGCCGCGGCATGAGATAGCCGGCAACGAGCTCATCTGCGAGCTCCGCAAGACGCCTACCGTCCTCTACGGGATCTTCACCGAGCTCGTCCAGCAGTTCTGGGCGCAGGGGCCCGAGAACAAGCTGTTCGGCACGCCCGAGGTACAGTGGGACCGCGATCCGAACAAGACCCGGATCTGGATAGACACGGAGCTCAGGTGGGAGGCAACGCATCCCGAGCTTCGCCCGGCCATCTACGTCAAGCTCTCCCCGATACAGTGCGGGACCGTGACCGGGGACAACACGGGCCTCGTCCACAGGGACCTCCAGGAGGCCGAGTATCGCTACGCCCGCACCGGTGCCGGCCAGGTGTCGTTCGTGCACGTGGCGGCCACGGCCGGCGAGGCCTGCTCCCTTGCGGACGCGACGATGGACTACCTCGACGCGTTTTCGCCGGTCATCACCGACGACTATTGCTTTAACTGGTTCAAGCTCGCCTCGCGCGAGCCTCTTCGCGAGATGGGCAAGGACGCGAACGAGAAGTACGGGTCGATCGTGACGTACGATTTCCGCTATACCGACGAGTGGACGCTGAAGCTCGAGTCGCCGAAGCTGAAGCAGCTCGTAGTCCGCGCCACGGACGCGGTGCGCCGCCGGCTGGAGGTCGGCGAGTACTGGGATTTCAAGCCATCCGACGACGGGCTCGGCCTCCCTCCCGGGCTGTCGAGGAGGGTCACATAAATTAAAAGGTACCTATTGCCGCGTGGCGGCGTTTGTGGTATCATACCGAGTGTGAGGGACTAACAAAAAGGAGCAACTATGGCAGGCAGCTATACTCTTCCGCAGGCACGGGTTTTCCAGGAGTTCTCGCAGACGCCTCGCGACGTCACGCAGAACCTGAACCCGTTCATCATTGGCCCGAGCTTCGAGCTCATGCGCTACGCCAAGGAGGACGAGCGCGGTTTCTGCTCGAAGGCCGTCGGAGACGACAGGTACAAGGGTTTGGCCAAGACGCTCAACTGGGCTGCCGGGTCTGCGGACACGGTCGACAAGTCGTGGTACGGCGTTACGTTCGTCGACGCGTATGTCGAGCTTGGCACGGCCAACGCCTCTTGCATTGACGCAGAGGACGGTGCCACCACCGGTACGAAATTCGAGTTCACGCTTGGCACGGACCCGACTACCGGTAAGGACTACAGGCTCGCTGTTACCGACAATCCGGCTCTGCTCAAGTTCGGCGTTCCGGTCAAGGCCGGCGACTATCTCGCGTACGCGGCCACGGAGGGCGGCAAGACCGTCACAAAGTATACGAAGATCCGCGAGGTCAGCATCGGAACCGCGCGTGACGGCGAGGTCGTGCCCACGCTCAAGAGGAAGGGCGCGTCCGTGCCGAACCATGACTTCAATGTCGTCACGACTGCATACAAGGGAGAGCAGTCCGGGACGATCACGCTTACCGTCAACGACGACAAGTCCAAGGTTTCCGTCGTGTCCTCGATCGTCGGCATTCCCAGTGCCGCCAATAAGGACATGACCGTAGACCAGGCGCTGGATCTCGGCCTTGGTCTTTCGGTCACGCCGACGAGCGCCGTTGCGGCCAAGGGCGTGTATGTGCTCACGCTGACGGTCACGGAGCCGTATGTCCGCGACACGGTCACTGTGGCGGACATCATTCCCGTTGCCAGCTCCTACAAGATCGTTCGACGCTTCGACAGCATCGCCGCACGCAGCGAGGACCTCGCGCTCGGCACGGACGGCATTAACATCCTGCCTGATGCCAAGGTTGATATTGGCGCGCATAACGGCGACCACGCGATTGCCGACGCGGACGCCTACCTCGACCAGCGCAACCTCCGCACGGACCATGTCGATCGCGTCTACTCGGTTCGCAGCGATTCCGACATCGCGACGGAGCTCGGCGCGTTCGACACGCCGGACAATCCGCTCGCGTACGCGGCGCACATCATGCTCCTCAACAACGCCAATACGGCGATCAAGTTCATCGCCCTGGAGAGCGACGACATGGCCGGCTACACCGAGGCGCTGAAGCGCGCGTCCGTCACGACGGAGGTGTATGCGTTCTGTCCGCTCACTGAGGACAGGGCGATCATCGACGCCGTCGTCGCGGACTGCAATCGCCTGTCCAAGCCCGAGGAGAAGAGCTGGCGCATCAGCTTCTTCAGCATGCCCACGCCCGAGACTGTAGACGTGACGCCCGCGGCGGACGCGACCTGCAGTATCAGCACGACGGGCTTGCTGACGTACAGCGGCGGCACCTTCACCGAGACCGTGCGTGCAAACGACGTCGTTACTGTTGTCTCCACCGGCCTTACGTATAAGGTGGCCGCCGTTAAGAGCAACACGACGCTTCAGCTCGACGCTGCGCTCGCTGCTGCGCTCACTGACGCCCGCTTCAGGATCACGCATACGCGTCCGCGCGGCGAGTACGTCGAGGCCATCGCCGAGACGTCCTCCAGCTTCCGCGACCGCCGCGCGTACAACGTGTTCCCGAACACGCTCCGCGCCTCGGACGGCAACCTGGTGTCCGGCATGTACGGTGCCGCGGCCGTCTGCGCGCTTGCGTGTTCGGTCGCCCCGCAGCAGCCGATCACCAACGTGGAGATCAAGGGCTTCACCGACCTGCCCGACGTGTACAGCAAGTTCAGCCGCGACGAGCTCAACGAGATCGCCGCCGGCGGCACGCTCATCCTCATGCAGGAGAAGCCCGGCGGCACGGTCTACGTCCGCCACCAGATCTCGACCGCCTACCGCGACGGCAACCTGAACACGACCGAGCTGAGTCTGACGAAGAACCTCGACAGCATCAGCTACTACTTCGCGAACAGGACCAGTCCGTATATCGGGAAGTACAATATCACGGACGACCTTCTCACGGAAGTCCGCGGTGTCATCGAGGACGGACTCACCCACCTCGAGACTACGACCGAGACCAACAAGCTCGTCGGGCCGCAGGTCATCGCGGAGGGCACCGAGATCCGCTCCCTGTACCGTACGGCTGAGAAGGACAAGGCGTACTGCGACCTTGCGCTCAACCTGCCCAAGCCGTTCAACAACTTCGACCTCCACCTGCAGGTCATCTAAGGCGAAACAAGGACGAGAGGAGAAAGACTATGGCAGACATATTTGGCTATAACCGCACAGGGGCTTCCGACGTGTTCGTCGCGGATCGGAGCAGGCTCAGCATCGTCGGCGTCGACGGGGTTGACCTTGTCCAGGGGTGGCAGATCGGGTACCAGCAGAGCATTCAGCCGATCTACGAGGTCGGCTCGAGCCGCATCTTCTGGGCGAAGAGCAACCCGATGGGCAGCGGGAGCATCTCGCGCGTCGTTGGGAACAGCATCCTCCGGATGACAAGCGACATCTGCGACAAGGGCACGACGATCGTCATCAGCAATGCCTCCGGTGCGTGCACCGGCGGTCAGGTGAGCATCACCTGCCTGGGTGCCATCTGCACGAACGTGGGCTTCAGCGCCCAGGCGGGCAACCCGACCGTGTCGGAATCTGTGGCCTTCCAGTTCACGTCGCTGCAAGTAGGCTGACATGGGCTCCCTGTTCCCCCAGAAGCCGGCGGTCTCACTCGACATGGCCCGGCGTCTGCTCGGGCTGGTCAGGAAGGTGGCGGCGAAGCTCGGCGGGTTCGCCGGTTCGTCCGCGACGACGTCAGATTCGACATGCGACCGCCTCGCCGGCCTCGACAAGATCCCGCCGCTCGTGCGGGGTCTTGTCGTTCGTTCCGGCATAGGGTCGTACGACTGCGAGGTCGTTGTAGAGGGCGGGCATACAATGGTGTGCTCGTCTCTTGTGTCTACGATGAGTCCCCTCTACGGCGTGTCGGAGGCTTCTGTGCCCGTTCCCGGGTCGTGCGTTCTGGTGTACGCGCCGGTTTCCGGTTTGACGCAGCGGAGGGCGACGCGCGGGGTGATCCTTGGCGTCCTGCCCGACGCCATGGCGCATGGGCTGTCTCCGACAGGCGATGCGTCCGTAAAGAAGGTCGCCGATACGGAGTTTCCCGAGGGCGGCGTCGCGCAGTTCACCGAGGCCGGCCCTGCTGCCGTTGCCTCTGACAAGAACTACCTCTTCAAGGGCGAGTTCCAGGGCGGCCGTCCGCACGACATGGTGCCGGGCGAGTATGCGCTACTCAACCATGCCGGCTCCGGCGTCATCATAGGCGCATTGTCCGCCTCCATCCGCGGTTCGGAGATGGCCAGCGTCCGGTGCAGCGCGCTTGACGACCAGGTGCGCGTCACGTCCGGGCATTTCAAGCATGTCAGTTCGGCTGGCTGCGACGAGATATTCAACGACGGCGGCTATGTCACTGTCGAGAGTTTCGTGTCCATGTACCATCATGAGCGGCTCGGCCTCAGGGAGCCGCTCAAGGAGGCGTTCGACTGGCAGGCGGGAAAACCGGCGGAGCTTGCCGAGAAGCGGTCCGGCATCTCGCCGCTGAAGCCGACGCAGACGGCCAAGAAGCGTCTCTACCGCTACGCAGGCTATCTTGGCGATGTCGTCAACGTGTTCGTCGCGAGCCCGGATCCGGACAAGGAGGTCGAGGAGATGGCTGATCCCGGCAAGGACTCCGGCCTCTTGCACTACCATGTCGACTCGTCTGGCCGTTTCACCATGCGCAGTGCCGGCGGCATCCTGCTCGAGCGCTACGACCGCATACCGGTCCCGAAGCGCATGCACTACGCCTGGGATCCCGCAGGCGACAGGGCCGAGCCCGTGCCCGCCAGCAAGCGCCCGTTTTCGCTCGACCCCAAGCACCCCATGGCGAGCGGCCTTGCGCTCGCGGACATGGCCGCGTGGTGGGACAGCCAGGCCTATGCCCGTTTCGTGCAGTTCGGCAAGGACTTCCGCGTCCAGAAGCAGGCCGACCTCAAATGCCCCGCCGACCAGTACGATGCGTACGGGGACGGAACCGAGGAGTTCCAGCGGTATGACCTGCGGCACTCCTACATGGGGCTTATGCCAAACGGGAGTATCGTGCTGCGGGATGCCTGGGGGTCTGAGATCATCATGGCTGACGGGCGCATCACGTTCAACGCCGCCGCGAACATCGAGATCCGCTCTGGGTCGTCCGTGGTCGTGCTCGGAGGTGACGACGTCATAGCGAAGGCGTACAACAGCGTCGACGTCAGCGCGACGAAGAAGGACGTCCGCATAAAGGCCGAGGGCAACCTGCAGGTCGTGTCGATGAAGCGCGGCGTCCTCGTCCAGAGCAAGGCGGAGGGGGACGTCGACCCGTCTGCGTGGGAGAAGGGGGCGGGCGAGGACCTGCAGACCGCAGGCGTGGTGCTCAAGGCCGACAGGTCGTCCGTCGTCGTGGCCGGAAACCGCGCCTCGGTCCAGGGTACGAAGGGGGTCAACATTGCGGCGTTCGAGAAGGACAAGCCGAGCGGGCCTGTCGTACTCGCCGGCACGCAGGTCACTACGGCTGCGGCAGACGCCGCAGTCGTCACGGCCAAGGGGACGAGCGGCATTGTAGTGACCGCGCAGAGCGCCTTGCTGTGCGCTCCGTCCGTGCTGACGGTCGGCGCCGAGAGCGTGGCGGATGTCGCGGGCAACAAGTTGCTGCTGGGTACGCCGGTTGACACGCCGGAGAGTCTGTACTCGTCCGCGATCTCGCTCTGCAAGAACCACGCGCAGCGTTACCTCGACAGCGTCACCTGGCTTCTTCCGGTGCCGCCTACGGCGTTTTCGTCGGTTGATTTCCGTTTCCGCACCACGAAGCAGTACGGAACGGACAAAGACTCCGGCATCGTAGGCGGGGTGTTTAGCGTATACGAGCCGTCGTGGGCCGTCATGGCCGAGGCGCAGCGTGCGCCGCTCAGGGGAGTCAGGACGCGTGGCTGGGACGAGGGGCAGGACGCAGCGGGCGAGCAGCCGTGGCCGGGGGCCGACGCCGCAAAGGCAAACAGCTACCTCGCCTACAAGGAGCAGAACGTCACCGAGGACGGTGTCGAGGAGCCCAGGGACAGGGTGGCGCACTTGACAGAGCAGGCCTTTTCGCAGTATCATATACGTAGGTCTGAATAATCAAAAAGGAGCACGATGTCAGCAGAAACCCTAAAGGAGAAAATGCGCGAGTTCGAGGCGGGCAAGGTCGGTTCGGTGAAGGTCACCGGCGCCGACTTGGCCGCAGAGGGGGCGGCCGGGTCTGACGGGGCCGGCCCTACGCAGGGTACCGTACAGGCGGATGTCCCGGAGGAGGCGAAGACAGACGCGTTTTCGCACGCCGGCGCCACGGCCGACCTGCATCAGGGGATGACTCCGAGCTTCCTGCAGGACAAGGTCGACATAACCGAGGACGACCGCGAGGCGTTTCTCAAGGCGATCGTTACTGGCGAGCGCTACGAGCGTCCGTTCTCGCTGTTTGGCGGGAAGCTGACCGGTACGCTTCGGTGTCGCAAGATTGCGGAGAGCGACGGCATCATCGCGTGGCTCAGTCATTGCGTGAACAAGGGCAAGGCGGACGCCCGCATCGAGTACCTCACGCTCATGCGCAACGCCATGCTCGCTGCGCAGGTAAAGAGCTTGCGCGGCATGGTGAGCGAGGACTTCCCGGAGCTCAAGGAGCCGTATGGCCCGACCAGGGTCGCAGACGGCGACAAGGGCGACAGGATCGTGGAGCCTGGCTGGGTGGCCATGGCGGAGTCCTGGGGCGGCCGCCCCGAGGCACTCGTTACTGCGCTGCACAACGAACTGCAGCTTTTCGAGAAAAGGTACTGGGCCATGGTAATGGATGCAGGCAACCAAAATTTTTGGAATCCCGCAGCGTCTATTTAGGGATCGCCGTGCGCATGCGGGGTCCCTCCACGGGCGCCCTCTCGGGGACATACCTCCACTCCGGCATAACGGAGGGGCTGTGGTGTGCCGTCGCCGAGACGGAGCGCCTGTTCGGGGCTAAGCTGGCGCATGCGGCCATGCTGGCCTCGTTGTGCGGGCATTCGCGCGCCGACCTCGACGAGGGGAACGACCTTGTCCACGAGATGTACGTCGAGGCGCTGCATACGTTCCCGTACGTTAAGGCCGCCAGCCGCGGCAAGCCGAGTGCCAACGACGAGCTGGTCGCCGAGTGGCGGAAGGTAAACGCCGAGGAGGCCGCAAAGAAGGTAAAGGCCGCCGAGGGCGCGGCCGGCGCGGGAGAGGGGGTGTCCGGTGGCTAATCCGCTGTACAGCATGGCGCCGACGACACCGCCGGGGCTGCAGGGCGTTCCGTACATGCTCGGCCCCATCGTCGCCGGCTTGACCGGTGGCACGGCCCGTCCGTATGTCGCGCCGAACATGGGGACATACGACGCCACGATCGCGTCGCAGGTCAACAATCCGCTCTACAAGACCATGCTGGCCAACATGTACGGCCAGCTCGGTTCGCAGATCGGCAATACGGCTGGCGGCCTTCAGTTTGTCCAAGGCCTTGGCACGATGGCCGGATACAGCCCGGCGGAGACCCAGAAGGCGCTGCAGGGCGGCATGGGGGCTTTTGCCCGCAGCCAGATGGGCTCGTTCGTCATGCCGTTCGTGGACAGCGGCTTGAACGCGATGGGGCTTACCGGCGGGAGCTTTGTCGCGGCGACGCAGGCGGCGTTCAACGGGCGCATGAACCTGATGGGTCCGGGGGCGATGCTCAACCCGCTCAACGCAGGGCAGCAGCACCAGGCGATGGCCGCGGCGTCGGCCACGGCCACCATGCTCAACGGCATAATGAGCCAGCGCGACGCACAGGGCAAGTTGCTGCTCGCCGCCGACCAGCAGGTCATGCAGGGCTTCTCCCGCGAGCGTGTCACGCAGCTGGCCATGCGCGCGGCCGGCATGGGCATGTTCACCTCAGGCGCGGCACAGGGCCTGGACGGTACCATCGGCACGGGCACCGGCGGGCTGGCCGACCGTTTGGCGCAGGCCGTCGGCTCTCCGGACTTTGACCTCTCGATGCTCACGACCGACAATTTCGAGGGCAAGAAGGGCGGAGCGCTCGGCAGCAGGAAGGCCGCGCAGCGCGTCGAGGCCATCCAGAACGAGGTAAAGCGCAAGATACAGGGCCTCACCGAGGCCATGGGCGCCATGCGCGACCTCACCGGCTTCGTCGACGACGAGCTCGAGCGGCTTCTCGATGACGTCACGAACGGCGATTGGGCGCGCAGCGGCAACGGGGCGTTCGACGCCCGCGACGCCATACGCACGCTGCAGGCCACCGCGCAGGTGTACAACATCGACCCGAAGCAGGCACTCGGCCAGATCATCAGCAACCGCAACGCCCTCCAGAACGCGGCAGGGTTCAGCCCGGACTTGGTCAGCATGGGCTTCAACGGCGGCGGCATGTTCGGGCTCGGCGCGCAGACCGAGATGTTCGCGAACATCGAGGATGCGATAAACGCGCGCGGGCTCGGCGGCGACCCGGTCATGGCCGGCCGCCTTCGCCAGCAGGGGCTGCAGGCGATGTCGCAGAACATGAACTCGGTGGCCGGCCGTGCGGCACAGGTCCTTGCGTACGCGCGGCAGACGGGCGCCGTGTCCGACGAGGAGGCCGGCAGGTTCGCGGAGATGCTCACAAGCGGCGACAGCGGTCTGATGGGCGCCGGGCTTAACCGCCTGCTTACGACGGTGTTCGGGTCGGCCGAGGTCGGGCACCGGTTCATGAACGACAGCATGCAGATGAACTCCATGCGCAACGCCATGGACGACAACGCCGGCAAGTTCGCGATGACGATGATGATGAACGGCGCCGACCATGAGTTTCGCAGCCGCGAGCAGATGTCCGCGGCGACCCAGCGTCTCCGGTTCACCCAGCAGGCGCTGTCCGAGTCCGGCATGAACACATGGCAGTCTGCCGAAGGCACGGACAAGGTAGTCGCGAACATCGTCGCGTCCATCCGGGGCGACGGCAAGGACCCGGACCGTGCCGAGGACGCCAACGCCTTCAAGGCGCAGTTCGACGCGATGGTCGCCAGGGGCATGGATCCGAGGACTGCGGCAAATGCCGTCGTGGCGGCGTACAAGCGCAGTCCGGCCACGTCGCAGTACGCACAGGAGATCGACCTCGCGATAAAGCGGCAGTCGGCCGTCAACAACGAGGAGGCCCTGATGGCCGGCGGTCTCGAGAGCCGGCAGGCGACGGCGCTTGTCAAGGAACTTACGATGCGCGGCCAGATCGACGGCAAGGACAGCGCCGAGATATACAAGCTGGTCCGCGAGGGCAAGGGGGCCGAGGCCCTGGCACAGGTCAACGGCGTCGTGGGCAAGCTGGACTACGCCACGCGGCGGCAGATGAGCCGCGTGCGCTCTGACGCGGCCAAGGCGCACGAGGACGCCCTTGAGACAATGCGCAGCAACCAGGAGGCTGAGTCGCTCATTTCGATCGCCGCCGAGGGCAACTACGGAAGCGAGGACGTCGCCAAGGCATACGAGACGATGGCTGCTGCCGGTCTCAGGTACGCCAAGAGCGCCAAGACCGACGAAGACTACGAGGCCTTCTGGGAGAGCGTGTCCAAGACGAAGTTCGTGGACATGTTCGGCGCCGACGCGCTAAAGAAGCACATGGAGGCCGCACAGGGCGGCGACGTCGGCCACTTCCAGACCATGGGGCGCAGGGCTGGCGCCGTCCGCCGTGTTGCCGTCGCGAACCTGAAGGAGAGCGGCTACGGGCTCGGGATGTCGGGTTACTGGGGCGGCGGCGACAGCTCCGTCAGCTCGGCGGAGGCCCGGGCTCGCCGTGACGCGACCATCAACGACATCGCGAGCGCGATTAGCGAGGACGCGTTTCTGCAGGCCGGGGACCGTGATGCGTTCGCCGCAAAGCTGACGGACTTCATGATGGGCAACAAGGACTGGAAGTCCCTGGTCAACGTCTACGGCGACAAGGACCTGAAGAGCGGCATTGCGAAGTACGGCGCCGCGTTCGAGAAGTACGAGAAGGCGCAAGCCGCGTTCAACGAGACGCAGGAGGGGTACCAGGCCGCGCTCGGCGCACTCTCAAAGCAGGGGCGGTTCGAGGACCTGGGGTGGGTCAAGGAGGTGTTCGGCAAGGCCGGCGAGATCGACGTCGGCGATTTAGAGAAGAGCCTTGCCGGTGCCGATTCCGACACACGGGATAAGATCCTGGCGGCCGCCAAGGCCCGCAACGAGGTCACTACCACGCAGGACGCGGCGAAGGAAGCGCTCAAGAGCACGGTATCCGACGACAACATGCGGGTAAAGCTGCAGGGACTTACCGCGTGGGGCGACCAGCGGAAGCAGCGCAACGCCAAGCTGACGGGCGATACGCAGGTCGCCACGTTCATGGAGAACTTCGACTTCAGCGAAGAGGGCATCAAGGGGGCGAGGGGCGCGAGCAAGGCCTTTTTGGACAAGATGTTTGCAGCCGTTTCGGACGACGAGGTCGCCGCCAAGGCCGGCGTCGCGTCGAGCAAGGGCGTCAAGCAGAGATACGGCGAGCAGGCGATGGCCCTGGTGAAGGAGAAGGCCATGCAGGGCGACGAGAAGGCCATCTCCGCGTTGAAGGCGGCCCGCGCAGCCCAGCGCGACGAGGCGACGCGCATTCACGGCGAGATCACCATCAAGAGCGGCTGGGACTCGTCTCCCGCCGTGCTCGAGGGCAACATGGGAGGACTGTCATGACCGTGTTCGGGATGAGCGACAGGGGCAAGTTCCATGTCACGTCCGTGGACACCGCGGACGGCCAGGGTATCCAGATTTCGATGCCGGGCGGCGATCCGCTCGGACCTGCCTCCCTTGTGACGTCCTTCGCGGCGGAGCAGCGCGAGAACTTCTCCGTGTCGCAGTGCCTCAACGGCGGCATCTACCTATACACTTTCGGCCACGACCCGCAGGGCAGCCAGTTTACCCTCGGCATAACGTCGTTTCTCAACACGTGCAGCGGCGAGAAGGCCGCCGATCTTGCACGGGCCCTTCGGGTCTACCGGAGCGGGCGCGTCTCCGAGAGCAAGGCGCTTGCGAGCATGTCGGTCGGGGATGCCGTCCTGCGCGGCTATCTCTCGGGGCAGAGCGTGACCGTCACCGATAACGCCATTGGCACGGTGGCGTCGACCTACACATTCGTGGCGCTCAGCCCGCAGGGGGGAGGTGCGGCATGACGGATCAGGTAAAGACGCTGCTCCTGAACAAGAGCGGGGTATCGGGTTTCCGGCACGTGGCGGACGCGCCGTCCGATGTCGTGATGGCGCGTTTCGACATAGACGGCGACGGCATCGACGCGGTCGTGGATCGTGTGTTGCCGCTCGCGTTGGCGCCAGACCTGTCCCGCTTTCGGAAGTTCTACGATCCGCGCATCACGCCGCAGCGGCCGCTGTCTGTCTACAGGCAGCCGGCGGAGACGCTGTCTCCGGCCGGGCTGTACAGCCATGTGCTCGGGTATGACGGCTGGTGGTCTGTCGCCGCGCTTTTCCAGCACGCCGACCCGGCGGTGGCCGCTGTCCTTGGCGAGATGCGCGCTGCGGCCATGAGCGGCGACGCGCCCTATGCGCTCGGCGCGGTCCTGTTGGCAGTCGCCTACCGGCGCTGGCTTTTGCAGGGAGGGGGTGACTGATCGCCATGTCCGACTCCGAGGCAAAGCACCATCTCGTGTCGTTCGAGGACGTCACCGCGTCCGTCGGGGGCTTTGACATATCCGCGATCATGGAGTTGCGCCTTGCGGCGGCTGCCAATGCCGTTCCGCAGGTCACGCTGCTTGTCGACATCGGCCCCGGGGCCAGGCAGGTCGCAGAGGCGGTGACGCTCTCCAACGCGCGCGACGTCTTTGACAACCTGCGGTCTATTGTCCGCACGGACGGGGCGACGCTGTCGCTCTCGCTGACCTGCCGGATCGACGGCCCGGGGGGCTCCGAGACGCAGTCCCTGTCGCTCGACGGCTGGCTGCTTACCGATGTCGCCCTCTCCCCGATACAGCGGCGCGGCGTATGCACTGCCTCCCTGACATTCCAGCATCCGCTGTGCAAGGCGCATCTTGGCGGGGCCGTTCCGGCGCTTGTGGCCATTCCGCCAGACCTGACCGGCGTGGAGGACGGCAACCCGCTCGCCGTGTTTATACGGGCGCTGCGGCTCTACGAGGTCACGCAGCGGTTTGCTCCGCTTCCGGCCGCGATTCCGGGCGCGTCGTCGCCGGCGGAGATGCGCGAGCATTTGCTTAGCAGGCTGTCGAAGGCCACGTCCGACCTTGAGTCGGCGCTTGTGTGGACGCACGGGGGGCTTCCGGCGCTCGGCTATCTCGCGGCATGGGGGGACCTGCTGTGCAAGGGGCTGGCCGTGTATGCGTCGCCGTCCGGCGGAAACAGCGTCCTGCAGGCTCTTCTTGGCGGACTTGTCCCGGAGTGTTCGCTTGCAGTCGGCGGCGACTACACCCGTGGACAGCTCGAAATCGGCCCGTTTGAGCCGTGGGCGGATGCGACGTTCTCGATTTCCGACAGCGACATAGTGACCCTGGACTTTCCGCAGACGGATCCGTCTCCGATATCGGGAGTCCGGATGGTCATGTCCGCCACGAACAGCGACCAGGGCGTCAGCTACCACCCGATCGGGTGCCAGGCCGGGGACGGCGCCTTCCCCGCGGAGACGTTCTACGTCCCGGAGAGCGAGCTTTCCGCACCGTACCTATACGGGCCGATACAGCAGTTTTCGGAGCCCGGCTGGATGGTCGCGATGGCGAACTACGAGGCCGCCCAGTCCAGCGGCATGCTGTCCGACGCCAGTGGCGCGGCATCGGACCAGCTGCAGACCGCGGCGAGCATTCCGCGCGGCGGCGGGGTTACGTACGGCAGCGGTACCGGCGGCAGGGGTTCGTCCATAGACTATGCCCAGGCGCTGCTTGCCTGCGCCAAGGCGTATTTCGAGACGTCGCTGATGAAGGACTGGGGGTTTACGATAGGCGCTCGCCTGGTGTTTTCGGCGCAGGGCGGCATGCTCTGCCCGGGGCGCGTCATCAGCGTGACGTCCGACGCCGGCGAGGTTCTCGGTGGGTATGTGGTCGGCGTCGAGCACGTGATAAGCGTGCCGAGCCGGTCGGCCACCACCCGCGTGACGTGCACGCACCCGCGGTTTGGGTCGCTGCCGTCGTCCATTACGTCGACGACAAACGCTTTGTACACATAGGAGGAGTTGCCATGGCCGAGACCACAGAACTGACAGACTTGCTTGTCCCGCGCGGGCGTCCCGGCTCCGCTCCGTCTCCGTCGTCCCCTACGGACACGGCATATGCGGCGTGGGCGGCCAACCCCACGGCCGAGAACATGAAGGCCGTCCTCGACGACCTCGATCCGACGATCAACTCCGAGATCCAGCGGTTCAGCGGGCCCAAGCCCCTTCTCAGGAGCAGGGCGCGGGCGCTTGCCGTCAAGGCCGTCCGGTCATACGACCCTGCAGGCGGGGCGAAGCTCCGCAGCTGGGTCGTCACGCAGCTCCAGCCGCTCTCCAGGTACAACAATTCGCTGAAGCCCGTGTACGTCCCGGAGGACGCGGCCCGCAAGTCCTACGCCGTGTCCAAGGCGCGCGAGGCGTTTGTCGACGAGCACGGACGCGACCCTACGGACGAGGAGCTCGCCGACGAGGTGGGCATCAGCGTAGCGCGGCTGCGGAAGGTGCAGCAGATGACCCCGGCAGTCGTGAACGAGCCGCAGGAGGTGGCCGGCGACGACGACACGGCGCCAGACTACGCCGTGTACCACGACAATCCGGTACAGGCTGCGAGCGCGGCCGTCTACAGCGGCCTGGACGAGCGCGATCGCAGGATCTTCGACCTGCGCACCGGCTCCCACGGGCAGAAGCCGATGCAGGGGCAGGACGTGGCGTCGCTCCTGAAGGTGTCTCCGGCGTTTGTCACGCAGCGGGCCAACGCCATTGCAAGCCGCATCGTGGACGCTGCAAGGAGGGTCGGCTGATGGGGTACTCCGAGGCGAGAGCCAAGATCGGCGAACACCGAAACGCGCGGATCCTGACGCTCATCGGCGGGTCCGGGAAGTGGTTTGCCGAGCTTTGGGGCGACGTGAAGTCCATGCTCGATGACTTCTCGTCGGACAAGGAAAACCAGGCCATAGCGTCTGGGTATGCGTCTACGCCGTCGACGGCTCGCGTCGCCCCGAACCTGCGGTTGGACTACGTCTGCGCCCTCAGGCGCGAGGTCCGGAAGCAGTATATCTCGGAGGCTGGCGACTTGTGCACGGACGTCACGCCGTTCCGCCACGGCATCCTGTCGGCGCACGGCGCCTCGATTTTCGACGACCTGATGAACACGGTCATGGAGTACTCCGAGCAGCAGGCGAAAGGAGCTGTGGCATGAACGGCGTAACACGAGACTACACGGACAGGCAGGTCGACCTCGAGTGCCTGCAGACGATCGCGGAGCCGACGGGCGTCACGGAGCTGTCGCTCACTGCCGCGAACGGGACTTCCCGCCGCGTCGCCGGGATGCAGAAGTCAATCCAGCGGTACGTCACCCTGCTGCTCACGCCGTCGTCTTCCGTCCCCTTCCCGATGGAGGCGGACAATCTCCTCGTGGATGCGCTCAGGGCCGGTACCGTCTCGAACGCCGGCTATCTGCGCCACCTTTTCAACATGGCGAATGCCGTCGCCCTTGACATTATCCGCAGGGACGACTATAATACTCAACAGTTCGGGGATCAGCGGGATGACGAGCGCATCGCGGCGGTTGAGCTGGACGGCGTGACCGTGGACTACGAGACGTCGACGCTCGGGTTGTCGCTGGTGTTCCGCACTGAGGCCGGGTCGGACTACGCCTATGTCCTTCCGGTAAGCACAAGCCACGGACGGGAGTAGACAGCATGACGACGATAGCAGAGCTGACCAAGGACGCCTACGACACGGCCGTAAAGGCCGCGGTCGACACTGTCCGCGCCGACCACCCCGACCTTGACCTGCGCTCGGGTACCGCCATACGCGCGCTCGTGATCGAGCCCGGCGCCCTTCTCGACGCCGCGCAGCGCGACATAGTCACCCGGCTTCGGACCGCAATGTCCCTCAGGGCGATGTCCAGGGAGGCGACCGTGCCGCGGGCAGACGCGGAGGCGGTGTTGTCCAATTTCGGGATAGAGCTCGGGGGCGGCACGAAGGCGACCGGCTTTGTCCGGGTCAATCTCATCGGCACGGCTCCCGTGACCGTGCGGGCGGGCGTCACGTTCACGACCGAGGACGGCGTGAGGTTCATAGTCGCCAGGACGACATCCGCGTCTGTGGACCCGGCCGTAGGCGAGGAGGAGATACACGCCACGACCGGCGGGAAGTACTATTTCACGGTCCCGGTAGAGGCCGAGGAGGTCGGCGCGTCCGGCAACATCCAGCAAGGCCGGTCGCTTGAGTGCTCGATCATCATCGGCAACTACTACTCCTCGGAGGCGTTTTCGGACTTCACCGGCGGCGAAGACGGCGAGAGCGTCGCGTCTGCGGTTGCACGCATACCGGCAGCCCTTGCGTACCGGGGCATGACCAACGCGCTCAGCACGCGAGCGCAGCTGGCGGCGTCTCTGCCCGACCCTTCGGTGCTCCGCGCAGTGTCGTGCGTCGGGCACCGCGACAGGGCGCAGCTTCGCGACAAGCACAATCCGCTCGGCATTGCCGTCGGCGGCCGCGTTGACGTGTATGCGCGGCTTTTCGACATTCCCGGAGTAGAGTCGTTCGTGGCCGAGGGCACGCTCATTGAGCATGGTACGGACACCGCCACCTACCGTATCGTCCTTCCGGACTATCCGGGGTTCTACGCCGTCCGCTATGTCGGGCCTGCGGAGGAGCCGGGACGTCTCGGCTCGCTGCAGTACACGCTTGAGCGCGGCATGGCGGCCGGTGCGTCCGCCGACCACGACTTCGTGAACGAGTGCGAGACGGCGTGGTCCGCGTACCAGACCGGGTCGGTTTTGGTCTACGCGGATCTTGTCTACGAGGGTGAAGGCGCTGACAGGCATGTGACCGTGTCGCGTTCGTTTAAGGTCGACCTCTACTGGACGGACGGCATCAAGGCGCTCCAGGAGCTCGTAGACTCGCCCGAAGTGCGCAACGTGGCTGCCGACTACGTGGTCCGCAGTCCGGCGATCTGCCTTGTCAGCGTGACGACGCCTCTGCGGCTCAAGGCCGGTTCTTCGGCAACGGCCGCGGATCTCGAGAAGGCTGTTATGGACTACATAAACGGGCGGGGCTTCACGGGACGGCTTACGCGGTCCGAGCTTGCGAACGTACTCATACAGCATGGTGCAGAGAGCGTAGACTTGAGCGACGCCGGCATGCAGCTTGCCGGCCGCATCTGCGGGGCAGACGGCAAGTGGTACTATCTCGAGGGAGACGCGCTCGACGTTTCGGTCGTCGGGCCGGAACAGGCGATGATCTCCCCGGGTACGGTCGTGTTTGCGGCCGAGCAGGGGTCGATCCAGGTAAGCATGGGCACGGGGGTTGTCGGGGCATGAGGCACGACACGGCTATACCGCACGTTCTCCACGACGAGGCCGCTGCGTCCGTAAAGGACGCGCTCGGCGCGTTCTGGTCGTCTATCTTCAGGGACCAGGAGCTCGTGGACGCGCTGCTCGCGGCCCGTGTCCTCTCCGCCGCGCAGGTTCACATAGACGCCATGGAGGCCCTGAGTTTGCGGGACCACTCTGGTTCCCCCGTGTTCCACCGCGAGCACTGGCATCCGCTGGTGGTGCGCCTGTCGAAGCGGAACACGGCCACCGCCCTGACGGTCGGCATGCCCGACACGCCAGTGCTCGGCAGGCAGGCCGCGGACGGCGCCGTCTACCTCCCGAACGAGGTGTTCGTCGTCGGGGGCAATGCCCTGTACAGCAAGGTCAACACCTATCCGATCGAGGCCATGGGGGGGTGTCCGCTCGTAAGAGTGGCTACGGCCTTGTGCGACTCGGTGTCTGCACCGCGGCACGTCCTTTCGCAGG
>Ga0310694_10000863_pt1 | contig 37285 bp, 32 predicted proteins | sample 174DNAGHGhighgp2_FD_203884 | JGI IMG/M metagenome (GOLD analysis project Ga0310694, IMG submission 203884) | Sheep rumen microbial communities from Palmerston North, Manawatu-Wanganui, New Zealand - 1742 DNA GHGhigh gp2 (v2) (version 2) | ecosystem: Host-associated > Mammals > Digestive system... | reverse complement strand
GCGTCGGATTGCAAATCCGACGCAACGCCACACCGAACATCCGACACGACGGGTATTGAATGAGGATTAGAATACAATAGTTAATATTACACTATTCACATCTCATACAAAACTGTTTCTGAGATTACCATCACATCATCCCTAATGCAATTATCACTAATTAAAACAGGAACAATATCTTTTATTATACTTAATGCCAAGGGGAATCCTGCAACATTATGCTTTGTTACAGCTATGACCTTTGCAATGGATATTGTAAAAATTTCTTTATTTTTAGTGTAGAATACTGCACTGCTACTTGCTTCTAAAATATAATTAATCCATTTAGTAAAACTACTGTTAAATGCTTCTTTTTGAAAGGACAAAGAGCTGTCAGGAAACGATGCTTTTATCATTTGGAATAATGAAAAATATAAGTCACTAATGGGATATGCTTCGGTATTTATAGAACTGATGAAGGTGTCGTGATTAGATATATTCACATGACATTTTTCATGCACTGGTAATAAAAAAGTATACAATTCAGGTTCATTGTTATTATTCTGAAAATAGTTAATTGAGATACAAAATACTGTATCAACATTTATTTCCAATGCATTTTGTGCGTTCAATCTTAAAAAGGAAATCATACCAATAAAGAAGATCAATCTTTTCATAATTCTCATAAGGCGGGTGGTTTATAAGCCGACTTGACATTCGGGACTGGCAGAACTATAAACGGCAAAGGGTGCTTTTTATTGTGGACTATTGGCTGCGGATTAGAAATCCTAATAAAAAGTTGCATCGGATTGCAAATCCGACGCAACATACGATAAAATAATCAAATACAACAGAGAAGAGGGGTCAGAGCATGAAGCCCAGCTTGATGGGGTAGACTTTGACGTCGGTGTCGATGAATAAAGGCAGCGTGGGGAACTGGACGAAGACGCCGAAACCTTTGCGCTTGAAGGTGAGGCGGACGTCGAGCTTGTAGGGGTTGACGAATTTGGAGACATCCTCCTGCACATCCTGATAGTTGCGTCCGCGGCGCTCGAGTTCGTGCTTCAAGCCGGTGTGGCTGCTGCTGAAAGAGAGTCCCGGTATGACGCCGACGGCGAAACGGAATTTCTTAAAGACACCCTTGTCGCGGTACTCGAACTCGAGAGGTAGCGTGACGTAGCGAGTGACGAAACGGCTGCTCCAATCGCCAAGCGAGCTGCCGAGGAGGCCACTGACAGCATCGACACCTGCTTGATCCTGAGCGACAAAGGCACCCGTTGTGGCGTCCATAGAGATGTAGTTGTCAGTGAATTTGTAGACGTCAGACTCGTAGCCAATGCCAACGCTCAACTTGATGTGTGGTGTCATGACGACGGCGTAGTTCTCGGAGATCTGGTAGCTGCTGAAACTGGTACGCAGGTTGTAGGGGCCGTCCATCTTCATGAGGCCGTTGTACCACTCGTCGCCCCAGTTGGTGAAGGCCCAGTGGAAGTCGAAGTTAGTGCGGTCGGCGACGCTGTATTTGCGGCGTTTGACGGTAGTAGACTGTCCGCGGGAGTCGCTATTCTTTTGCGTCGAAGAGGAGGCGACGCTGTCGAAGACATATACCAGTTCGTCGATGAGACCTTTGAACTCATTGGCAATTTCGGAGACAGGCGACACTGTGCCTTTTTTACACGTCTGGCGTTTGCCGTTGGGAAATGTCACGGAGACGTCGTCGCCAGAGAGGGCGACATCGACATTGGAGGTGTCGAGGTGAAGCTCATAGTTGTAGTTGCCTGTCGAGTCATTAATAGTCAGCGTCTTGTCTCCAACAGAGACATAGAATTTACCATTGTTGACCTGTTGTGGGTCATAAGTAATTTGGATGTAACAATCACTGTCGTGAACCCATACGAGATGAGTCTTGGCGAGGGCGCGGATGTGAGCAATACCGTCGCAGGGGATGTTTTCGCGCACCGTCTTAGTCTGTGCCCAACCGTTGAGGCTCAGGGCCATCATCAGTGCGAAGCCTAAAAAAGAGATACTTGTTTTCATTCTATAGTTGCTATAATATTATTAACAAAAGGTTGTGACTGAATTCTTTCCTCTATGGCATCCTCTATTTCGTACCGGTTTTCCTCGTAGTTGGATGCCGCATTGCCGAGGAGAGCTGCTGCCCTGAGGGCAATCCTGCGGATATGCTGCTGACGCGAGGAGGCCACATCGGGCTGAGCATTGCCGGACTGCCACTCGATGATATTGGCATAGAGGACTTCCTGCTCCATGGGGTCATTGATTTCGCGAATTGTCGGGTCGGCCAACGGATAGCGTATGGTGTCAGACGCTGCCTTCTTTGTGGCCGTTGCCATGAGCGGAGTTTCGACGCACTCCCCAGAAGATTTGACGCACTCCCCAGAAGAGAGGAGGCCTGGTGTGGAGCTCAGTGAACCCTTGCGAATGGCAGGACGCGGAGCCGGCTCATCAGCATGAGGCAACATGTCCTGCAAATTCTCGGCGGGGATTACAATAAGATTCTCGTCGCTATCATGAAAAGCCTGCGCGGTTTGCGGCGTGGCTCTGTCGGCATCGTTCACGAAGCGGGTGACTGAGAGCACGAAGAAGAGGAGACATGCCGCAACCGCAGCGATGCGCAACGGCAAGCGCTGCTTCTTCAGGCGTGTAGAGATCACCACCGGTCGACGACCGCTCCCGTCTTTCGCAGGCGAGGCTTTAGGTCCGCCGTCGCGCAACATGTCGGCAGAGGGAAATGGCATCGTCGCGCCCGCCGGCAGAGTCAGCTCGGGGTCATAGAGGTCGGCCAACTCCTTCCATTCGGGGTGAGTGGCGAGAGCCGCCTCAAGTTCTGCGGCTTCTGCGTCGCTCAACAGCCCTTCCTTGTAACGGAAAATGAGAAGTTCTATACTATCGTTATCAATTGGCATATATGCTTGTAGGATTAATTGTTGATTTGTTTAATTGTTGCTTGAAAAACGTAGAGTTGAAGCTAATTACGAACAGTTATATATTTGACTTATATTTCATTAAATATTTCTTTAGGTTCACTCGGGCGCGGAAGAGGTAGACTTGCACCTGCTGGTCGCTGAGGTTGAGCATCTGGGCAATCTCCTTGTAACTGTAGCCGTCGACGTCGCGCAGCTGGATGATGGAGCGCTGTACTTCGGGGAGACTATGCAGAGCCGCAAGCATCTCGTCGCTGAGGCCATAGTCGCGTTCCTCGACGTTGCGCTCGTAATCGGCGGCCATGTCGTCATGAACACGGTTGACGACGCTGTCGTGACGGAAACAATCGATAAGGTAGCGTCGTGTGACGGTTAGCAGATAGCCCAGACCTCTATCCACCGCCACCTCGTCCTTGCACTCCCACAGTCTTGCGAAAGCCTCCTGCACAGCATCCTCACCGCGCATACGGTCGCCACAATTCCATACGGCGAAGCGTAGCACCCTTTCCGACCAACCGACAACATTATCATTGTACTCTGTGCAAGTCATCTAATCACTTATTTCTGCCAAATGCTACTATATAATCGTTTAAGCACTACAAAATATTACAGGAGGGCGAATTTTTTTTGTCGGGTTGGAAAAACAGAGGGAACTCAATATGATTTACAGGCTTATATCATGCGGATTGCAGATTCTTACAACAAAGAATTTGTAATCTGCAAAGCGATATTATTCAGTGGGGCTGAATATTTACGGATTAAAAAAAACATCGTCGGATTGCAAATACGCCGCAACGTGTGCGGTGTGCAATCTTTTTCAGGTAATTAGATGGTGTCGATTGTGACGGTGCGGAGGTTGGTGATGGCATTGTAGAAGCGGGTGCTCTGGGAGCTGCGCACATCGACATCAAGGCGACAGTCGAGACCGTATTCCTGATTGCGCGGTGCGAGGCCGAACTCCTTGACGATACGCATGACGTCGTTCATGGCTGGGTATTCGAAATGGAGGCGATAGGCGACGTCGACGGTCTTCTGGATGATTTCGGCATGGGCTATGGCATCGTGTGCGGCCGTCTTGTAGGCATTGGCCAATCCGGAGGCACCCAGCAGGATGCCTCCGAAATAGCGTACGACGACGATGAGCGTGTCGGTGAGGTCGGCCGAGAGGAGCTGTCCGTAGATGGGGCGTCCGCCTGTGCCGGAGGGTTCGCCGTCGTCGTTGGCGCGCCAGACCGCCTTGTCGGGGCCGAGGGTGTAGGCATAGCAGTGGTGACGAGCATCGAAATAGTCTTTGCGGAGACGTTCGAGATGCTGCTTGACCTCATCAGTGGTGCGCACGGGGTAGGCGAAGGCGAGGAACTTGCTGCCTTTCTCCTTGTAGAGCCCTTCGGCGGGCGCCTTGATGGTATGATAGGTGTCGTCAGACAAGGTTCATTGACTTCTTGATGTCCTCAATCTTCTGGTCGAGAGCCTGGTTGGCGGCGTCGAAGTCATCGCTGGAGTCGAGGTTGCCCTTGACACCGAAGTAGAACTTGATTTTCGGCTCGGTGCCACTGGGTCGAACGGTGACTTTGCAGCCGTCGGCGGTGAAGAATTGGAGGACGTTGCTGGAGGGGAGGTCGATGTGAGTGACAGTACCCTTGACGAGGTCGCGACATTCTCCGCTCTTGATGTCGCGGATGGTGACGACGGGGCTGCCTGCAATCGTCGTGGGAGGGTTCTGTCGGTAGTCCATCATCATCTGCTGTATTTCTTCGGCTCCGCTCTTGCCTTTGCGGACGACGCTGAGGAGACCTTCCTTGAAGAATCCATGTTCCTTGTAGAGGTCGACGAGGACGTCGAAGAAGGTCTTGCCATGCGAGGCGGCCCATGCGGCAATCTCGGCGATCATGGAGCAGGCGGCGACGGCGTCCTTGTCGCGCACGAAGTCGCCAATCATGTAGCCGTAGCTTTCTTCGCCACCGGCGATGAAGTGTTCTTTGCCTTCGAGTTCGAGTATCTTGGAGCCTATCCATTTGAAGCCTGTGAGGACGTCGTAGACCTTGACGCCATTGTTGTGGGCAATGACGGCTGGGAGCTCGCTGGTGACGATAGTCTTGACTATGAACTCGTTGCCTCGGAGCATACCTTTCTGTTTCCACTGCGAGAGGAGGTAGTAGATGAGTACGCTCATGGTCTGGTTGCCGTTGAGGAGCATCCATTCGCCGTCGGGCTTCTTGACGGCGACACCTACGCGGTCGGCATCGGGGTCGGAGGCGAAGACGATGTCGGCGTCGATTTGCTTGGCGAGGTCGACGGCCATCTTCATGGCGGCATGCTCTTCGGGGTTGGGTGAAGGGGTTGTGGGGAAGTTGCCGTCGGGCACGGCCTGAGCCTCAACGATATTGACGTTGGTGAAGCCTATGCGACGCAGCATGGTAGGTATGAGCTTAATGCCCGTGCCGTGTAGGGGAGTGTAGACGATTTTGACGTCGTGGTGTTGGCGTATGCACTGGGGGTTGAGGACGTTGCGTTCGACGTGCTGCATGAATGCCTCGTCGACATCGGCGCCGATGATTTGGATGCGCTCTTCGCCACCGGACCATTTGACATCGTCGAGTGTCTTGATTTTGTTGACTTCGTCGATGACGCTGCTGTCATGTGGCGGTACGAGCTGGCAACCGTCGTTCCAGTAGGCTTTGTAGCCGTTATACTCCTTGGGATTGTGGGAGGCGGTGAGCATGACGCCGGTGTGGCAATGGAGGTGTCGCACGGCGAAGCTGAGCTCGGGTGTAGGACGCATGTCGTCGAAGAGGAAGACGGTGAAACCGTTGGCGGCAAGCACGTTGGCGGTTATCTCGGCGAACTCGCGGCTGTGGTTGCGGCTGTCGTGCGAGATGGCGGCGCGAAGCTCGTTGGTGTCGGGCCAGCAGCGTTTGACGTAGTTGGCAAGGCCTTGTGTGGCCATGCCGACGGTGTATCTGTTCATGCGGTTGGTGCCGACGCCCATGATGCCACGGAGGCCGCCGGTGCCGAACTCGAGGCTGCGGTAGAAGCTTTCGTTGAGCTCTTCGGGGTTCTCTGCCTGAAGGCGACGTATGGTTGCCTTAGTTTCATCGTCGTAGGCTCCGTTGAGCCAAGTATTTACGTTAGCCACAGTGGTGGCATCGAGGGTGAATTGGGACATATTGTGAATTTTGAATTTTTAATTTTGAAATATTTACGTAGACTCTCCGAGTCATTATTTTATTTATAACGGGCGGAAATAGTTTTTATTGTGTGGGGGCGGAAATGATGTCGCGGAGTCGGAGGAGTGGTTCGAGGGTGTAGGGGATGTAGGACTGCATGCGCGGGGACATGGATGCGTAGTAGTCGAGCTGCTGGCTGACGCCCTGCTGGCAGTCGCGCATGAGTGCGTCGGCGGTGCAGGTGTCTGCGCAGGAGAGGTAGGCATGGGCGACATCGAAGAGGAGAGGCATATCGCACAGCAGGCGCGGGTCGGCGTTACGCATCGCCGTGTCGAGTAACTGGCGGCCTTGAAGGGTCATACCTCTGTCGGCAAGATTGGAGGCGAGTAGGAGCAGGTCGTCCCAGTACTGGCGGAGGAAGGTGTTGGAGAGCTCGTCGATATAGACGCCCTCGAGGGAGCGCCATCTAAGCCCGTCGGCGAAGAGATGGCACGAGCGCGCGATGTTGACGGTGTCGGCTGGTATTGAGTCGCAAAGGCGGTAGGCTATACCACAGAGTTGCAGTCGGTTGCGGAAGCCGAGGCGCGGGTCAGCGGCGGCGTAGTGGCTGAAGAAGAGAGGTCGGGAGGTGAGGCTGGCAATGGTCGTCATGCGGCGGTAGGGGCCCTGATTTTCAAGAGGTGAGGAGGATATGGCAAGCTGTTTGGCTACGGAATGGAGGTAGCTGTCGCTGCCGAGGAGGGAGAGGTTGACGATCTGGACATCGGTACGGAAATGCTCGACCTGCTGCATATACCAGAGTGGGTAGGTGTCGTTGTCGCCGAGGGTGATGAGGATAGCGTCTTTGTCGCAGGAATTGAGCAAGTTGGCTGCGGAGTCGCGGGCAACAAAGCGTCCGCTGCGGTCGTGGTCATCCCAGTTCTGAAATGCCATCAGGAGTGGCACGAAGACGAGGAGGGGAAGAATGAAGAAACTGAGAACCTTAGACTTAGCCTTAACAAAAGAGAAAACGCCATTGGCTCCGACGCCAATCCAGAGGGCGAAGGCGTAGAAGGAGAGGATATAGGCGTAGTCGCGTTCGCGCGGCTCGTACATAGGGTGGTTGAGGTAGATGGAAAGCAGGAGACTGGTGGTGGCGAAGAGCGTGAAAACGACCCATCCCCACCTGCGACTGCGACGGAAGAGCGACAGCATGCCCACGATGCCCAACACGAGAGGGAGCAGGAAGTAGCGGTTGTGTCCGGCGCGTGGCATCGACGGCGGCAAGGGGCGCGAGGTGCCGATATAGGCGTGGTCGATGAAGGGTATGCCGGTAATGAACTGTCCTTTCTGCAGGTTGCCGAAGCCCTGGCGGTCGTTGTAGCGGCCCGAGAAGTTCCACATAAGATAGCGTAAGTACATATATCCCAGCTGATAAGCACCGAAGATAGCAACATTGTCGATAAAGGAAGGCTTGTAGTAGCTGCGACCGTCGACGTCGACCATCTTGCCGTGCCGTCCGCACCAGTCGGAGTAGTACTGGTCGGCATGCGGATGGCTTTTCCACATGCGTGGGAAAAGCATATCCATCTCTTTGGCATACACTGGCTTACCGTCCTCGTAGGCGACAATGGGCGAATTGTAGCAGCGGCCATAGACGAGGGGTGCATGCTCATACTGCGCGCGCGTGAAATAATCGCGGAAGGAGGCCAAAGTACTGGGGTTGCCCATGTTGATAGGCGTGTCGGCGGCGGCGCGTATCGGGACAATGGCATAGGGCGTGAGGCCCAGTACGAAGAAGAGGAGCGCGAAAAGAAGGCCGGTGGCGGCGGAGCGGCGACGTTGAGGCGAGATGCCGTCGCGGTGGCGGTTGATGGCCCAGCATACAACGATGGCTGGAAGGGTCAACAGGCTGAGCTGATGGACACAAACGGAGAGGCCCAGCAGGAAGGCGATGAGGAGAAGCCAGCGCGAGGAGAGGCGGCAGGCGTCGTCGTGCGACCAGCGCATCATGGCCCAGAAGATGGCGGAGGAGAAGAGCATGGAGAGGCTGTACACCTCGCTCTCAGTGGCTGAAAACCAGGCGGTATCACAAAAAGTGTAGCAGGCGGAGGCGATGAGAGCAGGGAACTGGACGTGCCAGAAGGAGGTGGTCTCCCCTCGCCTATCGTCCTGACGGCCAGAGAGGGAGAGCAAAAGCCTGACGACAGTCCAGAAAAGGAACATCGCCGTGAGGCCACCGGCGACGGCGCTGAGGGCGTTGCTCCACCACGCCACACGCGATGCATCGGCACCAGCCATAAGTGTAAAGCAGTGGGCCATAAGCTGATAGAGTGGTGCTCCGGGTGGGTGACCTACTTGAAGAGAATGGGAAGTGGCGATAAACTCGCCACAGTCCCAGAAACTTACGGAGGGTTCGAGGGTGAGCAGATAGATGGCCGTGGCGGCAACAGCCACGAGCCAACCGAGAAGATTGGTCAGCAAGGAATCGGTATCAGCCTCACGACGTAACATACATGCTACCAGTTTACTACAGACTTATTGAAGACATCGTCGCACAACTCGGAAACGATTTCGGCCATGAGGCTGCTCTCGACGGAAGAAAAATTGAGCTGGGCATTGTAGTCGCGATAGCGCGAGAAGGACTGCTCGAAGCTTGCGTCTGGATCTAAGTTATTGACAAACTTGACCTTGATGGTGATGGTGAGCCTATTCATGGAGACATCGTCGTTGGCGGAGAGTGCGGCGGCGCGAGTGGTGTAGGCCGTTATCTGGCCCGTAATCTCCATGTCGGCAGGGCCGTTGACGACGTTGAGGCTTGTCTGCGACGAAAAAAGGTTACGCAAGTCGTCGGTGAGCTTTTGGCTAAGTTGCGGATTGACCGTGGCGGCATAGTTTGGGAACGATGCCACCGAAATGGTCTTGGCATTGGCCGGAATGGAGGCTCCCGTGAAGCTGTAGCCCCCACGGCAGGCCGAGAGGAGGAGCAAGAAGGCGAAGAGGAAAAAACGCAAAGTCCTCATACGTTGTGCGAATCGTTGTCGATGTGTTTCTCGTCTTCCATCTGCCAGAGCATGAAACCGGCCTGCTGTTCCATGTAAGTTAGGACTGCATGCTTGATATTCAAGTCGTTGATAGTACTTATCTCGTTGACTATTTCGTCAATTTTCTGCTTGATATTGTTGTCCATGGAAAGTTTTTTATGATTTTTTTGCGTTGTCGATTAGTACCCGGATAGTCTTTGGATAGTCTCTAAAGAGAGAGGAGGGAGCGTTTTGAGCGGGTGGCAAAAAAGGTTCCTTTTCCCCCTCAATTGCATACGCGACAATGGGGCGACGGATGTGGCTTAACATCAGTCATTCAGGCGCATAAGGCAAGTCTATTCAAAAATAATCCTGAGATTAGTTGAATGCAAAGATACGAAATATTTTGAGAAAGGAGGAAATATTTATAAATGTCTGGTTTCCAGAACAACAGGCGAAAGTCCACTGACCGTGAACTTGCGTCCGGAAACCAGCTCGGTGCAGAGGAAACGGGTGCGGCGCTTTTCGTCGACACGAAAGAGGCGCTGGGGCGACGATGCGATGCGGAACAAGGAGCCCAGAGGGATGTCCTGCAAGAGGAGCTCGGGGGATACGGTGCCGTCAGCATCGCACTGGCGCAGAAGGAGTTCAAGCTCTCTACCAGCAGCTGCGTTGAGGGGTAGGGAACTGACGTAACGCTCATAGAGGGGGTATGCCGCCGGTGGAAAATGGCCTGCAGAGAAATATTGGATCATCAGCTTGCGATACTCGTCTTGCCACTCAACACCGTGATCCTGAACTGATTTCCACCCGTAACGAAGGAAGGTATTGAGGTGTGCCATCTCGTGGAGCAGGACGAGAAGAAAGAAAAAGGGCTTGAGGTCGCCGTTGATAGTGATGCGGTGGCTCGTCTGCCGTGGTGGGAGAGGTCGGCGGTAGTCACCCAGCTTGGTCTTACGCTGGCGTACTATCTTGAGTTGCACATTGTTAGCAACAATAAAATCATATATCGAGTCGACTGCCGAAATGGGTAGGTACTGGCGCAGAATGGACTTGTATTTCTCCTCGTTATTCATAGATTATCGACTGATAAACAACTGAATAGTCACCAACGGCATCATTGCGTGTTTCGACAAAAGTGGGGCAGTTGCACTTACGGCTTTTTCGATGCTTGGACATGTGGACGCCCTTGCGACTGCATGAAGTCAAAAGTATCAGAATTATACACAAAAAACTAAGGTATTTAATCATTTTCTTCATGACCTGATGAATTTAGTTTTTGTCGCTAAAGCTTCGCCCTTCGGACGGTGAGGAAGACGACGAGCGAGGAGATGAGCATGACGATGCCGAATGCGGCGAAGAAATCGACGAGGCGCATGGCTACGGGGAAAGCGTCAACAATAGCGTTGGCACCCAGCTTGACGATGCCAAAGTGCTGCTGGACAAGGCAAATGACAAAACCCAAAAGCAGGCCTATCACAACTCCCACCGCAGCGATGAGTATGCCAACCGAACGGAAGACGCGACGCAAGTCTTTGGATTCCATACCCATAGCACGAAGAGTGCGGACGTCGTCCTGCTTGTTGAGGATGAGCAACGAGAGGGAGGCGACGAGATTGAGAGCCGCAATGAGCACGATGAGCGAGAGAATGAGGAAGACGCCCAGCCGCTCAGAACGGAAAATTTTGTAATACAATGGTTTCTGTTCATAACGATCTTTTACCGTGAAAGCGTCGCCGAGCGTTGCGCGCAACTCCTTCTTCACCTGCGAGACCTTTGACGACGGGTCGACAGAGACGGCGAGCGCGGTCACCTCGTCTGACGAGTAGTTCATCAACTGGCGGACAAAATCGATGCCCGTCACCACATACATGTTGTCAATCTCCTCCTGAACGCGAAAAGCGCCTGACGGATAGGCATATCCGTTGTTGAAAGCCTCGTCCATAGAGAAGCCCATCGCCGTCGTACCGCGTTTAGGTATGTGGAGAGCAATTGGGGTGTTTGACAACGAGTTCACGCCAAGGCGCACCATGATATTCCAACCCAGAAGAAGGTAGTTAACATCGGCGCTGTCGTCGTCGATGCCGATAGGAATCCGATCCTTGAGCAGGTACACACCATCAAAAATCATGGTGTCCAAACCGCAGGAGTGCCCATAAGAGTCGTCGACGCCACGCAACTGCACGATTGCTTCCGCCTGATGGACGGTCATCCAGGCGTTCTCCTCGACAATTGGCGAAATAGCAACGACGCCATCAGTCTCCTTGAGTTTGTCATATTCGATAGCCGAAGTGTGGAAAGTCTTGCCCTCGGCAGGCTGGACTATCAGCTCAGGGTCGAAGATATTGAAGAGCGACTGAGTCAGTTCGCCAATGCCGTTGTATACCGACATGACGACGACGAGCGCAATAGTACTCACCGTGATGCCTATCAACGAGACCCACGAAATGAGGTTGATGACCGACCTCTTCTTGCCTGAGAAGAGGTAACGCCAAGCTATGAAAACAGGGAGTTTCAAAAGTAAGTGCCAGTATCTTATTACTCGCTGAATGTCAATTTTTCAGAAGGTTCTCTATATTCTCAATATAATCGAGCGTGTCGTCGAGGTAGAAGTCAAGAGAGGGGATAATGCGCAATTGCTTGCCTTCACGAAGCCCCAGCCGGCGGCGAATGTCGCCAGCATTGTCCAGAATGGCATTAATCACCAGCTGTTTCGTTGCCTTAGTGCCAGCAGGCGTGTCGGGGGTCTCCGGCATTTCGCCAATGGGGTATATGCTCACGTGCACACGTGCGATGCTGAGGTCGCTGGTGACACGCACACGCGTTACCGTAATGAGCGAGTTGCCTATCTTCGATTTCATCTCCTTTAGAAAAATCTCGCCCAAATCCTGCTGTATAAGTCTCGATATCTTGTTTTGTCTTGTAGAGTCCATTGTCAGATTATGTAGTATTCAATCTCTTTTTTCTTACCGCCAAACATTAGAACCTGAAGCCCATACGGATAGGAATAAAGCAGGTCTGCTGAGTATAGGCAAATGCCAGTTCGAGATATAAACTCTGGTAGTTGTGTTCCAGATTACGGACCTCGTGGCGGAAGAACCAGTTTACGCCCGTAGATATTTCCAAATAGGGCGTCAGCGTGTTGCCATAGGCGCTACCGTCGGCCAACAGATAACTGGCACCGGCTTTTGCGCCAAACATCGGCGACCACTCCTCGTCGAGCGGACGGAAGTCAAAGTCGAGATAGCCCATCGGGCAATGCCAACCCGAGCCGAAGTCGAAGTCGCCCATCACAGAGGGCGTAGCCACAAAATTGTATTCCAATCCGATTCCAAGAAAGAAATCCTGCTTGATATTGACACCATTTATGACGGCAAGGCCCACCGCATGTTGCATGTTGTCAAGGTAATAGCCGTATTTGCCAGCATCGCCCAGATTCATTACGAAAGGCTTATAAGTGAGTTCGGCCTTGAACATGTGCTCAACCTCGGAGCGGTCCTGACGGAACTGGGCATTGGCAACGGAACAAACCATGCTTGCAACAACAAAGAAAAAAAGGCTTTTGTATTTCATAAACAACATTTTAGCATTAAAAACATAAATTCTTATTAACGTAAATCATCTTGCAAAGTTACAAAAATTATTTTTTCTTGTCATTCTTATCAGATAATATGCACTCGATTCTTGCTCACCGCAGGTATCGACGGTGCCCGCAAACCCGCGTGGAGCAACCCCATTCCTCGGAAGACGATGACTTCGTCATAAAGTCTAGCGGCGATAAATGCGTCCAATATCTGACGTCCACCTTCCACAATGAGCGACTGCACTTTACGTTCAAACAGAATCCGCATCACCTCGTCAATTGATTCGCACCGCAGATGCAGCCAATGCTCCGGCACATCCGACAGCCTTCCACGCCGATCGAGCACCACGGGCAACGGTTGCTCGCCAGCGTATAGTCGCGCCGACAGCTGTGGCCTGTCGGCCAAATAAGTCTCCGAGCCCACAAGGATTGCCGCCTCCATGGCACGCATCTTATGGCTCATAATTGTCTGATAGCTATCACTTATCCAATATTTTTTATTCCCTTGTGGAGCCATGAAGCCATCGGCGCTCTCAGCCCATTTCAGTATCACGTATGGCCGCCTCTGCTCCATGTATGTGAAGAAACGGCGGTTCAGCTCGCGCCCCACCTCCTCCATCACATGCCGCACCACCTCGATGCCCGCGGCCTCCAGCTTCGCAAAGCCTTTCCCAGCCACCAGCGGGTTGGGATCGTCGTTGCAGCACACCACCCGCCTCACACCGCTTTCCACTATCAGGTCGGCGCACGGCGGCGTCTTGCCGTAGTGCGAGCAGGGTTCCAGATTGACATACAGCGTCGCTCCCTCGAGGGCCGATTGCCGCTCCCGACCTTGCAGACTCAATATCGCATTTCGCTCGGCGTGATAGCCTCCGCACCGCTGGTGGTAGCCCTCGCCGACCACTTTGCCGTCCTTGACAATCACACATCCCACCATCGGGTTTGGAGCCGTGTGCCCCATACCGTTGGCGGCCAGCTGCAGGCACCGGCGCATGTACATCATATCCCTTTGCGACTGGTTCATAACTTGTAATCGTGTTTCTCTTCTAAAATTGAAAAGCGGCATGTATCAACACACACCGCCTTCAATCATTTAGAACTCAGCAGTTTTCGGCGTTCTGGGGAATGGTATGACGTCGCGTATGTTCGACATGCCGGTGACAAAGAGCATCAGACGTTCGAAGCCGAGGCCGAAACCCGCGTGAGGACAGCTGCCGTAGCGGCGCGTGTCCAGATACCACCACATATCCTTCATCGGGATATTCAGCTCGTTGATGCGCGTCATCAGCTTGTCGTAGTTCTCCTCGCGCACACTGCCTCCGATGATTTCGCCAATCTGTGGGAACAGCACGTCGGTGCCCTGCACTGTGCGCCCGTCATCGTTCTGCTTCATATAGAACGCTTTGATTTCTTTTGGATAGTCAATCATGATAACAGGACGTTTGAAGTGTTGCTCCACAAGGTAACGCTCATGCTCACTGGCGAGGTCGACGCCCCAGCTGACGGGAAACTCGAATTTGTGTCCTTTCGCGACGGCCTCTTCTAGGATCTTTATACCCTCCGTGTAAGGCAGGCGCACAAAGTCAGTCCCGATGACGCTCTGCAGGCGCTCGATGAGGCCCTTATCTATCATATTGTTAAGAAATTCCAAATCCTCCTTGCAGTTGTCGAGGGCCCACTTGACCAGGTATTTGATGAACTCCTCCTCAAGTGCCGTGAGGTCGTCGAGGTCATAGAAGGCCATCTCCGGCTCCACCATCCAGAACTCGGCAAGGTGGCGTGGCGTGTTGCTGTTCTCGGCGCGGAAGGTGGGTCCGAAAGTGTAGATAGCACCCAGCGCCGTGGCTCCCAGTTCGCCCTCCAGCTGTCCGCTGACGGTGAGTGCCGTCTGCTTGCCGAAGAAATCCTGCGTGTAGTCAACACTCCCATCGGCGTTTTTCGGTATGTTGTTCAGATCCATTGTCGTAACCTGAAACATCTCGCCCGCACCCTCGCAGTCGCTGGCGGTGATAAGAGGCGTGTGAAAATAGAAGAAGCCCTTCTGGTGGAAGAAAGTGTGGATGGCGTATGCCATCTGGTGGCGCATGCGCATCACCGCGCCGAAGGTGTTGGTACGCGGACGCAGGTGAGCTATCTCACGCAGAAATTCCATGCTGTGGCCTTTTTTCTGCAGCGGATAGCTGTTGGGGTCTGCCTCGCCGTAGATGACGATTTTTTCAGCCTGAACCTCGACAGACTGGCCGGCGCCCTGACTCTTCACAAGACGGCCGTCGACACTGATGCACGCTCCCGTAGTGATGCGGCGCATTGTCTCCTCGTCGAATTTGGCAAGGTCGACGACTATCTGGAGGTTGGTGATGATAGAACCGTCGTTCAGTGCGAGGAATGCGACATTCTTGTTGCCGCGTTTCGTGCGCACCCATCCCTTGACGTTGATATCTCTGTCTATCAAGGCATCAACGGGTGCCTTGAAAAGCTGTACTATTGGTATTCGCTTGTCCATTGTGACTATAGTTTATGTAGTGTTATTTTTGTCTTTTGTCTATTGTTTCTTATTGTTTTTCATCATCTCGATGTCGGCATTGAATTTCATGAGCTGCTCCTCCTGGTCGCGTCGGCAGATGAGCAGCGTGTCCACACCGGCAGCTATGATGTAGTCTTCCAGTCCCTGTATTACGGCATACTTCTCGGCATTCAGGTGTACTATGCAGTTCTTGCTGTCATACATCAGCACATTCCCCGACGCTATGGCGTTGCCACTCTCGTCCTTCGGCTTGGCCATATACAACGAGTCCCACGTCTCCACGTCCGACCAGCCGAAGTCGGTCTCCAGCACATACACGTTGTCGGCCTTCTCTATGATGCCATAATCCACCGAGATGGTTTGCGCCTGAGTGTACACCTCCTTAAGCTGCTTGGCCGGCGTGTCGACCGTAAGCCCGAAGAAGCTGTCGGCTATCGACGGCAGGTGCTGCCTGTATGCATTGACGAGCACCGGCAGACGCCACACGAAGATGCCCGTGTTCCACAGGAACTCGCCCGTGGCGATGAACTGGCACGCCATCTCGAACGGTGGCTTCTCGATGAACATCACCGCCTTGTGCACTTTCGACTTGTAGCCCTTCACCTGCGTGTCGCGCAGTTGTATGTATCCGTACTTTATGTTCGGGTTCACAGGCTTGGCGCCCAGCGTCATTATCCAGTCGTGCTTGTCGGCCATGCTCACGGCGTCGTTTATGTTCTTCTCAAACTCCGCTGTGCCGAAGATGGCATGGTCCGACGGCGTGACGATGACGTTGGCATTGGGGTTGATGCTGTTGATCACCGATGCGGCATAGGCAATGCAAGGCGCTGTGTTGCGGCGGAACGGCTCGCAAAGCACCTGGTGCGGCAGCAGGTCGGGAATATGCTTGCGCACCTGCGACTCATGGGCTTTGGTAGTGACTATTATGATGTTCTCGCGTGGGCAGATGGACTCGAAGCGCCTGAACGTGGATTGTATCATCGATTCGCCCGTACCCAGCAGGTCGATGAACTGCTTGGCCTTGTTGAGCGAACACAGCGGCCAGAAACGGCTTCCGAAACCGCCTGCCATAATCACGCAATAGTTGTTAGGGTTCAATTGTTTACCGCTCATACCGACACCTCGCCTTTTATATGTGGATGTGGATTGTAGTTCTCAAGTGTAAAGTCCTCGAAGTCGAAGTCGAAGATGCTCTTCTTCTCTGGATTTATGCGCATCGTCGGCAGCGGTCGCGGTTCTCGCGTCAGCTGCAGGCGGCACTGCTCTATGTGGTTGTTGTATATGTGCGCGTCGCCGAACGTGTGGACGAAATCGCCCGCCTCCAGTCCGCACACCTGCGCCATCATCATTGTCAGCAGCGCATAGCTGGCTATGTTGAACGGCACGCCCAGAAAGATGTCAGCGCTACGCTGATACAGCTGGCACGACAAACGCCCGTTGGCAACGTTGAACTGGAACAGGCAGTGACATGGTGGCAACGCCATTTCCCCTATCTCTGCCGGATTCCACGCCGTCACCATCAGCCTTCGGCTGTCGGGGTTGTGCTTTATCTGTTCCACCACATCGGCTATCTGGTCAATGACGCCACCCTTGCCGTCGGGCCACGAGCGCCACTGACTCCCGTACACTGGTCCCAGGTTGCCTTCAGCGTCTGCCCATTCGTCCCATATCGTCACCTTATGGTCATGCAGGTACTTTATATTGGTGTCGCCGCGCAGAAACCACAGCAGTTCATAGATAATCGAGCGCAGGTGCAGTTTCTTCGTCGTCAGCAGCGGAAAACCATCGCTCAGGTTGAAACGCATCTGATATCCGAACACACTTATAGTGCCCGTCCCGGTACGGTCGTGCTTCTCTGTTCCGTTGTCAAGCACATGTTTTATGAGGTCTAAATATTGCTTCATTTCTTATTTTGTCCTATATGGCGTGGCTGTTTTCCATCGCCACATCAACAATTGTTTAACGCTGGTCTCAAAAAATAATTGTGTTCGGATGCAAAAATGTCAAAAAATGATTTTTTCCACACGAAAACAGACAAATAAATACGACATTCTCTCGCCTCTCGCAAAAACATAAAACATTGAATACGAGCTATTACGCCACAACAAAACAGTTTTTTTCGACAAAAAAATTGGTAATCATAATAATATTAGTATTTTTGCATTCGGAATGAGAAGGGGGCGCAAGTCCCCTCTTTTATTGCTCAACGGCCATCCTTCCGTATGCCGCCATCCGAAACATAACCTTTTTATTCTACTCTACAAATGATTGACAAATTACACGTTCTCAACGTCATCGACAAAGCGCTCGAAGGTACCGACAAGTTCCTTGTCGACCTCAAAATATCGTCCGACAACCGCATCAATGTCGCCATCGACAGCGATTCTGCCATCGTCATCGACGACTGCATCGAGCTCAGCAGAACCATTGAGAACAGCCTCGACCGCGACGCTGAGGACTTCGAACTCAACGTTGCCTCCGCTGGCCTCGACTCGCCTCTCAAGATGAAACGCCAGTACAAGAAAAACGTAGGCCAAGAACTCACCGTCACAACCTTCGATGGCGAAACAACGGAAGGCAAACTGCTCGAAGCCAACGACGAGCACATCACACTCAAGCTGCAGGGACGCAAAAACATGCATGCCGAACCCGTCAACATACCCTACAGCGACATCAAAACAGCCAAAATAATTATAAAGTTTTAATAGACACGATTCATCGTTTTCAATTCTTTTTTGATTTATGAAAACTTCAGACCTCATCGATTCTTTCTCTGAATTCAAAGATTTCAAGAACATCGACCGCGAAACGCTCATGCACATCCTCGAGGAGGTGTTCCGCAATGCTCTCGCCAAACGCTATGGCACCGACGACAACTTCGACATCATCGTCAACATCGACAAGGGCGATCTCGAAATCTACCGCAACAGGCATATCGTCGAGGACGGCGCCCTCACCGACGACAAACGCGAAATCGAATATTCAGATGCTATCAAAATCGAGTCCGACTTCATGGTCGGCGAAGACCTCTCCGAACCAGTACCCATGAGCGTCTTCGGCCGACGCGAAATACTCGCCATCCACCAGAATCTGGTAAGCAAGATACAGGACTACGAGAAATCGCTCATCTTCCAGAAATACAAAGACAAAGTGGGCGAAATCATCATCGGCGAGGTCTATCAGCCATGGAACCGCGAAATCCTCGTGCTCGACGAGGAAAAAATAGAACTCGTACTCCCTAAAAGCGAGCAAATTCCAGCCGACCACTTCCGCAAAGGCGACACCCTTCGCGCCGTGGTGCTCAAGGTGGAACTCAAGAACAACAACCCCGTCATCATCCTCTCCAGAGCCTCCCCCGTATTCCTCGAACGGCTACTCGAAGCCGAAGTGCCTGAAATCTACGACGGTCTCATCACAATACGCAACATCGTCCGCGTACCCGGCGAACGTGCCAAGGTGGCCGTCGAATCCTACGACGACCGCATCGACCCCGTCGGCTCCTGCGTCGGAACCAAGGGCAACCGCATCCACGGCATCGTCCGCGAACTCAAAGGCGAAAACATCGACGTCATCAACTACTCCAGCCGCCCAGACCTCATGATACGCCGCAGCCTCAGCCCTGCCGAAATCACACGCATCGAAATCGACGAGGAGAACAAGAGCGCCTCCGTATTCATGGAACCCGACCAGGTCTCCTCTGCCATCGGCAAAGGTGGACACAACATCAAACTGGCCAGCAAACTCTGCGGCTACGAAATCGAAGTCTACCGCAACAGCGACGAGTTCATCGACGACGTCGACCTCAAAGACTTCTCCGACGAGATTGAGGACTGGGTCATCAACGAACTCATCAAAATCGGCTGCGACACCGCCAAACAAGTCCTCGCCCTCTCCAAAGAGGAACTCATAAACCGCACCGACCTCGAAGAGGAAACCATCGACAACGTCCTCAATATCCTCAAAGCGGAATTCGAAGACTGAGACAACCCACAACAATCAAACAATAATCATTTCAACAGTTCAACAGACGAAAGGAGTGACCATGCCAGAAGAACAGAAAACAATACGACTCAAACAAGCTGCCAAAGAACTCAATGTCGGCATACCGACAATGGTTGAATATCTTGCAAAAAAAGGGCATCAAATCGACGCCAATCCCAACGCACGGCTCACTCCCGAGCAATACGAACTGCTCTCCACAGCCTTCCAGGCCGAACGACAAGTCAAGGAAAATGCCGACAAAATCGAAATCAACGTCAGCAACACAATGGTCATCGAGGCCACCCCTACCAGCAACGGCGACGAACAGTCCGATTACGACGACGAAGTCATCATCAAGAACTTCACAGCCACTAAGGTGAAAGACACTCCCGCCAAAAACGAGAACGACGAAAAAGCCGACGCCACCGACGAAACGCCTCAACCGGAAACCACACAAAACGTGCAGCCCGAAGCCAAGCAGGAAGACGAACAACCGAAATTCGAAACCAAGGTGCTGCGCAGCTCCGTAGAGGGCACCAAGGAAGGCAAGAGCGTCTTCGATGCCGAAGTCCGCATCGTCGACAAAATCGACCTCTCAGCCATCAACTCACGCATGAGGCCCAACAAACAGACCAAGGCCGAACGCAACGAGAAGAACAAACGCGCAGCAGAGAAAAAACAGAACACCACGCCCGCCGAAACCAAGCCGCAACAGCCCGCAACGCCCGTCGCCGAGGTTGAGGCACCCGCAACGCCCGAAAAACAGCCCGAGAAGAACATCGAGTTCATCGAGACCCAGTACCAGAAGCTCGAAGGGCCTAAAGTGGTCTCCAAAATCGACCTCACCCAGTTCGACAAACCAAAAGGCAAAGGGCACGACGACGAGAAGAAAAAGAAACGCAAACGCATCAAAAAAGAGGGCGTGAAAGTCGACGAAAACCAGACAACACCACACGGCAACGACGCCCAGAACGACAACAAGGCCAAGAACAAAGACAAGAAGAGCGAGAAAAACAAGAAGAACAAACAGGCCGAAAAGAACAAGAAGATCGAGGTCGACGACAACGAAATCGAGAAGCAAATCAAAGAAACCCTCGCACGGCTCAGCCCCATGGGCAAGTCCAAAACCTCTAAGCACAACCGCGAGAAACGCCAGAAAGTGCACCAGCAGATTGAGGAGGAGCAGATGCGCGAGATGCAGAACCAGAAGATTCTGCAAGTCACCGAGTTCGTCACCGCCAACGAGCTGGCAACCATGATGCAGGTACCCGTCACCAAAATCATTGCCACCTGCATGCAGGTCGGCATCTTCGTCAGCATCAACCAGCGTCTCAACGCCGAAACCATCAAGCTGATAGCCGACGAATTTGGCTTCGAAATCAACTTCGCCTCCGCCGACGTCGTCGACACGCTCCACAAAATCGAGGAAAAGGACAACCCCGAGGATCTCATCATCCGCAACCCCATCGTCACCGTCATGGGTCACGTCGACCACGGCAAGACCTCTCTGCTCGACTACATCCGCAAGACCAACGTCATCGCCGGCGAGGCCGGTGGCATCACACAGCACATCGGTGCCTACGAAGTCACCACCGCCGACGGACGCAAGATAACCTTCCTCGACACCCCCGGCCACGAAGCCTTCACCGCCATGCGCGCCCGCGGCGCCAAGATGACCGATATCGCCATCATCGTCATCGCCGCCGACGACAAAATCATGCCGCAGACCGTCGAGGCCATCAACCACGCGCAAGCGGCAGGCGTACCTATCGTCTTCGCCATCAACAAAATCGACAAGCCGGGCGCCGACCCCGACCGCATCAAGACCGAACTCGCCAACATGAACCTCCTCGTCGAGGAATGGGGCGGAAAATACCAGAGCCAGGACATCAGCGCCAAGAAAGGCACCGGCGTTGACGAACTGCTCGAAAAGGTCATCCTGCAGGCCGACATCATGGAACTCAAAGGCAACCCCAACAAGCGCGCCAAAGGCACCGTCATCGAGAGCTCGCTCGACCGCGGACGTGGCTACGTCGCCAAAATACTCGTCGAGGACGGCACCATCCACAAGGGCGACCCAATCGTCGCTGGTGCCGTGGCAGGACGCGTCCGTGCCATGTACAACGAACGCAACCAGGAAGTCTTCTCCGCCGGTCCCTCGCAGCCTGTCCTGTTGTTAGGACTCGCCGGAGCTTGTCAGGCAGGCGACACCTTCAACGTCACCGAGAACGAGAAAGAAGCTAAGGACATCGCAGCACGACGCACTCAGCTGCAACGCGAACTCGGCATCCGCACCACCGAACACGTCACTCTCGACGAGATTGGACGACGCATCGCCCTCGGCAACTTCAAGGAACTCAACATCATCGTCAAGGCCGACGTCGACGGCTCCGTCGAGGCTCTCAGCGACTCGCTCCTCAAGCTCTCCACCGAGGAGGTGCAGGTCAAAGTCATACACAAAGCCGTCGGTCAAATCACCGAGAACGACGTCCAGCTCGCCGAAGCCAGCGATGCCATCATCATCGGCTTCCAGGTGCGCCCCTCCGTCGGTGCACGCCGCAAGGCCGAACTCGAACACATCGACATCCGCCTCTACAGCATCATCTACGACGCCATCAACGAAATCAAGGACGCCATCGAAGGCATGCTATCGCCCGAGAAACAGGAGAAAATCGTCGCCAACCTCGAGATTCGCGAGACCTTCAAGATTTCGAAGGTCGGCACCATCGCCGGATGTATGTGCCTCGACGGCAAGATAGCACGCACCAGTAACATTCGCGTCATTCGCGACGGCATCGTCGTCTACACCGGCAAGCTCGCCTCACTCAAACGCTTCAAGGACGACGTCAAGGAAGTTGTCAGCGGACAAGACTGCGGCCTCAACATCGAGAACTTCAACGACATTAAAGTCGGCGACATCGTCGAAGCCTACGAAATCATCGAAGTCAAACGCAAACTCTAAAGTCAAACATTAACTCTAAAAAATAATCCACTCACACAATAAAATCCCAGAATCAATGTTTCAATAAATGCATGTGGCCTCTTCGCCACACGCTATGCCTCCTTAGTTCAACGGATAGAACGGAAGTTTCCTAAACTTTAAATGAGGGTTCGATTCCCCCAGGGGGTACAAACAAATAGCACTGACAATCAGTGCTATTTTTTATATTACTGTCCGCTAAAAAGTAGAGCGTACAAAAAAATAGGGCTGTCATGTAAGTAATGTCAGCCCATTTGATTATCTTTGCAGTTTCCAAACATAAAAAAAAGATAATCGTGGGCAAAAGTACACATTTTTTCGGACAGCCGGTGTATGGTCAGCTGGTAAAATCGCTCGACCGTGCCAAAATCACAGAAATGAGCCGCAAAAACGGCGGCGAGAAATACGTGAAGAGCTTTGACGGAAGAAAAACCTCGTCTACGAGATCCTCATCGAACTCTGTGAACGCAAAACTTGGTGCTATTTCTGAAATTTGTTGTACCTTTGCCATAACGAGATTTTTTTCGTTCCCCCAAAAACAGGCCGTCCAAAGCAGTTTGGGGGATTTTTTTGTTTCCTATGCAAAGATACAAAAACTTTATGGCATTGGCACTCTAATCGTTAGGTTTGTATGAGTTAATTTGCGACTACCCCTAAAATATAGGTAAAATGTTTCATAATCATTCTTCATTTTCTGCATTTGTCGCGCATACCGATACGATAACCTTCATCATATCCTTTATTGTATGAATCCAAGGAAGCATTTCCATGCAACACGAACTTTAGCGAAAAACCTGAGGAAACATACGATTTTTCTTTCCCTTCCATGGCATCCCTATAGCCATTTTGGTAACCGCGGTTATAGTCATTTGAATTTAGTAGTCCCATAATCTTATTCTTTTATTAGTTAGACATGTATTTCTTTGAGATGTATGTGAGAATCTTCTCCATGGTCATACAGACCTGTCCGTCCCACTCGGCATCAATATAGGGATAATATTTATAAATATAATAATCATTACAGTGCCAGGTTAGCTGTACACCATTGGGCAAATAGACGTAAACAAGGTAACAGGCGTTCTTTCCTATTTTTTCGTTGTATCCATATTTCCAATTCAATTCTTCGAGAAGGTCAGTCATTTGAATGAGTAAAATGTCCTTTCGCTCATAGATGATATCCTTTTTCTGTCCGCCATACTGCTTAGCAGAAAGATTGGCATATTCTGTTTCAAGTAGCATCAGGGTTAACAATGCTTCTTTGTCCTTTGACTTTTTTACAATGCGCTTCATGGTCTTAATGACCTTGCGGAGTCCCATTCCGCAGGCATTCTTTTTGAAAGATTCCAGTTTTTGCAAGTTTATAGAGTTTTGGGCAACGCTTATGCGTTTAGCAGAACTTATTTTGTTCAAAGCTTCCTGCAACTTGATTTTAAGAAGAGGATTGAAGCATTCTTTCAGCATTTTTTCGATTTCGTATTTTCTATAGCCGAAGACAGAGAAATTATCTGCCTCCTTTTTATTCCTGTTGTAACTGTCCATAACCATACTCTCAGAACACTTCCCGTTTAGGTAGCCGAATCTCATTCTCTTGCCGACACCATACAAAATAGCTGTTTCCATATTTAATTAATTTTTCTTGTTATTGTTTGAGTTAAATGTGAGTCGTTTTTTGACTCATTCTATACATATTGGTGTTAAGAAATCCAAAAGATTACAAACGTTTTGATTAATATTCTGTATCTTTGCAAAATAAAAGTTACAATCACATTTAAAATAGATGTCTTTTATGGTTGTACTTAGAAATATAATGAAGTGGTGTGTAGCCCAATTAAGAATTAAAACAGTAGAACATGGCAGATCTCTTAATATATAGTGAAGATGGTGAAACTGTCATAGGTGTATATGACAATAATCTATGTGATGTCAAAATCACATGGGGTGTGAGAAAGATTGGACTTCGTGCATTTGAGAACTGCACAAAGCTATCCTCTATTACCATTCCGGAAACAGTTGAGATAATAGATGATTATGCTTTTGCCGGCTGTTCTTCTTTGCAATCCATCATAATCCCCGACTCTGTTAAGAGTATTGGACACCAAGTGTTTTCTGGTTGTGAGAAATTGACTCGTGGTGAGATTTATTCACAAAATGCGATAGCTGCTTTCTCATATTTAAAAAGCATTCAAGAAATCATTATTGGAGAAGGTGTAACATGCATTGATAATAGCGCTTTTTCAAATTGTGAAAACATAAAGACAATCATTATACCTCAAAGCGTTTCTTGCATAGAAAATAACGCATTTTGGAATTGTTCCACTTTAGAATCTATTATAATACCTCACAATGTGACAAGGATTGGGGACCATGCTTTCTATGGTTGTTCAAGCCTTAAATCCATCTGCATCCCCAACAGTGTCACAGAAATAGGTGAAGAACCTTTCGAAGGGTGCATGGGCCTGGAAGCAATAGAATTCCATTGCTCAATAATAGAACGATGGTTATTCAACAGGAATCATCTCCAAACTGTTATCATTGGCGAGGAGGTCTCCACGATTGCCTATGAGGCTTTTGCCTTATGTGATAGTCTTAGAAATGTTATCATCCATCCTGGTGTATTAGAGATAGAAAGCAGTGTGTTCATCGGCTGTACTAAACTTGAGTCCATCAATATTCCCAACACGGTGAAGAAACTTGGAGATTCTGTGTTCCAGGGCTGTTGCAGCCTGAAGTCCGTTGTTTTCCCCGAGAGTGTAGATGTTATTGGATGGCACATATTCTCTGGATGTACAGCCTTGACTTCTATCGTATTGTCACAATATCTGTGCAAAATAGGCAATGGTGCTTTCGAAGGCTGTTCATCACTATCCGCCATCGTTATTCCCAATAGTATAACCGAAATAGGCGATAAAACTTTCTCTGGATGTTCAAGCCTTATTGGCATCACCATTCCCGAAGGAGTGACCATCATTGGTTGGGCTGCCTTCAGAGGATGTACCAGTTTGGAGAATATTGTTATCCCTTCAACGGTGACCGACATCAGAGATTATGCATTCGAAGGATGCGACATGCTGAAAAATGTCAAGTTGAATTGTCATTCAATTGAGAAGTGGTTCTCCAACAATAAAAGTATTAATTCAATTCATATTGGGGAAGAAGTAAGAATCATTGGAGAGTCTGCTTTTGAGGGTTGTACAGAGCTTGTTGACCTAACTTTTTCTCATGGAGTAGAGACCATCAGAGAAAAAGCGTTCTGTGATTGCATCAATTTGAAGTCTATCAATTTGCCAGACAGTGTAACGAGCATAGGAAGCAAAGCTTTTAGTTATTGCAGTAAGCTGTCAGAGATTCGCATCCCCAGCAAATTGGCACACATCGGTGACTTTGCATTCTTCGGATGCTTCTCTTTAAACCGCATTCAAGTGGACGAAGTTAACCATGTTTATGACTCTCGAGAAAATTGCAATGCCATTATCGAGACAGCGTCCAACAAACTGATTCGGGGGAGCAACAGTGCCTTCATTCCTAGTAGCATAGAAATCATTGAGGATTACGCTTTTGCAGGCTGCAACAAGCTTACTTCATTCACGATTTCTCGAAACATAAAAAGCATCGGTTATGGCGCTTTGTGGTGTCGTTTCCGTAACTCCCTGCAAGTGGATCCGAGCAACCCCGTCTTTGACTCCCGTAACGGCTGCAACGCCATCATCGAGACAGCAACTAACAAGTTGGTAGTGGGTAGTAAAAACACCATAATACCATTGGGAGTGGAAGAAATCGGTGATGGCGCTTTCGGCTACTGTGTGGAACTCTCCGAAATCACTATTCCCGAATCCGTTTTGAGCATCGGGGAAAATGCTTTTTGTTATTGTAATTCTTTGAAATCCTTATCCATTCCTGACGGAATCGAAAGTATAGGAGTGAATGCCTTTTATGGCTGTAAGAGTCTTCCCGTAGAAGATAATGCCAGATATGTGGGCAACTTTCTTTTGGAAATCGTTGACAAATCGTTGACAAAATGTAAAATCAGGGAGAACACCCATTACATATTTGGTGAAGCATTTTCTAAGTGTACAAAACTTGTATCGATTGATATCCCTGATAGCGTTGTTGGCATAGGGGTAGAGGCATTCTCTGACTGTTCAAGTTTAGAGTCTGTTCGCTTACCAAACAGCATCAAAAGGATTCGAGATAATACTTTCTATGGCTGTCCTGCCCTTAAGTCCATTATCATCCCTAATAGTGTGACAAGCATTGAATGCAGCGCTTTTGAAGATTGCATGTCATTGAAGACAGTTTATCTATCTGATAACCTAAAAGTCATTGAAGCCGATGCTTTCTCTGGATGTCATTCTCTCACTTCTGTCCAACTGCCCAGCCAACTGAAGGAAATTTGGAGCGGAGCTTTTAAGGATTGTACAAGTCTGAAAGAAATCATCATTCCCGAGAATGTTAAAACTGTTGACGTAAAGTCTTTCTATGGCTGTTCATCTCTCACCTCTGTTGTTTTAGGTGATAACATTGAAGAAATAGGGATTGCAGCTTTTTCTTGTACACCTCTGACTTCTATCTCTTTGCCAGAAAGTTTACAAAAGATAGGTGAACATGCCTTCGCACGCTGCAACTATCTCAGAACCATCACTATACCCAAGAAAACTAAGAGCATTGGATATAGAGTTTTTGAAGGCTGTTCAAATCTTAAAGAAATTCATATTCAAGTTAAGAATCCTGCCGTCGCAGACCCAAATATCGGGGAAGGCCATTTTATAGAAGAATATGAAGAAGGTACAACCTGTTATAAAGAAAACACTCAGGTATTCATCAATTTGGAAGCCTTTAATGGCATTGACTTCGAAAAGGTCATCTTATATATCCCAGCAGGAGCTGAGAAAGATTATTGGAACCATCCTGCTTTCCAAGAATTCAAGTCCATCAAGACTGAAGCCCTTTTTGATGCAGTTGATCTCTTTTCATTTGATGATGATGGAGAAACTATTAGTAGTGTTCGCGACTTGTTACGCTCCTCCATCATAATTCCTGATACTGTAGTTCGAATCGACAATCTGGCATTCAATGGCTGTTCCGAGCTCGAGAATATCACCATACCGGCTTCCATATTAGCAATAGGGAATGATATTTTCGACGGGTGCAAAAAACTATCAACCATTAAGGTGGCTTCAGACAATCCTGTCTATGACTCCCGCAACGATTGCAATGCCATAATTGAGACTGACACCAACTCCTTGGTGGCAGGATGCGGAAGTTCCGTCATCCCAGATAGCGTGACGGCTATAGCCTGCTACGGCTTCAAAGGCTCCGCGCTGGAGACAATTACCATCCCGGCCAGTATCATAAAAATTGGCCAAGATGCCTTCAAAAATTGCACATATCTTCAAGAAATTCACATTCATATTACAATGCCTAACAAGTTGGTGGTTAGGGCCAACGAATTTAAAGGGGTTGACTTCGATTCTTGTATTCTTTTCGTTCCCAGAGGATGTCAGGATGCCTATCGTAGTCATCCAGCATTCTGCCAGTTTAAGGACATACGAGTTGACAACTAACTCATTGATAAATGAAGTGGAATATTTTTCATGCAGATTAAATAAGACAATGATGAATAATATACTCATTAGACAGATGCCCGTGTTTATATCCTCCACTTTTCAGGATATGCACGATGAAAGGGATGCCCTGATTAAGAAGACTTTTCCAAAATTAAAAGTGTTCGCCGCACAGCGAATGGTTGCTTTGACACCCATTGACCTGAGATGGGGTGTTACGGAGAAAGAGGCAAAGAGTGGAAAAGTCCTAGAATTGTGTCTTAACGAGATAGAAAGATGTCAACCTTTTTTTATTGGTATATTAGGAACACGCTATGGATGGTGTCCTCAGTTGGAAGATCTGAAGGCCAATAACATGCTTTTAGATCAGTATGAATGGCTGAGAGGTGACATCGAGAACGGGCTCAGCATAACAGAGATGGAAATGCAGTTTGCAGTCCTCAAAAGGCAGAATCACGCAAATGCTCTCTTCTTTATAAAAAGGAGCGAAATGCCCAGAGGTGAAAAATTGGAGAAATTAATTTCCAAAATCACAACAGAAGGCCATGACCTTACGTCTCTTTTCGATGGAGGAACAGATGGATTTGAGAAAGATTGTTTCTATTTTGCATACTACGACACTCCCGAAGAACTTTCCTGGAAAGTTGAGAAAGCGTTGACTAAAAGTATCGAATCATTGTTCCCTGACAATGATAATGAAGATGAATGGTCGAGGGAGGATAGAGCACAGGCTGCTTATCTAAATGAGCTTAGCGACATCTATGTACCACAGTCCCAGAACGAACATCTCGTTTATATGATGAATCAGATGCATGACCGCTATATGATGATTACGAGTGACGAGGAGTGCTATTACGGGAAGAGTGCTTTTGTCGCAAACTGGATAAAAGAAAGGCAAGACGACGACACACACCATCTCATATACCATTTTATAGGTGTTGGATACCTTGGTGGTGACCCAAGGAAAATTCTGAAAAGGTTGTGTATAGAGGTGTCTTTGTTGTATGGTCTGGAATTTAAAGTCGAGGAAGATAGCGAAAGGAAAACAGATTACACTTCCATTCTCACAAGACTGCTGAAGGAGGTCAAGGGTAGGACGCCACTTTATATCATTCTCGATGGATTGCAGCATTTGTCTGATTATGATGGTTCCAAGAATCTGGAGTGGTTTCCTGTCATTCCAGAGAACGTGTCTTTAATTGTAACTACTCCCTATCATGATGTAACTCAGGAGGTGTTCTATAGACGATATGGATCCTGTATCTCTCTTGAAGCATTTGAGCCTAACGAGGAACGATTATTTGTCGAGAGATACTTGCGAAAATATGGAAAGCGACTTTCTGATAAGCAAATAGACGGTTTGTTATCCGCTTTCTCATCGGCCCAATGCCCACCGAAGGGAGTAAAAGATGTCCTTACGCTGAAATCCCTTCTAAACGAGTTGGTATTATGGGGCTCTTATGAACATCTTGACGGGCGTATTGCTTATTACTGTGAGGACGGCCTCAGTCATTTCTATGACAGGATGTTTGAACGAATGGAGAACGATTATGGGTATGAGAAAGTAAGTTTAATTCTAAGTTTAATTACATTTTCCAGAGCAGGTCTCACAGAATCGGAGGTAATAGAAATTTCCAATGCCACAATTATGCAGTGGTCTTATATCTATTGTGCTCTTTCACATCTGTTGTCACTCAAAAACGAGCGCTATTATATTGACAAGTATACGATTTCCTCCGTGATAGCTCGCCGATATACCAGTGAAGAGAGAAAGGCTCGTCAGATGATTGTTTCCCATTTCAGTCATTCATCTGATTATAGAGCTATAGAGGAGTGTTTGTTTCAGTATTATAAGTTGAAGGATTATCATTCATTGTACAACACCTTGCTTCACTTAGATACCTTCTCACATTTGTATAATAGTAGTGGACTCTCTGAGCTGTATCCGTATTGGATGGCTCTTCACAATTCTGCAAGTCATAAAAGATATAGTATCGGTGCATTCGCTTCCTTGGAGATACCAGGGACAGTGAAAAATGCTCATACCCTAGCTGATATTGGTTTCTTTGCCAAACAGGTTCTTAGGGACAACGATTCTGCAAACAAGCTTCTTATTATGTCAAAAGACATGTATGAGTCCCTTTTGCATACGGACTACGACCAATTAGCATCAGTATACACTCAATTGGGGATGTATGATAAGGCCAAAACCATATTGGAAAAAGTCATTGGTGTCGCAAAACTGTTTTTCGACGAGAACGACAAGAATGACACAGACTATCCCAAGCTGCTTGTACAAAAGGCTATGTTACTTCATCGAGAAGAAAGAACTGAAGAATCCATTGAGTTGTTAGAAGACGCGCTGAATCTCATCGTACCATCAAGAGGAGAATTATGCTCTGAGGTTATGAACATATACCGCGACCTTGCAGCCTACTATGCACTAATCAATGACAATGCAAAAAGCCAAGAATACATTGAGAAGACTTTAGATGTCACAAAAAAAGTGGTAGGCGAGAAACATTTGTTCTTAGCTGATGCTTTTTACCTTTATGGAGTATTCCACGAGCGGCTCAGCCACAGGGTAGAGGCTGTGAATTTCTATCGAAAAGCTATGGGTATATACTCCAAATGGTATCCTGAAAATCACGAGAAAGTAATAGAAACCAAACAAAGCATCAGGAAACTGGAGTCGGAGGGCGAAGAAGGCATCATGGGGGCACTAATAGATTCCTTTCTTAACAAACTGCCTAACTGGCTGAAGAGCATTCCGAACGACGAACCCGATAAAGAATTCAAGGATGTGCTGGATTTTTATGAAGGAATAGCCGATGACTTATACCTTGTTGAGACTGGTTGGGAAGATGGTATGAGAGAGTACGTATACGCTTTCAGATATATACACGATTGTTACATTGGCAAAGACAGATATTATTATGGGCCATGCAGTAATCACATATATATCTATGTTGACTCATCAGGAATGTATCAAAGCGGTGGTAAATCCTTCAATAATCTAAAGGATGCTCAGGTGCACTATCTTATGACGACATATTATGAAAAAATATTGTGAATTATTGCTGCCTATAAAAGGCTTATATTATAGGATTCCCGACAAAAGAATAACATCAATTCTTACTTTGTTGTCCTGTCAGAGAACGAAGCTGGATGCATATTGGTCTGTTGCAGCAAAAGGTCAACAAAAGTTTTATATTTGCAGAAATCCATATCGAAACACAAAATTAAAAGATAGTTTTCATGTCCTCCTTGCTGATATTGATATCGTGCCGATCTACATGGTTTTTGTGGCATGTTATCGGTACCAGAAGTTGTTGTGCCCTACTTTTGAGCAACGCGATGTCACGGCCCACTCCTTCGTCCTGAGCCGAATTTGGTATTTGAGCAGATGGTCGGTGTATTCTTGCAGGACTTATGACAGAAATCATCTTAGTAGGCGACTTCATATGTGACAAAAGTATTGTTAATAATTAATAATATTTCGATTGATTTATGGACTAAGTAAATGATGATATCGCACAATACGTTAATTTTAATATTTTTTCTCTATCGTGTACCCCATCTTGTATAGGACTTTGAGAGTGTTCATTGCCATTTTGCGATCATATTCTTTTTCGCTGTCAAGAAGTTCGCAGTATGGCACAAGGTCAAAGGATTGTTTAAGTTTCTTGTTGGTCTTAGGAGCAAACGTCCAGCCTTCCTTGAGTCGCTGCTTTGCCCATTCCTCATGGGTGTTCTCGGCGATGTACTCCGTTAACTCTGCTATCTTCTCTGGTAAAACTACTTCATCAACATTAATTGGATTGGGGACATAGTTGCCCTCAGCAGATCTCTTATTTGATTGGAATTTAAAACCTGATGTTTCATCTTTGGTAATAGAGAAGCCAAGCTTATAAAGCAACTTGATGGTATTCAAGGCTGATGTGTAGTCCGTCTTGCGCTGTTGTTTGGTCAGCTCATGGAAGGGCTTCATGAAGGGGTCGTCATAAGGATTCACAGCCTCACCTTTTGCTTTCTTTTCTTCGGCTTCAGCCAAACGGCCTTTTGCCCAAATCTCATGAGCATTCTCTGCTAGCATGTCTGCAATGGGTAAAATGTCTTCTGGCAGTTTGATATGGGCTACATACTCTGGATGAGGAGTGTAAGGACGTACGCCACGTTCTATTATACTGACAAAGAAGTTTTTAGAAGGTTTCCAAGCTCGAAGGAACGTTTCTACGGGATAACGGTCTGCCTGATTACCACTTTGCGGATCATATAGTTCCACATAACCTTCATCTTGATTAATCTCAGTCACAACAACAGCATGGTCACAGACTGCGGAAGAACGGCTTTGGGGATTTTCCAATCGACCAGCGTTCAAAGCTACGATAATAGAGCAGTTCCCATTCAGTTCACTTTGCATCTCATCAATTGTTCCACCGAACCTTCGTGACACAGATAACTGCGCCAATTCTAACAAGCGACCTATATTATATAAAGGTGTGCCTTCTTTCCTAAGCCAATCATGATGACGAGCTTCTCTATGGAGTTTTTTATATTGAGAATCTTTACCGAATTTACTCAGTACAAACGCTTCGCATTTCACCACACAATCGTTAGTTTTACTACTTGCTGCTGCTCGCATAACTGGAAGATGTTTTATGTTTAGATTGTAAAGCTGGCAAACAGGCTTTGATGCTGCATTCTCTGAAACTTTGGTTTTGAAGAACATCCCATCTTCAATTGCAGTCTCTAGATAATAACGAATATCCAGATTTTCTTTTGCCGCAGCTAATACAGCAGCAGATTCTTCAACAGTCGTTCTCCCCTCAACAAAGAGAGCAAGAAGCTCGTCAGATATAATTATATTTGCCATAATTAATTATTTTTTAACACAAAAAATTAATATCTAATGCCTCGGCAATTTCTCGGGCCGTCTTAAGTGCTTGTTCTTTTTTATATGTCAGCATCCGTGGAGAAATATTTAATATTTCTGCAATATCCTTGTCTGTTCTGATGGCACGACTTTCAAAAGTGACAAGATGAAAAACTAATTTTAGCACCTCCACTTGTTCGCGACCCTTTTGGGTTCTTTCCATAACACAAAAAATACGTTCAAGGAAATCACGATGTTCATACTCATGGGAAGAATCATTAGGTGATGCTATTTCTAATAGCTTTCCATTATCTCCATCCTCTCCATCATCTCTGATATGGTCGATAGAAATTGTTTTACGGGTGGTAGGGAAGAATTCTTTACTCAAATAAGGATATACGACAGAATTTCTAAAGTATGAATAAAAATCCCCTTCAAATCGATAATTCTTAAGGGATGTCAATGCTGATAACACGTAATCTTTCTGTTTGCTGTGTCTTTCCCGTATTCCATCTCTTATCTCTGCTTCCTCTTTAAAGAACATTTCCATGGTATCATATAGTTTGTTAACAAACGTTTGTATTGTATCGTCTATGAATTTTTCCTGTTCTTTATAAGGACCGAAAAATACTTTGTTTGTAAATATCCACCCTGAAAAAATTTTTCTACAACTAGGTCGTCCTTTGCTAAAGAAAAATGTCTTAATAACATTAATATTCAGTGAGAATATTCCATCGATAATCAATTTTGCACTAAAGAACCGAACACATTGTTGATGAATCCAAACATCCAAAGAAGGAAGATCCTCTGTATTTGTATTATTAGCTCTAAGTCTTTGGGGGTGTAGATAGTTTTGAAGGAGTTTTGCATCATTAGTCAACAGATTGTCTATAAAATTACTCATCAATTGACCCTTTTTGGCAAGAGTCAATGTTGCAGAAGAGTCTATCTTCTTCATCTGTTTGTCGATGATATCGAAAATGACTTCCCTATACCTCCGAACAAAGGCATCTGTCTTTTTGCTCGAAATGAGACTTTCAACAAGTCTCTTGTCACGTTCTATTTGCATTGACATATAACCATTTTTTGTTTGCAAAGATACAAAAAAAACTATATATACACTTCGTTTTATTCAATAATTAACTATAAATGCTCAAAAAACTGAAAATTGACACATAGATTTTGTAAAATTCCGACTTTTTTATGCCCAATATAGTTGATTTCATTATTGTTTCACTTATAAAATTAGGTTTTATGAAAACATTTAAGAATTTCTTTAGTCGAATGTTCTCGCTAATACGCGAGAATAGAAAAGATGTCTTTTACTTCGTTCTTGGCTTAGTCTTCATGTACATCTTTGGCGTAGGTGTTTACCACATCGGACGCAAAGGATTCTACGTTGCGAAGTATTGCTATCATGCATACATAAAGAAGGATATGTATGATATGTACAATTACAGTACATGGATAGGAGGGAAATACATCTTCTACGAAAATGGTTCACACAGCTATGTCAGAAAAAGAGGCACAGAAGAAAAAGTTCTGGAGAATATCTGCTGGATCACACAATATCAGGACAGCGAAGACAGCCTTCTCTGTTTTTCCAGTCAGGGATACAGTGGGTATTGGAATTATAACACAGGTAAAGTGGAGGTGCCAGCAGATCAATGGGTAAAAGCATGGATATTCTCCGAGGGACTTGCAGCCGTGATGGATCCTGACAGCACGCTGAAGTTTATCAATCCCATGGGTGAAGTTGTAATAGACAAACAGTTCAAGTATGCTTACATGGCAGATGGTCGGGGCTATCTTTACAAGAACGGATACTGTCCCATGGCTGGAATCAATAATTTGTGGGGCCTGATTGACAAACAGGGCAGATGGGTTGTTGTTCCACAGTATAATGACATCAAGTTCACCGAGAACAACTGTTGGATATGCTATAAAGACGGATGCCAAGGAGTGCTAAACGACAGTCTTCGGGTTGTGGTAAATCCAGAGTACCGGGATGTCCTCGTAACAGAAAATGGAATAGAGGTGTTAAGGCAGGACTATACACGCCAGCTCTTGGATTTCAACGGAAGGATTCTTGAAAGATTCTTGTTTACCGATGTCAGAGATTTATACTACAAGTCGGGGGTTACTGACCCTTACGCAGATGAGTATGAGTACACTCTTTCCCCATTTAAGGAATATCAGACGACTTATTCTTCAACATCACCAATCAAGGTTGGCCTCTTAGGCCCCGACGGCATCCCTGTTACCCCACCGCTATACCTATCCATAGAAGCTGTTAATGCAGAATGCTTCAGATGCTTCTACGATGAGCCTGGAGACTATTATGAAGGCGAAGGCGCTTCAGTGTTGATTAATAAGAAAGGACAAGTCATTGACGCACATAAGTAATATGTTTCAAAAAGACTCTTTGGGCTTTAGTTTTGACAAAAATATTGTTTTAAATCTCTATATAACATGAATTCTAACAACGAACCCAATATTGATCAGAAGATTCGCCTGCAATTGCTCGTCAATCCGGAGTTGAATATGTCCTATTGTCAGAAGGTGGTGCAGAAACTGTCTGGCATGACACATGAGAGAAAAAAGGATCTGCTTCTTAAACTGCAAGGAGGAGGCGATCTATTCCGACAGAAAGTGTCAAGTTGTGACAAGGATTCCCAAATACGTGATTCTTTTTGCGAAATGGTGCAGAAGCATGTGGAGCAATGGGAAAGCCTTTTTGGCAAAGTATCCTTGAACGACATCAACAAGGTTCAGCTGGCCACTGGTCTTCAACTGAAAAATCTGTCAGAGGCATATGTCACCCCTGAAAGTCTGTTCCTTGTCGGAAAGGAATACGTCAAAGGACAGGATGATATGCTCCGTAGCATAGCACTTCAAGTGTATATGCATAAAATGAGGATAGAACACCCTGACTTGAAACTACCCAAGACCAATATACTGGTATATGGACCATCCGGCTGCGGAAAGACCTATGCAGTACAAGTGATGACCCGCATCCTCGACATCCCTGTAGGCAGGCTCAATTGTGCTATCCTGACCCAAGAAGGAATCCAAGGCTATAATTTCAACGATGTGTTCACGGATATCTACATCGAAAACGAGCGAGACCCAGAAAAGGTGGCCAATTCCATCATTGTTACCGAAGAAGCAGATAAACTGCTACTCGGTCCAGGGTGTTTCAATCCAAGAATTAGGAATGAAATACTCCCCGCTTTAGACGATGATGCAACTATCTACTTTAATTCCACGAAATCCAATAACAGTAATTATATCCATGTTTCAACAAGGAATATCTCTTTTATTCTATCGGGAGTGTTTCGCGAAGTGGTTACTGCTGCACATAGAAGGAAGAGCCCTCGGAAGTTGGGTTTTGGCGCGCAAGAAAGAAGTAACATGAGTGAGACGGAAACAAATGATGTAAGCATTGAAGACTTTCGCGCTTGTTTCAATTCTCCAGAACTATCCGGTCGAATTGGAAGTTATGTTGCCGCCAATGAACTTAAAGCCGAAGATCTGTCAAACATTTTGCTTCACGCAGAAGGATCACCACTCGAAAGTTTCATCAACTTCTTCCGTATCCATGGCAGGAACCTTGAACTGACAGAAGAAGCAGCTGCCATAATAGCAGACCATGCACTGGAAAAAGGACTTGGCGTGAGAGGTATGAAATCTATACTAAGCCACATCATGCGAGATGAAATGCAAAAAGTCGGAAGGGCGGATTTCAGTAAAAACGATTTCGTAATCAATAAGGAATATGTTGAATATAAAATGAAATGACATGAAAAAGAATAATCATTACTTGTTCCAATTCGACTCCTTTATTAAGGAAGCATTGGAAAGCGAAAAGTATCACAACTCAATTGTCAATTACGGCAAGGCTTATGAAAGTTTGGAGGACACCGCATTGGAAGATACCACTTTTTACAAGGATTACTTGTCTAAGTTTGACATTTCCGGCTTTGAGATTAAACCTCCAGAAGATTTGGAGGACGATTTCGACTACGAGCTGCTCGTCAGACTAATAGTTGCGTCTTTCAGTTCGGACTATGTTCTTAGTCTGGATGAAACATGGAAAGATAATCCCAATGTTAGTGCTGATCCCATAACGAATGTCTCTGTCTTTGTGAAAACAGATTTGGGAAACCAAAATAAGGAATTGCAGGAACTATGGTCATTCCAAATTCTCAGGCTATTTGAGATATATCTAAATGAACAAATCGAACTTGCCACACTTTACGCTGAAGATAAGGAAGATGCAGATGAGGAAATAGCGAGCGGAGTGCCTGAAGCACGTCATTTACGTCTTAGGAAATATGAAGCACGGAAAAAGCAACTGTTGAAGGATGCAGGATGGATCCGCTCGATAAATGATATGTAATAAACAAGTTTTGATATAAAACTCAAATTCACATAAAACACAACGTCTTATGAAATACAATGATTTATTTGATAGGAAAGCGCTCAACTTAATGGCCGTTGCAAAACGAGGAGCCATTTCCGGAAGAAAGCCCGCCATCACAACCTTCATGGTTGCGAAAGCCATCATCATTAATGAGGAAGATGCTTCAAGAGGCATTTTCAATGAGATGCGAGTGGATATGAGAAACTTTTACAGGATGGCAAATAAGCGAATAGAAGAAATGCCTTCTGTATCTGAACCATGCCC
>Ga0310694_10000861_pt1 | contig 37371 bp, 47 predicted proteins | sample 174DNAGHGhighgp2_FD_203884 | JGI IMG/M metagenome (GOLD analysis project Ga0310694, IMG submission 203884) | Sheep rumen microbial communities from Palmerston North, Manawatu-Wanganui, New Zealand - 1742 DNA GHGhigh gp2 (v2) (version 2) | ecosystem: Host-associated > Mammals > Digestive system... | reverse complement strand
ACCGGATAACCAATCTCCAACGGAACCGCCGTGCATAACGCAATAGCAAATACAAGCATAAAATTTACGTTCAGCCCAGCGTAGGAAAAAAGGGTAGCTACTCCCCAATGGCATACTGTAGCCAACACAAACAAAACGGCTAACTTAAAAATCTTGCGCATAGACGGGCTCCTGTTTTGAAAGTACAAAAACTTCTTTGACCGCCGAAAAACGTACCGTCGGCTCAATTTCCACGGTTTGGGCGGTACGAAAACTGCCATCTTCGCGCACAGCACGGACCGTTCCTACCAAAATTCCGGCCGGGAAAATACTGCTATTGGCCGATGTAACCACTTTGTCCCCTTTGGAAACTTGCGCTTGCAACGGGATATATTTAACCCGAACGGCATTTCCCCCGCCGCCGACCAATAATCCTTCCTCTTGGCCTTGTTCCAACGTCACAGCCGCCGAAAAATCTTTATCGCGAACCAGTAAAACTTTGGCCGTATTTTCCGAAACTTCCACGACCACTCCGGCTAATCCTTCTTGCCCGTGTTCCAACGATAAAACCGCACTGCGCTCTTTAATGCCGTCGGCCGTACCTTTATCAATCGTGACCGTGTTCCATTGGCTGGGCTCGCGGTAAGCCACCTTAGCCCATTTCCCTTGCCACGCAGAAACGGACTCTAATGCTAACGCTTGCGTGAGCCGTTCGTTTTCCTTAAATACGGTTTCGGCTTGCATGGCCCGCAAGTGCTCCATTTCAATTTGCTGTTTTAAGAACCGGTTTTCCTGATGCACATGGAGCAACTCTTGCACCGTCTGATGCACGCCTTGGGCATATTTAACTGTTCCGTGGGCCGCGCGCACCGGCGGGATAAAGACATACGATAGCACCGCTTTAACGGAGGTAACAACCCCCTCTAGCGGTAAAATCATCAATATCAAAGACAACAACAAAAACACCACCGGAAATAAAACCCGACGGCGGTTGCCTGTATATACTTTACGGGTATGCTGTCGTTTCACCAATCCCATATCGGCACCTAACTTAAAAACTGCTTACAAACCAAAAAGCGGACACGGCTTTTCTTTCAAGCAGTGTCCGCTTTCCATAAGAACCGTAGAGCAAGTTAGAAAGATTTCCCGCGCGAACTGAAAAAGCGCGTACCTTTTTCGTTGAGTTGCTCCAAAAACTTGCCCGTACCCAACGCTACACAACTCAGCGGATCTGCTGCGCGGTGTACCGGGATATCTGTTTCCTTGCGGATAAGTTCGGTTATTCCCCGCAAAAGACTTCCGCCTCCGGCCACAACGAGTCCCCGGTCCACCAAATCGGCGGCCAGTTCCGGCGGAGTTTCTTCCAGCGTGCTTTTGATAACATCTAAAATCAAACGCACCGGCTCCATTAAGGCCTGACGGATTTCTTCGGAAGTAACGGTTAAGGTGCGCGGCAACCCTTGTGTCTGGTCGCGCCCTTTGACTTCCATTGATTTTTCTTCTTTTAACGGATAAACCGACCCTAAGTTAATCTTCACTTCTTCGGCCGTTGTTTCGCCAACGATTAAACTGTATTTTTTGCGGAAATACTGCACGATACACTCGGTCAGTTCGTCTCCGGCTACGTCAATAGATTTGGCTACTACCATACCGCCTAGCGAAATGACCGCCACTTCCGTCGTGCCGCCGCCAATATCTACAATCATACTGGCATGCGGCTCGGCGATGGGCAAATCGGCCCCCATGGCCGAAGCCATGGGTTCCTCAATCAAATACACTTCGCGTGCGCCGGCTTGACGCGCGGCGTCATCTACGGCGCGGCGTTCTACGCCGGTGATGTCCGAAGGAATTCCGATTACAATGCGGGGACGTAACAGACTGCTGCGACTGTGTACCTTGCGGATAAAGTAACGAATCATTTCCTGTGTTACTTCAAAATCCGCAATCACACCGTTTTTCATCGGGCGAACGGCTACGATATTAGCAGGCGTGCGGCCTAACATTTGTTTGGCCTTAGCGCCTACGGCTTTAACTTCACCGGTTTCTCTTTCCACCGCGACGACGGACGGCTCACGCAGTACAATACCCTTATCCTTGACGTAAATCAAGCAGTTGGCTGTACCTAAGTCCATCCCTAAGTCCGAGGAAAAAAGCCCTCCTAAATAGTCTATTACCATCGGGTGCCTCTTAATCAACTAATTTTACAATGGCTACTTCCGCATTGTCCCCTTGGCGAAGCCCTGCGCGATAAATGCGGCAGAACCCACCTGGGCGGTTGGCGTAACGGGCCGCCAACACTTCGGCTAATTTTTTGCAAGCCGCTTCGTCTTTGAGGGTTTCTTTGGCAGCGGCCATATTGTTGGCTTTCGCTAACGTAATCAACCCTTCTACCACGCGGCGCACTTCTTTGGCTTTTTGAAGCGTCGTCTTGACTTCTTCGTGCAAGATGATGCTGGTAGCCATATTGTTTAACATCGCTTTGCGGTGCGAGGCGGTTTTACCTAATTTGCGGTATCCGGTATTTTTAATCATACTGAAAGTTACTCCTTAAATTTTCATACCCAAAGAAAGGTTCATTTCCGTAAGTCTTTCTTTGATTTCGTCCATAGACTTAGCCCCGAAATTCTTAATCATCTTCAGGTCGTCTTCGGTCATTTTAACCAAATCACGTACCGTGTGGATGTTTTCGGATTTGAGGCAATTAATGGAACGGGAAGACAACTCAATAAACTCAATAGATTGGTTGAGTACATCCTCCTGCTTGCTAGAAACCGCCGATACCGGCGTAGCGGAAGATTCTTGCGCGGCTTGGTCGCTGGTGGTGGCTACACAATCGGCTTCGCCTTCAATCGTAAAGATATGAAGCGAATTCGATAGCAAGACAGCGGCGCGGTGTAAGGCACGGGCCGGCTCTAACGTACCGTCGGTGGTAATTTCCAAAATCAGACGGTCGTAGTCGGTTTTCTGCCCCACACGGGCCGGTTCCACGTCGTAATGGACTTTGACAATCGGCGAATAGAGCGAGTCCACCGGAATAAATCCGGCCGGGCGTTGGGTTTTGGCATGTTCTTCAGCCGGAACATATCCTTTACCGCGGGTGAGTTCAATTTCAATATCCAGCGTCCCGCCTACTTCTAACGTAGCCAAAACGAGGTCTTTATTGATAATTTCCACTCCGTCCACTTCTTCAATGTCTTTAGCCGTAACTACACCGGGTTTGGAAGCGTGCAAATGCACATATTCTTTGGCCTTACCGTCCATTTTCACGCGTAAGTGCTTGAAGTTAAGCAAGATATTGATAACGTCTTCACGCACATTGGGAATCGTGCTAAATTCGTGTACGGCTCCCGCAATACGTACGGCGCTGACTGCGGCCCCTTCCATACCGGAAAGCAAAATCCGGCGTAAGGAATTCCCTACGGTGTGACCATAACCGCTTTCATACGGTTCGGCAACAAATTTGCCGTAGAAATCAGACGCAGTTTTTTCTTCCAACTGAATTTTTTGAGGAAGAACCAATTCATTTAAAGCCATGTAAGCCTCCAAACTATTATTTAGAATAGTATTCTACAATGAGCTGCTCATTGACAGGGTAGGACATTTCCGCTCTGTCGGGCCATCTTAACAACTTACCGGTCATTTTTTCGCCGTCATATTCCAAGAAACTCGGGCGTTGATTATGTTTTTCCGCTTCTGTTAAACCTTGTTTGACCATGACGTTTTCCGCCAACGATTTATCCAAGGTCACTTTGTCGCCGATGCGCAATTGGTAAGACGGTACATTGACGGCTTTTCCGTTGACCGTTACATACCCGTGCAACACGAGTTGGCGCGCGGCTTTCAAGGATACCGCAAACCCTAAGCGGCGAACGACGTTATCCAACCGGGTTTCCAATTTGCGTAAGAAATTTTCACCGGTTTGCCCTTCGGCTTTGGCGGCGGCATCAAACAAATTGTGGAACGGAATTTCCGACATACCCGATTGCCATTTGGCTTTCTGTTTTTCTTGCAAGCGGATTCCATATTCCGACACTTTGGCTTTGCGCACTTTTCCACCGCGTTTGGCGGCAGCGGCCAACTTGTCCATGACACAGTTGGTGTAACATTTCGTTCCTTTAAGGAACAATTTGCAATCTAATTTTCTGCATTTTTTGCAGGCAGGTCCTGTATATCTTGACATAAAAATTATACTCTCCGTGCTTTAGGCGGTCTGCATCCGTTGTGCGGGATGGGGGTGATGTCTTTAATAGAAGACACGAGAAGTCCGGCTTGTTGGATGGCGCGCACGGCCGTTTCACGGCCTTGGCCCGGTCCGCAAACCTTGACGGCTACTTCGCGCATACCCAGCGCATAGGCCTTTTCGGCCGCTTTGTTGCTGGTAATTTGCGCCGCAAACGGGGTAGACTTCTTAGTTCCTTTGAAACCATGGGAACCGGCGGTAGACCAGGCAACGGTGTTGCCTTTGTCATCGGAAACGGTTACGATGGTGTTGTTAAACGAGCAATAAATATGCACGACACCAAAAGCCGGGGCTTTGGAGTTTTTCTTTTTTGCTTTCGCCGCAGGCGCTTTAGCCGGTGCGGCCGAGGTTACTTTTTCTTCTGCCATAGTAAATTCCTTCTAAAAATTATTTGGTTTTAGAACCCACGGTTTTTCTTCTGCCGCGGCGGGTTCTGCTGTTGGTTTTGGTGCGTTGGCCGCGAACCGGCAAGTTGCGGCGATGGCGCTGACCCCGATAGGAGCCGATTTCAATCGCGCGGTGAATGTTCTGCGCGACTTCGCGGCGCAGTTCGCCTTCCACTTTGTATTCTTTTTGCAAAATGGTGTTGAGCAAACCGGCTTGTTGTTCGGTCAAATCTTTCACGCGGGTAGCGGGGTCAATTTGGCCTTCTACTTTGGCAAGCACGTCTTTGGCGTTTTTCTTGCCGATGCCGTAAATATATTCCAACGCGACATCAATTCTTTTGTTTTTCGGTAAATCAATACCTGCGACTCTAGCCATATTTCTCTAAAACTCCTGTAAATTAACCTTGGCGTTGTTTGTGTTTTGCTACTTCGCAAACCACACGAACTACGCCGTTGCGTTTAATAATTTTGCATTTCTGACATATCTTTTTTACACTGGCTCTGACTTTCATTTATTTCTCCCTATAAGTTATTCGGCCGCGGGTTAAATCGTACGGAGATAACTCCAACTTCACGCTGTCGCCCGGCAGAATTCTTATATGATGAACTCTCATTTTGCCGGAGATGTGTCCCAGAATTACTTTGCCGCCCGCAATTTCAATTTTGAACATCGCATTAGGCAACGCTTCTAAGACCTTACCCTCCACTTCTATTTTGTCACTCATACAACTCCGAGTTCGGATAAATTTTCGGAACAAACACCGCGCCGCGTTTTTTACTTCTCAAACGCGTCCGCGTATTATTCAAAAGCAGTGAGAATTTCACTGCCGTTAGCGGTAACGGCTACCGTATGTTCAAAGTGGGCCGCATAACTGCCGTCCAACGTGACCACCGTCCAACCGTCATCCAACTCCCTGACTTTATAAGTTCCCGCAGTAAGCATGGGCTCTATCGCCAAGGTCATCCCCGCTTCCAAAATCGGGCCTGTGCCCGGTTTACCGAAGTTGGGGATGCTCGGTTCTTCGTGCATATTGCGGCCGATTCCGTGCCCGCAATAATCGCGAACGACTCCCATGTTATGTTGCATGGCAAATGTTTCCACCGCGTGCTGCGCGTCTCCAAGACGGCGGCCCGGTTTGATTTGCCCGATGGCTTTGTATAACGATTTTTTCGTTACGTCCATCAATTTTTGGGCTTCCTCAGAAACTTTTCCCACGCCGAGTGTGATTGCGGCATCCGAACAGAAACCGTCAAGGCGGGCTCCCGTATCGATACTGATAATATCACCACTCTTTAATATTCTATCTTTTTTTGGGATTCCGTGCACGACTTCTTCGTTCACAGACGCGCAAATACTGCCCGGAAACCCGTAATACCCCAGAAAAAGCGGTGTCGCTCCGAAGGAACGAATCGTTTTTTCCGCGGCTTTGTCTAACTCCCACGTAGAAATGCCGGGTTTTACCAACTCGGTCATTTGCTTAAGCACCGCAGCCGTAACCTTCCCGGCGGCGCGCATACGTTCAAGTTCTTGTTTATTTTTTACTTCTATCATTTTATTTCTCAAGGATTTTTGTAATATCCTCAAAAACTTTTTCCGGCGTTTGATTGCCGTTTACTTCCACATATTTTCCGCTGTTTTGGTAATAATTTTTTACCGGCAGCGTGCTGTTGCGATATACTTCTAAACGATGTGTAGCACGTTCGGGAGTATCATCGGGGCGCGTGTATAATTCGCCGCCGCAAGCCGAACATTTTTCTAACGGGTTTTTTATATCTACGCGCAAAATCGCACCGCATTTTTTGCATTGTCTGCGAGAGCAAATGCGGTTGACAACTTCTTGCGCGGGCAGGTCAATCATAATGACGTGTGTAATCTCGCGATGTAAGCGTTGCATCATAGTGTCTAATGCTTCGGCTTGCGGAACCGTGCGCGGGAAACCGTCAAAAATAATGCCTTTGTCCGTAGATTTGACGATTTTTTCCAACATTTCCACCATCAATTCATCCGGCACTAAATTGCCTTTATTGACAATTTCGCCCAATTGTTTACCTAACGGCGAGCCCGATGCAATTTCAGCGCGCAAGACATCGCCCGTAGAAATATGATGCAACGGAAACGCTTGTAACAATTTCGCCGATTGAGTACCTTTACCGGCACCCGGACAGCCCATTAAAATAATGTTCATAAATTACTCTTTTACTGCTAAAATTTTTCCTGCCAAACCGGAATAGTTTGTGGAATTTTGTGGGAATTTCTTCCCTCTCACATCCAACTTAATAGTTTATGGGTTTTTGAGGAGATTGCTAGGCGTGTAGCGGCGAAGCAACTTTCAAAAATCCCAAACTATCAACTTCGTATTTTTTTGAGATTTTGAGGGAATTTCTAGGCGCTTAGGAACGAAGCGTATAAAAGAAATACGCGAGTTCCGTAGCAACACCGAAATTCCCCAAAATCACATAAAAATTACTGGCCGACGTTGAACCAGCGGCCTTTAATCCGTTTGGACCCTTTCATCAGCGGCTCATAGTTACGCGCGAGTAAGTGTGCTTGCACTTGCCCAACGGTATCTAACGCCACGCCGACTACGATGAGCAGCGCGGTACCACCGAAGTAAAAGTCCACGTTAAAATATGAACGGAAAAAGTCCGGCAAGACCGCAATCAAACAAACAAAGATGGCGCCGCAGAACGTCAAGCGGTTCATGACCCATTCAATGTAGTTTTTAGTCGGTTCGCCCGGACGGATTCCGGGAATAAAACCGCCCCATTTCTTCATGTTATCGGCTAAATCAGACGGGTTAATCGTCATAGAGTTATAGAAATAACAGAAGAAAATAATGAGCGCCGAAAACAGCAACATGTACCATGTACTGCTATGGTTCATGGCACTAAGCAATTTTTGCGCCCATTCGGCTTCTTGGTTAAAACTGGCAATCGTGAGCGGCAACGAAATTACAGACGACGCAAAGATAACCGCAATTACACCGCTCTGATCAATCTTGAGCGGTAAATAACTCGTTTGTCCGCCATACGATTTGTTGCCGATTTGGCGTTTAGCGTATTGTACCGGAATTTGGCGTTGGGCCGTTTCCAACCACACCACTAACGCCGTTACCACCGCCACCGCACCAAAAATAAGTAACGCGACAAACAAATCCATTTCGTCGGTTTGTACGCGTTTAACGACTTCCATAATGGCACTGGGCAAGCGGTCCACGATACCCGCAAAGATGATAAGCGAAATACCGTTTCCGACGCCTTTTTCGGTAATTTGTTCACCCAGCCACATCACAAACATCGTGCCTGCGGCCAACGTGAGCACCGTCGTCAAAAAGAACATAAAAGACGGATTTACCACCGCCGATACGCCGCCTACACCCGTTACGCGGGTGATGGCAAACGTCATCATAGAGCCTTGCAAGACGGCTAAAAACAGTGCAAAAATACGGGTAATCTGGTTTTCTTTTCTTCTGCCGGATTCCCCTTCTTTGTGCATGCGGTCCAATGCCGGGAAAATATGCGCCCCGCGCACCAGCCCCATAATGATGGAAGCGTTAATGTACGGCATGATACCTAGCGCCAATATGGAAAAACGCCCCAATGCACCGCCCGAAAAGATATTCATAAATCCTAAAATACCGTTTTGGTGGGCTTGGAACAATTGTTTTAATACTTCCGTATTGATACCGGGTATAGGGATTGCAGCCGCAATCCGGAAAACAGCGAGCGCCCCGAACACAAAAAGTAAGCGCTTTCTGAGTTCGGGTGCGTTCAAGATATTTGCAACTGTATTATTTGCCATTATTTGGTCTTCTGTTCAAGTACAGTTACGGTGCCGCCGGCTTTTTCAATGGCCGCTTTCGCAGTAGCGGAAAAACCATGAGCAGACACTTTTAACGCCTTGGTGAGCGTGCCGTTTGCAAGCACTTTCACGCGGGTAACATCATGAATGATACCGGCTTTTTTCAAGGCTTCGGGGGTAACTTCCGTACCCGCGGCAAAAACTTTTTCCAACGAGCCAACGTTTACATAATCGTAGCGTTTGGCAAAATCTTTATTGGAAAAACCGCTTTTCGGCGTATGGCGGATCAAAGGCATTTGTCCGCCTTCTTTGCTTTCTTTGCGGGTGTTACCGGAGCGGGAGGTTTGACCTTTCATCCCTTTGGTGCAGTAGTTGCCCAAACCGGAACCCGGCCCGATACCTAAGCGTCTTCTTTCTTTTCTGGACCCGTGTTTCGGGAAAAGTGTATTCAAACTTACCATAATTTTCTCTCCTCCCATTATTCGGCCTTAGCGGGCTCGGTTTTTACCGTTTCCGCTTTGGGGGCTTCTTCAACCGGCGCGGCTTTACCGCGAAGAACGTTAACGGCTTCTTTGCTTTTGAGTTGCTTGAACGCCTCTAACGTCGCATAAACCAAGTTGCACGGGTTGGTGCTACCTAAACTCTTGGCCAAAACGTCCTTAATGCCGGCGGCTTCAAACAACAACCGCACACCGCTTCCCGCGATTACACCGGTACCGGGAGCAGCCGGTTTCATCCAAACCGACGCGGCCCCGAATTTACCGATCGTTTCATGCGGAATCGTTTCGCCGACAATCGGGAACGTAATCATGTGTTTGCGCGCATGGGATTCAGCTTTGGAAATAGCCAACTGAACCTGATTCGCCTTGCCAATAGCAACGCCCACTTTGCCCATGCCGTTTCCGACAACGACGAGCGCGCGGAAGCCAAAGCGTTTACCGCCTTTGACTACCTTGGCCGTTCTGGCAACGTGGATAACCGTGGTTTTACCTTCTGCCAACGGTTTTGCTTTTTGAAACTCGGCTCTTTTACCTTTCGCTTCTTTTTTGTTTTCGCTTTTCGCGAGCGTTTCATTGGACATTAAATTCACCTGTTACTTAGAATTTCAATCCTGCTTCTCTGGCAGCATCGGCTAACGCTTTGATTCTGCCGTGATAGACACGTCCGCCGCGGTCAAACATCACTTCGCTAATGCCTTTTTCCAAGGCCTTTTTAGCAATCGCCGCACCGAGGGCTTTAGCCGCTTCAATGCTTTTAGCAGACGTTTCAAATTTGCCTTCAAATTCTTTGGACAACGTCGTAGCAGACACGAGCGTGCTGTGGGTGTTGTCGTCAATGATTTGGGCATAGATGTATTTCAAACTCCGATACACCGACAAGCGCGGCCGATGCGCACCGTTTTTCAACAAGTGCTCGCGGCTGCGGTCTTTGCGGAATTGGTATCTTACTTGTTTAGTAGCCATAATTATTTACCTCCCGCCGCAGTTTTACCGGCTTTGCGGACAATGTGTTCGCCTTGGTATTTAATACCGCTGCCTTTATAGGGCTCCGGAGGTCTGATTCTTCTGATTTTAGCCGCGAAATCGCCTACTTTGAACTTATCGCTGCCTTTAATCGTTACCGCGCCGGATTTCGGATCTACCACGACGGTTAACCCTTCGGGGATATCCAAATTGACGGGGTGAGAAAAACCCAATTCCAAATTGAGTTTTTTGCCCGCTACGCTAGCGCGATATCCCAAACCGTTGATTTCCAACACTTTGGAAAAACCGTTCGTTACACCTTCAATGATGTTGAACACGTTAGCGCGGGTAGTACCGTGCAGGGCGTTGAGTTCTTTGACGCGGCCTTCGGCTACGGTGAAAGTCAAGGCGCCGTCTTTAAGTTCCGGGGTAATACCGGCCGGTACTGTGTAAGACAACGAACCTAACACACCCGTAGCGGTGATTAAATTGTCTTTAATTTCCACTTTGGTTTTAGCGGGAATATTGATTACTTTTTTACCGATTCTGCTCATATTCCCCCCTTACCACACTTGGCACAACAATTCGCCGCCGATTTTTTCGGCTTTGGCTTGTGCGTCCGTCATAATACCTTTGGAAGTGGACAAAATCGTCACACCGAAGGCACCGCGGACTTTGGGGATGTTGTTATACGCACTGTACACGCGAGAACCCGGTTTGGAAATACGTTTCAAACCTTGGATGACGCATTCGTTTTCCGGCGTATATTTCAAAAACACCCGCACCACGCCGCCTTTCGTTTCGTTGTGGACGGCTTTGAAATTGGCGATGTACCCTTCTTCTTTGAGTACGCGCGCAATTTCGGTTTTGATTTTAGAAAAAGGGATATCCACTTTTTCTTTTTTCTTCATATTGGCATTTCTTATTCTGGTTAAGAAATCTGCAATTGGATCCATATACTTAAGTTTTCGTCCCAAGCCACTTTCTTTTTCAAGAGTTGGCCCGAAAGCGAAACTTCCTCCTGTAAATTACCAGCTCGATTTTCTAAGACCCGGGATTAAACCCTGGTGTGCCATCTTTCTCAGGCAGATACGGCAAAGGCCGAAGTCGCGGTAGTATCCGCGCGCACGTCCGCAGATTTGGCAGCGGTTGTGATAGCGCACAGCGAACTTTTGGTCTTTCGCCATTTTTGCAACCCATGCTTTAGTAGCCATAAAGTTTTGCTCCTCTTATTTGGTCGCCTTGCGGAACGGTAAACCCATGTAATCCATGAGCATGCGTCCGGTTTGGTCGTTTTGGGCAGTGGTAACGAACGTGATGTTCATACCATGGGCCTTGGGCGATTTTTCCACGTCAATTTCCGGGAAAATATAGTGTTCTTTAATACCCAAGTTCAAGTTGCCTTTGCCGTCAAAACTGGCATTGAAGCCCTGAAAGTCGCGGATGCGCGGGCAGGCAATGCAGATGAAGCGTTCCATGAACTCATACATCTTCGCACCGCGTAACGTTACGCGCACACCAATCGGCATTCCTTCTCTAAGTTTGAAGTTAGAGATAGATTTTTTAGCGCGGCGTACTTGGGCGGCTTGACCGGCGATAGCGGTTAAATCTTCTTTAGCCACTTCTAACGCTTTGATGTCCTCGCGGGCATCTTTGACACCGATGTTGATGACGATTTTGGTCATTCTCGGTACGGCCATCGGGCTTTTGACGTTCATGTCTTTAAGCAAAGCCGGAAGCACTTTTTCTTTATAGAGGGCTTGCAACCGAGGTTGATATCCTTCGGGGGCCTTCGTTACGGTTTTCGTTTCTTTTTTCGTCATGTTACTTACCTAGATTAAATGATCGGCTCGTTGCATTTGCGGCAGACGCGCGTTTTGGTGCCGTCAGCAGCGATTTGCACTTTGGGCGTCATGGCTTTTTTGCATTTGCCACAGACGACAGCAACGTTAGAAGCATCTAACGCGGCTTCCATCTTGATAATGCCGCCCTGCTTATTTTGGGAAGGTTTCACGTGTTTGGAAATTAGGTTAATTCCGGTTACCACAACGGTATTTTTAGACGGATTTACCGATTTCACTTCTCCCTTCTTGCCTTTGTCCTTACCGGCTAATACCAATACAGTATCTTTTTTCTTGATAATCATACTATACCACCTCAGGAGCGAGCGAAATAATTTTCAAGAAATTCTTTTCGCGCAATTCTCTGGCAATCGGGCCGAATACACGGGTGCCTTTGGGTTCGCCATTATCGTTGATGATGCAAACGGCGTTGTCATCAAAACGAATGTACGAACCGTCTTTTCTTCTCTTTTCACGCGCTACGCGCACTACTACCGCGCGCACCACGTCGCCTTTTTTAATGGCAGAGGTCGGGATTGCATCTCTGACGGAGCACATAATTACGTCTCCCAAAGTTGCAATATCCCGGTGGTGGCCGCCGCGCACCTTAAAGCATTGTACTTTACGGGCGCCGGAATTGTCGGCCACATTGAGGATGCTTCTTAATTGAATCATACTTTTTTAACTCCAGTTTTTACAAACTAAGCTCTGGCTTTTTCCACAATTTTGGAAATACGCCATTTCGTCGTTTTAGAAACGGGACGGGTGCTCATAATTTCCACTTTATCGCCGATTTTGCTTTCGTTGGCTTCGTCGTGCGCGTGGAATTTGGCCGCTCGTTTAAGCGTTTTGCCGTAGCGTTCATCATGCACCAAGCGTTCTACGGAAACGGTGCGGGTTTTATCCATTTTATCGGATACTACGACGCCGCTAAGCACTTTTCTTTTACCACGAATTTCTTTATTTTCCATGGGTTAAACCTCTATTTTTGCGCTTTTTTCTGGTTAATCAGCGTTTGCAAAAGCGCAATTTCGCGTCTGACAGCGCGGATTTCCATCGGGTTAGCGATAGGCGTCGTGCTGTGTTTGAAAAGAAGGTTGAATTTCTTTTCTTGGGCTTTGCCGAGGGCCTCGTTGAGTTCGGCCAACGTCTTATTTTTCAAAGCTTCTTTTTCGTTCGTTTTCATAAACTACCTTCTCGTTACTAATTTGGTTTTGATGGGCAGTTTATCGGAAGCCAAGCGCATGGCGCGTTTGGTATCTTCTTCAGAAGCCCCTTCCAATTCAAACAAAATCCGGCCCGGTTTTACGACGGCAGCCCAGTATTCCGGGGCACCTTTACCTTTACCCATACGGGTTTCGGCCGGGTGTTTGGTGATGGCTTTATCCGGGAAAATGCGAATCCACAATTTACCTTTCTTTTTGATAAAGCGGGACAAGGTTACACGCGCCGCTTCAATTTGGCGGGCGGTAATCCATTTGGGTTCTAATGCTTTTAAGCCATATTCCCCAAAGACCACTTCCGTACCGCGTTTGGCGTTGCCTTTAATACGCGGGGCGCTGAAGGGTTTGCGGTATTTAACTCTTTTAGGCATCAACATAAGTCAAATTCCTCTTATTTCGCTTCTACGGCAGCAACCGTTTCTTCAACGACGCCTTCCGTAGCGGCGGTTTCCATGTCGCGGTGTTTCTTGAGTTCATTCATAATCTCTTTGGGAGATTTGGCGAAGTGAGTTCTCTTGAAAATCCAGACCTTGATACCGATTTTACCGCTAACGGTGTTCGCTTCGGTAAAACCGTAATCAATATCGGCGCACAGCGTGTGGAGCGGTACGCGGCCTTCACGTTTCCATTCCGTGCGGGCAATTTCCGCACCGCCTAAGCGGCCCGATACCATAATTTTGATACCGAGGGCTTTGCCGGATAACGCTTTTTCAATCGCTTTCTTGATAGCGGCACCATAGTGGGCGCGTTTTTCAAGTTGCATGGCGATATTTTGGGCAACGAGTTGGGCATCGGTTTCCGGGTTTTTGATTTCTACCACGTTCACAAAGGTTTTGCTGCCGGTAAAGGCCTCCAACTCTTTGCGAAGCGCTTCAATATCAGCCCCTTTTTTACCGATAACCACACCCGGGCGGGCGGTGTGGATGTTCACACGCAAGAACGCACCGGCTCTTTCAATACCCACATAACTGATAGCAGCCATGTTGAATTTGTTTTCAACGATTTTGCGGATTTCAAAATCTTCCTTAATCAAGGCCGGCATATTCTTCGGAGCGAACCATCTGGAACGCCAATCTTGAATATAACCTAAGCGGATTGACCGGGGGTGAATCTTATGTCCCATAGTTTAGCGACCTCCCTTTTTTTCGTCGGTTACGATAACCGTCAAGTGGCACATGCTCTTTTTATAGGGCATCGCACGGCCTTGCGGACCGGGTTGCACCCGTTTCAAGTGTCCGCTGGGGCCCAAGTTGGCAAAGGCCTCTTTAATAAAGACCTTGCTGAAATCCAGTTTCTTGCCGGCTTTTACTTCTAAGTTGGCAGCAGCGCTGTGAAGCGTCTTGGCTACTAAATCAGCGGTACGTTTGGCTACGAAAGGAAGTACATCCTCCGCCGCCTTGACGTTTTTTCCGCGGATTTGGTCAAGCACTAAGTTCACCTTGCGGCTACCGAAGCGTTGAAATTTTGCTTTTGCACAAGCTTCCATATCAAATCCTCAACTCTTATTTTAAGGCGGTGGAGTCTTTCGTCATACCACCGTGACCTTTGAACAAACGCGTGAACGAAAATTCGCCGAGTTTGTATCCTACCATACGTTCGGAAACGTAAATGGGAAGAAACTTGCGGCCGTTATGTACCAAAAATGTATGTCCTACAAATTCCGGCACAATCGTGCACGCTCTTGCCCATGTCTTAATAGGTTTTTTGTCGTTGGTTTCGTTCATTTTCTGAACTTTTTCCAACAGGTTCAAATCTACAAACGGACCTTTTTTAGTTGATCTTCCCATAATTATTTAACCTTGTTTTTTCTTCTGTCGCTCACAATCATCCAGCCAAAGGCCTTCTTGGTGGAGCGGGTCTTCAAACCGCGGGTTTGTTGGTTCCACGGAGAGCGCGGAATGTTTCCGCCCTTACCGTGACCGCGGCCGCCACCCATCGGGTGATCCACAGCGTTCATCGCGCTACCGCGTACGGTAGGACGTTCTCCGCGATGGCGGTTGCGCCCCGCGTTACCGATAACGACGTTGCCATGGTCAATGTTACCGACTTGGCCGATAGTCGCACAGCAATCGCTGGGCACTAAGCGGATTTCGCCGGACGGCATTTTGATATGGGCATAGTCCGATTCTTTAGCCATAAGTTGCGCTTGAGAGCCGGCGCTGCGCGCTAACTGCGCCCCTTTACCGACTTTCAATTCAATCGCGTGGATAAAAGTACCTTCGGGAATGTTTTTAAGTGCAAGGCAGTTACCCACTTTAATATCTGCGGCCGGGCCGGACATCAATACATCGCCCACCTGTACGCCGAGCGGATGCAAGATATATCTCTTGTCGCCATCGGCATAGTTTAACAAGCAAATACGCGCACTGCGGTTCGGGTCGTACTCAATAGAGACGACTTTGGCCGGCACGCCGTATTTTTCGCGCTTGAAATCAATTTGTCTGTAGGCACGTCTGTGCCCGCCGCCGATATGGCGGACCATAATCATACCGGTATTGTTTCTACCACCGGTTTTGCGTAGACCTTTCGTTAAGCGCTTCTCGGGCGTGGTCTTGGTAATATCGGAATAATCCGACACCGTGATCGTGCGGCGGGAAGGGGTATAAGGTCTAAATGTCTTAATAGGCATAGTTAGTAGTTCTCCTTATTCTACTTTGAAGCGGCTTCCACCAGTTCAATTTTATCGCCTTCTTTCAAGGTCACAAACGCTTTCTTGTAGTCAGGCCGTTTGCCCTCAAAGCGACCCATGCGATGGGTCTTACCCGTGACGGAAATCGTGTTAATCTTGGTAACGGTTACGTTAAAGATTTTTTCCACCGCGGTTTTAATTTCGCCTTTGGACGCGTTAGCGGCTACGATAAAGCCGTAGCGGTTATGTGTATCGCGTTCAATCAAGCTTTTTTCCGTTAAGAGCGGTTTTTTAATAGTCGTATAGGTGGTCATTAGTTGGCCTCCTTGGCGAACGTGCTAGTTAATTTTTCTACCGCTTCTTGGGTCAAAATGACCTTCGTGCAGTTAAGCACACTGTAAGCGTTGGCATCTTGCGGCAACAAACGCGTAAGACCCGCGATATTGCGGCTGGCCAAAGCGGCATTTTCGTCAGCAAAATTATCCATCACGAGCGGTTTGCGCCCGGCAGACAACACGTTCATAATTTCGGCAAATGCGTTGGTTTTGGGTTCTTTGAGTTTCAAAGAATCTAATACCACGACATTTCCTTCCGCCATTTTGGCAGATAACGCCATTGCTAAGGCCGCGCGGCGTTTTGCCACGGGCAAGTATTGGCGGAACGAGTGCGGAGTCGGCCCAAAGGCGATACCACCGTGACGGAATTGCACGGCGCGTAACGACCCTTGGCGGGCGCGGCCGGTGCCTTTCTGTTTCCACGGTTTTTTACCGGTACCGGAAACTTCGGCGCGGGTTTTGGTATCCGCGGTGCCGCATCTTTGGTTAGCCAAAAAAGCGGTGACGACTTCGTGCAAGAAAGTGGGATTGGGTTTTACGCCGAACAAACTGTCGGGCAGGTTACACGTCCCTTTCTCTTTACCTTTGATATCTAAAACTTTCGTTTCCATGGTCAAAGTCCTTATTTCTTGTTAGCAGCCTTAGAAGCAGAGATCTTCTGTTCTTGAGGAGCCACATAGTGTTTTTTGTATTTGGAAGTTTCCAAAACGGCCACGATAGAGCCCTTGGCTCCCGGAACGGAACCTTTTAAGAATAAGAGTCCGTTTTCGTTGTCCACTTTGATAACTTCAATTTTGGCTACCGTGTGGGTAGTGGTACCATAGTGACCAGCCATGCGTTGGCCGGACAATACTTTACCTAAAGAGCGGCGGGAACCTAAAGACCCCGGAGCGCGAGAGCGGTCCGATTGACCGTGCGAATCCGGCTGTCCGGCAAAGCCGTGACGCTTCATCGCGCCGGCAAAACCGTGCCCTTTGATTTTACCCTGTACGTCCACATAGTCGCCGGGTTTAAAGATTTTCTCGAGTGAAATGACTTGACCGATTTCAAAGCCGGCTACATCGGCAACACGGCATTCCTTCATGTGTTTGACCGGAGCCACATTGGCTTTTTTGAAAAACCCAAGTTCAGGTTTGTTCAGTTTGCTTTCTTTCACTTCGCCAAAACCCACGCAAACGGCATTGTAGCCGTCTTTTTCTTTGGTTCTGACACGCACAACCTTGCACGGACCCGCTTTTACAACGGATACACCATGCAGATTGCCCTTTTCATCAAAGAGTTGCGTCATCCCGATTTTTTCGCCGATTACAAAGCGGAAAGTTTCAGGAGCCTCTTTGACAGTTTCTGCTTTGGCCGGTTCAGCAACGGGCGTTGCCTCTTGGGCACCAGCAGCATTTTGCATTTCTTCTGTCATAGTTCTTGTTTATTCCTATTAGTTGCTTTTAATGGCCACATCTACACCGGCGGGCAAATCTAATTTCATCAGTTCGTCCACGGTTTTAGAGGTGGGGCTTTTCAAGTCAATGAGACGTTTGTGAATGCGCATCTCAAATTGTTCTCTGCTCTTTTTATCGGTATGGGGAGAGCGAAGTACGGTGTACTTTTTAATCCGAACCGGTAACAAGACAGGACCCGCCACGAGCGCACCTGTTTTTTGCGCGGTTTCTACGATACGCGCAACAGAGGCGTCCAGCATGCGATGGTCGTAAGAACGCAATTTAATGCGGATTCTTTCTTGGCCAATAGTATTGGCTTTTTTTGCTGTTTTTTCTGCCATTTTTAATTTTTCCTTCTCTGTTTTTATAACAAATTTCTACAAAAAATTTATCGGCAGAAAACCCCTTTCCGGTTCGATTTTCTTCGTCGAGCCGGTTAGGAATTTTTTGCCTTACTGCTAATTTAATACCATTTTATTATATCAAATTAGCGGGCGTTTGTGCACGCAATTTTTAGCGGTTTCACCCTTGCGCATAAAATTGCGCCGCACTAAAATCCTTGTAAAGATAGTATACTATAAAAGCGGTAATTATGCAATAGATTCCACCCCGTTCGTCATCCCGCAAAGTTGGTATGCGGGATATAAGGGGCGAATTTGCCGCATTTGCCTCGCTATACCCCGCATTAAAACGCTGCGGGGTGACGGAGCGAGGCAGATTTTGGCGTTTTACTCTTGCAAAATTTGCTATACTAATAATGCCGTTTTTACAATTTAACTGTTAGCTACAAAATAGCGTGTTGCGTGAAGCAATCCCAAGAGATAGCATAACAGTCGCTCAGGTGTTATCCTGTTGAGCTGATCCCTCAAAAGCATAACGCCGAGTGTTTATTGTTTTGACACAATAAACCGCGGCTGTTTATGCGAGGGGCGTCTCTTGGGCCTACCATGAATAGCCGCTTTTTTGCCCGAGGAAACAACTATGAAACACACCGAATCGCCGCTTTTTACCACCTTGTGGGACGTTGCTCAGGCCGAACAACAATTAACTTTACTAACAAAGCAATATGAACAATTACGCCTACTCCTGCCGGGCGAACTCAATACGCAAACCACGCTGATTTCGGACGAGTTACGCGCCTTGCAGGGCCGCTTGGCTACCGTCAAACACAATTTAATTTCCCTCGTTCGCCAAGAAAAATAAAAATTTGCTATACTGCACCCCCTCGCTCGTCATTCCGCAGTGTCGTAGTGCGGAATATGGCGAGGGGGTGTTTTCCCCCGCAATTACCGCAAATTTGCTATACTAACTAGCGGAAAAACTGTTTTGGGGAAGATATGAAAAAAGGATTTTCGCTTATCGGATTTTTATTGGCCGCGTTACTGATCGGCCTTTTGCTTAAACTGATGATTGCGCCGTATCAAAAAACGACCGCAAACACTAATCAGCCGCAGCATATTCAAACCCAAAGCCAAGCCAAACAAACCGTAGATCATGTACGCGCCACGTTAGAACAAGCCCAAAAAGCCGCCGCCAAGCGCGCCGAAGCAGGAATGGATTTTTAATATGATGAAAATGTCCGCCATCGCCAAAACAATTCTTATAGGGTTAATCGTGATTCCCGGAATTTTTTTACTGATTGGATTTTCTCTTATTATGTCATGGCCGATAATACTGGCATCTATCGGATTGGCGGTTTTAGCCGTTCTATATTTTAAGAAAGCCGTTCATTGTACCGGGCAAATTATCAACCGAATTGATGAACGTAAAAACTTTATTATACTCTCTTGGTTAGCGTTGCCCTTTGTATTGCTATCATTAGGTCTTATGGTCCGGGTTCTTTTTAGCGGCAATTGGCAACTAATCGGAGCGCAATTACTCCTTCATCCCTTATCATTATCTTTATATTTATCTCTTTATATTCTTATACAGGATACAATACTGTTGTTAAAAAAATAAATACTATGACATTAAACTTCAAACTCAACATTATAAAAGATTATCCCAAACCGGGAATCAATTTCATTGATATTAACCCGCTGCTGGCTAACCCGGTGCAGTTCGGCGCAGTAATTGACACATTTTGCACCGCTATCAAAAACGCGGGTGTGCCTGCCAAAACAGCGATTATTGCACCTGAGGCACGCGGCTTTATATTTGCCGCACCGGTGGCACACGCACTCGGCTTGCCGCTCGTGCTTCTTCGCAAACAAGGCAAAATCCCCCACAAGCCCTACCCGTTTCGCATTACCAACGAATATACCTCGTACAATATGGAAGTGGACAGCGATTTATTAGATAACTTTTCCCAATTTATCTACATTGACGACATTTTGGCCACCGGACAAACTTTAGCGTCCGCGCGAAACGCGCTCCAAGCCAAAGGAAAAGAAATCGTACTTTCCATCCACTTGACCGACGTGGCCGACCTCAAACAAATGCGCGATAACAACCCCGCGCTCGCCGGACTGCCAATAGAAGTAATTTTGTAAAAGACCTACGCGCGGTTGGGTCTTTTGTCCATTTAATAAAAATCGTTACTGTATTAGAATAATAATATGAATAAACGACTCTTCGCTTTTTTCCTGACGGCAATTTTGGGGATGGCCTTACCGGCTTACGCCCAAGGAGTTGTTGAGGTTTCGCAAACAGGAGTACAAGCTATTAAACAAACTGCCGAGGTGCGTGCTGTCAAATCGGTTGCCCCCGTTGCGGCACAAATGCCGGACCTGCTCTATCCCAATCTGCAAAGCCAAATGTCCCTACCTATACAGGAAAACGTAAAAACGGCACGTATTGAAACGGCCGCGGTGTTGGACGAGGCCATTAACGACGCTCACATTGTCGGGAGTCAAACGCAAATAACTCCAAAATGGATACGCCCGCTTGACCCGTCAAGTTCGGCCGTTGCCAAAGGGGTTTTCCGTGCTAGCGCACAAGGAACTATGAGTTCGCTTGTATTTTCCGGCTTTGCTTTTAAGACAACCTATCAAGGCAAAGAAGAAATTTTTGGCGTCATCGCCCAACATGCCATGCCTTCCTCCGGCGGGTACGGAACGCTCGGGCAAACTTTTACGGCCCGCATTATACACAATGGAAAAGAAATAGACATTCCGGCCCAAGTCGTTGAAATGACAGCTCCCAGTATGGCAGATATTGCTTTAGTTAAATTTGCACCGGAAGATGAAAAATTACTCACGCCGCTGACACTGGCCGAAAAAGAACCCTCGTTGCAAGAGCCGTTACAACTCGTCGGTTTTGGCAACGCAGAGTGGGCCGCGCTGACAGAAACTCCTTTGTTGGAAGATTCTATGATTTCGTTGCGTTTTCCCATGGAAGGAAACCGGTGGGATTGGCCGGGATTGTGCGGAAGTCCCGTCGTCAATAAAAATAATGAAGTAGTCGGCATCTTTACCGGGGTTACGCAAAAATCATTTACGAATCTTCCCCAAACCACCCACGCAAGAAAAGCCAAAGCGCCTTTTGCCGGATACGCCACCAAAAATTCGTATTTGCAAACCTTAGTTGCCGCTTACCATCGGGCGGCCGAAGGCGCTACATTTCCGCTTATGTTAGGCGGCGAAAAAATCGTTGACTTGGAAGCCGATGAATTTGTATCTGTCATCATCCTCAAGGACGCAGCGGGTAACATTCTTTTTAACAGACCCATTAAAGACAAATTTCCTTATTCTTCCGTTATGCAATATCTCCCCAAAGCCCGCTATGTTGAGTTATATATTGACTATGTATGGTGGGCAGGTACTATATTACGGGAAGGAAGCGGACTGTTAGAATCCTCACGCCATATCGTATATGATTTGGAGTGGAAAGAAATTATCGCCCCCAATGCCGGCGAAACCGATATGTAACAATATCGGCAAGCCTTTCCTTTTACCCCGTTACGGTCCGCTTCGAACACTTGTCTGCCGTTAAACACCCATTCACCTCACCCGTTCACCAAGAAAAATAATTTTACACCGTTCTAGGCGCATGCCGCCGTAGCATTCATAGCGTTGCCCGTGCCGCGCGCGGGGGTGGTTTTTTGTTGCCATTTACAAACCGAGCTTTTTGGGCTCGGTTTTATTCAATTAAACAATGCGCCATTTTCGTCGGGCTAAAAAATTTTTCTTGACACATCAAAAAAAAAAACGATAATAAAGAGACGAAAAAAATATAAGGTCATTCTGAAGACCGCGCCTCGTCATCCCGCAGTGTTGGTATGCGGGATATAGGCGCGGTGAGAAAGGAATGACACCCTTGTTGATATTAAGGAGAATTTTATGAACAACAAAAGCCGTTATAAAAAAGAAGTGTCATTCCCGAGATTCGTTGTCGGGAATCTTCCTCTTTCTAGGTCGTTATTAAAAGAGGAAAAACAACCTTATTTTATGAAGAAAGTAGAAGATCCACGAACCCTGCGGACCGCCAAACCTTCGGGGATGACAACTAATTTTAATGATAAAGCCTTTACCCTCATTGAATTATTAGTCGTTGTGCTGATTATCGGTATTTTGGCGGCCGTGGCCTTGCCGCAGTATCAAAAAGCCGTGGAAAGAAGTAAAGCCGCGCAAGCCTTGGCTATTATTCGTAGTGTTGCCGCTGCACAAGAAAATTATTATTTAGCCAACGGTACTTATGCCACCAATTTTGATGAATTATCCGTTGATATCCCCTGGACGGGTACTACCCGCTGGATTGCAGGAAGCAGTCCCACTGACGGCGTCCGTTCCAACGAGGATTGGAGTTTACAGATTTTCCACGAAGCAAGCGGCGACGGCATATCCGTCGGACGGCTGACCGGTCCCTACGCTGGGGCCGGATTTCGGTATTTACTGGGCGCGGGGTCTATGAATAGCACCACCCGAACTATGTTATGCGTGGAAAATAAGTACGAAGGAGATGGCTCCGTCATTTTTCAACAACACTCCGGGAATTACTGCAAGAAAATTATGAAAGGGATTTCTGCTAACGGGGCCTGGCAATTATAGATGAGCGCGTTGTTGCCGTTTGTATCAGACTAACTTTGTAAAAGAGAAGATGATTTTTCAAAACCGATTTTAGTTGGCGGGATTTAGGCGGCCGCATAGGCGTAGCGGTAGCTACGTCAAGGCCGCGAGACCGCCAAATAAACAGGTTTTGGAAAATTGTATCGCAGGAACAGGACACAGGGCCGCAACAATAATGTTGCGGCCCTGTGCCTGCTTATAGATGATAACAACAGTCGTTAATTAAGCGGCCGTAGCAGCCGTCTTGGCGGCGGTCCGTTTCTCCACAATCGCCTTGGCAACGTTAGCCGGCACTTCGGCGTAGTGGCTCGGTTCCATCGTAAACGACGCGCGGCCTTGAGACAAGGAGCGTACGTTCGTAGCGTAACCGAACATTTCGGCAAGCGGCACTTCGGCGCGGACGTAGCGGACGTTTCCGCGTACACCCATTTCGCCGATTTGACCGCGGCGGCTGCTCAAGTCCCCGATGATATCACCGAGGTTGGCTTCCGGCGCGACTACTTCCACTTTCATAATCGGCTCCAAAATGACAGGGTTGGCTTTTTTGGCACCATCTTTGAGGGCCATAGAAGCAGCGATTTTGAACGCCATTTCGGACGAGTCTACTTCGTGGAACGAACCGTCGAATACGGCCACTTTAATATCCACTAAGGGGTAGCCTGCCATAGCACCGGAGTCCAATGCTTCGCGGCAACCTTTTTCAATAGCCGGGATATATTCTTTCGGAATGCGGCCTTGGGTGATTTCGTTAACGAATTCAAACCCTTTGCCTTTTTCCTGCGGCTCTAAGCGCAAGAATACGTGCCCGTATTGACCACGACCACCGGACTGGCGGACGAATTTGGTTTCCTGTTCCACCGTCTTGGTGATGGTTTCGCGGTAGGCGACTTGCGGCGCACCGACGTTGGCTTGTACGTTAAATTCGCGTTTCATGCGGTCAACGATGATGTCCAAGTGAAGTTCGCCCATACCGCTGATAACGGTTTGGCCGGTTTCTTCATCGGTGCGAACGCGGAAGGTTTGGTCTTCTTCAGCGAGGCGCGCCAAGGCGTTGGACATTTTTTCTTCATCGGCTTTAGATTTCGGCTCTACGGCAATAGAAATTACCGGTTCCGGGAACGTGATGCTTTCCAACACAATCGGGGCATCCGGCGAGCAGATCGTTTGACCTACGCGGGAGTTTTTAATAGCCACCGTAGCGGCAATTTCCCCGGCGGAAAGTTCTTTGACTTCTTCACGTTTATCCGCCATCATACGCATCATACGACCAAAGCGTTCGGTGGCATTTTTACCCGGGAAGAACACCGCATCACCGGCTTTAATCGTACCGGAATAAATGCGGAAGAAACTCAACTTTCCCACAAACGGGTCGGTTTGTACCTTAAAGATCAACCCGCAGAACGGCTCGCTGTTGGACGGCTTTCTAAAAACTTCTTCGCCCGTGTTGGGGTTCGTACCTTTGACGGCGGGGACATCTACAGGAGAGGGTAGATAGTCGTTTACGCAGTCTAACAAAGGTTGTACCCCTTTGTTTTTGTACGAAGAACCGCAAATCACCGGGAAGAATTTACCCGTTAGTGTACCGCGGCGAATCGCTTTTTTGATTTCTTCTACAGAAAAATCGGTTTCGCCGTTTAAGTAACGTTCCATAATGGCTTCGTCAAAATCGGCGAGTTTTTCAATCATTTCCGTACGGTATTGTTTGGCTTGATCCACGAGGTCTGCCGGGATATCCACTTCGTTAAAGGTGGCGCCGTTGTGGTCGCCGTCCCAGATAATCCCTTTCATTTTGACGAGGTCAACTACGCCAACAAATTTGTCTTCCGCGCCAATAGGCAATTGGATCGGGCACGCATTACCGCCCAGTTTTTCTTTAATGGAGTTCGCCGAGCGGATAAAATCGGCCCCGATGCGGTCCATTTTGTTAATATAGGCAATACGCGGAACGTGATATTTATCCGCCTGACGCCATACCGTTTCAGATTGCGGTTCTACGCCCTGTACGCCGTCAAAGCAGCATACCGCGCCGTCGAGCACGCGCAAGGAGCGTTCCACTTCGGCCGTAAAGTCCACGTGGCCGGGAGTGTCAATAATGTTGAGTTGGCAATCTTTCCACACACAGTAAATAGCGGCAGAGGTAATCGTGATACCTCTTTCGCGTTCTTGTTCCATCCAGTCGGTTACGGATGCACCGTCGTGCGTTTCGCCGATTTTGTGCACCTTACCGGTGTAGTACAAAATACGTTCGGACGTGGTGGTCTTACCGGCGTCAATGTGCGCGATAATACCGATGTTGCGGATTTTCTCTAACGGATAAGTTTTGAATTCAGCCATAGTTGAGTTCCCGCTTAGAATTTGAAATGGGCAAAAGCGCGGTTGGCTTCAGCCATTTTGTGCACGTCTTCGCGTTTCTTAAACGCGGTGCCTTCTTTTTTAGCGCCCAAGATGATTTCTTCGGCTAATTTTTCAGCCATCGGGCGGCCTTTGCGGCTTTGGGCGGCACCGATTAACCAGCGCATCGCCAAAGAGGTGCTGCGTAAGGGTTTTACTTCGGTAGGAACTTGATAGTTCGCACCACCTACGCGGCGGGCTTTTACTTCCACGAGCGGGCGGACGTTTTCAATGCATTTGGTAAATACGTCTAACGCATTTTCTTTCGTTTTTTGCGCAATAATAGCCATCGCATCATCTAAAATGCGCTGGGCAGTGGAAGTTTTACCTTCAAAATTTAATTTGTTAATAAACCGGGCCACGAGCACGGAATTGTATTTATAATCCGGCGCGGGTTGCGGTCTTCTGTCTCTGGGTCTTAAACCTTTTCTTGGCATATTCTTTTCAACTCCTAAAAATTATTTACCGGCTTTGGGGCGTTTTACGCCGTAAAGCGAGCGGCCTTGTTTTCTGTTTTCTACGCCCGACGCATCAAGCGCACCGCGAATGATGTGATAACGCACACCCGGCAAGTCTTTCACACGTCCGCCGCGTACGAGCACGATGGAGTGTTCTTGCAAGTTGTGGCCCACACCCGGGATGTAAGCGGTTACTTCCATTTTGGAAGTGAGTTTTACACGGGCGACCTTTCTCAACGCAGAGTTCGGTTTTTTAGGGGTCGTGGTATAAACACGGGTGCAAACGCCGCGCCGTTGGGGGCAGGCTTGCAACGCGGGCGATTTAGTTCTGTTTTGTTCTTTCGCCCGACCGTATTTTACTAATTGGTTTACTGTTGGCATTACTTCTCTCCTGTTTATTTTTCTTTACGTTTTTGTTCAAACTCACGGGCAATTTTCCGGGCAGAAATACCAGTTCCCGCCGGGATCAAATGGCCTACAATGACGTTTTCTTTCAAGCCGGCCAGTTCATCAACTTGGCCGGTAATCGCGGCGTCCGTCAAAACCTTGGTGGTTTCTTGGAACGAAGCCGCGGAGATAAAAGATTCAGATGCTAAAGAGGCCTTACTGATACCTAAAAGGATCGTTTCGGCTTCCGCCATGCGTTTGCCGGCTGCTTTCATTTTTGCGTTTTCTCTGAGCCAGCTGGCGCGGCTTAAAACTTCTCCTTTTAGGAAGTGGGTATCCCCAGCATCCAGAATTTTTACGTTCCCTAACATCTGACGGACAATAACCTCGATATGTCTGTCGTTGATTGTTACGCCCTGCAAGCGGTACACTTCTTGGATGGCGTTTAACAGGAACTCTTGTGCTTCTTTTTCACCCTTCACGCGCAGCACGTCGTGTGGGTCAATGGCGCCGTCGGTCAGGGCTTCCCCTACGCCGACATGGTCGCCTTCATATACTACAAGGTGTTTGCCTTGCGGGATACTGTATTGTTTGACTTGGTTGGTTTCTTCGTTGCGTACAACAACTTCAATCAAACCGCGCGGAGACGTTTCCAAACTGACAATCCCTTCAAATTCGGAGATAATCGCCGGATTTTTCGGTCTTCTCGCTTCAAACAATTCCGCAATACGGGGCAGACCGCCCGTGATGTCTTTGGTGCCGCCCGCTTCGCGCCCGATTTTGGCAAGCACGTCGCCGGGTTCCACTTCTTCACCGTTTTCCACCATCAAAATCGTATCAATAGGCAACGGGAAATTGATTTTCTTTTCTTTGCCTTCAATACTGATACGCGGGTTTTTCTTGCCCATGCGGCTGGCGGTAATCTTGCGTTCAATAACGCCGGTTACTTTGTTGCGCTCTTCCTGCAAGGTGATACCTTCCACCACGTCCGTCAAGCGGACTTTACCGGTTACTTCGGCTAACACCGGGATAGAGTGCGGGTCCCATTCCGCCAGTAAGGAACCTTTTTTGACGGTCTCTTTATCTTTTACATAGATAGAAGCACCGTACTGAATCTTATATTCTTTTATTGTACCATTTCCGGCGGTTACAAAGATAGAGCCGTTGCGGGAGATACAAATTTTGTTATCATAACGGTTGGTAATGACTTTAATGTCTTTGAACGTTACTTTACCGTCAATTTCGGCCACCGCTTGACTGCGAGACAGTACGCGCGAGGCCGTACCACCGATGTGGAACGTACGCAAGGTTAACTGCGTACCCGGTTCACCGATGGACTGGGCGGCAATAATACCGACCGAGTCGCCCGGGTTACTCTTGGCAGACGTCGCTAACGACAAACCGTAGCATTTAGCACATACGCCGTAAGGCGCTTCGCAGGTAAGTACGGAGCGAATACGTACCGATTCAACCCCGTATTTTTTAACCTGTTTGCTTTGTTCAAGCGTAATCAAATCGCCTTCTTTGATGATGGTTTTTTCTTCTTCGGTGCCGTCGGCTTTTTTCACTTTGACTACCACGTCTTCCAACGCGGTGCGCCCTAAAATACGTTCGTCTAACGGCTCTACCATTTCTTCACCGCTCATCAAAGATTTAACCACGATACCGTTATGCGTACCGCAATCTTCTTCGGTAATGACTACGTTATGCGCCACATCTACCAAGCGGCGGGTTAAATATCCCGCGTCGGCGGTTTTTAACGCCGTATCGGAAAGACCTTTACGTCCGCCGTGTGTGGAAATAAAGTACTCTAATACGGACAACCCTTCGCGGAAGTTGGCTGTAATCGGGTTTTCAATAATTTCGCCCTGACCACCGGTCAGTTTCTTCTGCGGTTTAGCCATTAGACCGCGCATACCGGCCAACTGACGCACCTGTTGGCGCGAACCGCGCGCCCCGGAGTCCGCCATTAAATAGACGGAGTTAAAGCGTTGGCCGCTGTGTTCTTTGTTGGTGGGGTCAAACTTGGCTTCTTCAAATTTTTTCATTTCTTTGAAGAGTTCGTTGGCCACATCATCGGTTACACGCGTCCAAATATCAATCACTTTGTTATAGCGTTCGCCTTCGGTAATAATACCGGCTTCGGCTTGCGCTTGAATTTGTTTGACTTGTTTTTTCGCGTCGTCAATGTATTTTTGTTTGACGGACGGAATCGTCATATCGGCAATAGAGATAGACAAACCGGACAAGGTCGCATAATGATACCCCATCTTCATAATTTTGTCTAAGAATTGCACGGCTTCGTAGCGGCCGTATTTTTTGCTCTTGTAGCATTCATCTACTAAAGCACCCAATTCTTTTTTGCCGATAGTTTTATTGATGTAATCCCACCCTTTGGGCAAGATTTGGTTGAAAATAATGCGTCCGACAGACGTATAATCTTCCCATTCGGCCGGATTGGTAACGGTTTTGCCGGTTTTCTTGTTCAATTCGGGAATGGCGTTAATGCCGCGCACTTTGATTTTGGCGTGATAGGAAAGTTTGCCATATTCAAGCGCCACGAGCGCATCTTCCTTGCTGCCGAAGATAGAACCTTCGCCGATATCGCCGTCTTTGATTTTGGTTAAGAAGTTAATACCGAGCACCATATCATGCGACGGCGCGGCAATCGGTTTACCGGACGCGGGCGACAAAATGTTGTTAGAAGCGAGCATCAGCGTGCGGGCTTCCATTTGCGCCTCTAACGAGAGCGGCACGTGAACAGCCATCTGGTCACCGTCGAAGTCGGCGTTGAACGCCGCACAAGTAAGCGGGTGTAATTGAATGGCTTTACCTTCAATCAGCACCGGCTCAAAGGCCTGAATACCCAAACGGTGCAACGTCGGAGCGCGGTTTAACATGACCGGGTGGGCTTTGGTTACTTGTTCCAAAATATCCCAAATTTCCGGGCGGACACGTTCCAACATCTTCTTGGCGGATTTAAGCGTTACGCCTTCTTTTTTCATCAGTTCGCCGATAATAAACGGTTTGAAAAGTTCCAACGCCATTAACTTCGGCAGACCGCATTGGTGGAGTTTCAAGTTCGGCCCTACCACGATAACGGAACGACCGGAATAGTCCACACGTTTACCGAGTAAGTTTTGGCGGAAACGACCGTGTTTACCTTTGATGTTATCGGATAACGATTTAAGCGGACGGCCACCGGCCCCAATGAAGAACTTACCGCGGGCACCGTTTTCAATCAGCGCATCTACGGCTTCTTGCAAGAGGCGTTTTTCGTTGTAAATCATCACTTCCGGCGCGCGGAGCGTTTCAATGTGTTTCAACCGGTTGTTGCGGTTGATGATACGGCGATAGAGATCGTTTAAGTCAGACGCCGCAAACCGTCCCCCGTCTAACGCCACGAGCGGGCGCAAGTCCGGCGGAATAACCGGCAATACGCTTAAAATCATCCATTCGGGGCGGTTTCCGCTTTCCTTAAACTCCTCCATCGTTTTAACACGGCGAATGAGTTTGGTGCGTTCCATTTCGCTTTGCGTGTTTTTAAGTTGTTCGTGCAACGCGGGAATTTCTTTATCAAAATCAATGCCTTCCAAAAGCGTTTTGATAGCCGGCGCACCGATATCTACTTTCAAACGAGATCCGTGTTTTTTGCGCGCTTCGCGTACTTGGGCGTCCGACAAAAGCGTGCCCTTTTTGAAATCTACGCGTCCGGTTACGCTGTCTACACAATCTTCAATAACGACGTAAGACGCATAATAGACCACCCGTTCCAAATCCATCGTACGCATATCTAACATAATACCGATACGCGACGGATTTTTGCGCAAGAACCATACGTGCGCCACCGGAACGGCTAATTCAATGTGTCCCATACGTTCGCGGCGGACTTTGGCTTCGGTAATTTCTACACCGCAGCGGTCGCACTTAATACCTTTGAATTTGACCCAGCGGTATTTTCCGCAGGAGCACTCATAATCTTTGGTCGGCCCGAAAATACGTTCGCAGAACAGACCGTCGCGCTCCGGTTTGAGCGTGCGGTAGTTGATGGTTTCCGGTTTTTTTACTTCCCCATAAGACCAACCCAAAATTTGTTCCGGGCTGGCAATCCCTAACTTGATAGCATCAAAGTCAAAGAAATTTAATTCGCTTAATTGTTTTACTTTTTTCGTTTGCATGGTTTCAAATCCCCGGCTTACTTATCGGCCTTGGCCTCCTGTTCGGTTTGCGGTTTTTCCGCCGCTACTTCTTCGGTTTCGGAGGCGGATTCTTTTTCATCGTCGCTTACGTTTTTAAGCAAGTCCACGCTTAAACCTAACGCTTGCAGTTCTTTTACAAGTACCTTGAAAGATTCCGGCACACCCGGTTGTGCAGGCGCATCACCCTTGACGATAGACTCATACATTTTCGTACGTCCGGCAAAGTCGTCGGATTTTACCGTCAGGAATTCTTGCAAGGTATACGTAGCACCGTACCCTTCCATGGCCCACACTTCCATTTCCCCGAAGCGCTGACCGCCGAATTGGGCTTTACCGCCAAGCGGCTGGCGGGTAATCATGCTGTACGGACCGGTAGAGCGGGAGTGTACTTTGTCTTCTACCAAGTGAATCAGTTTCATCATATACATATAACCGATAGTCACTTTTTCTTCAAAAGGCTCGCCGGTGCGTCCGTCGTAAAGCGTGATACGGCAATAGTCATCGGGCAAGTATTTAGCGGCATATTCTTCACGTTCTTTGCCCTTGAGTCCTTTGTCATCCAAGATTTTTTCTTTGGCTTTGCGGACTTCGGCCACTACTTCGGCTTCGCTCGGACCGTCAAATACAGGCGTCGCGGCGTTGTAGTGCAAATAGTGCGCAGCCCAACCGAGCATCGTTTCTAACAACTGGCCCACGTTCATACGGGAAGGAATACCCAGCGGCGAAAGCACAATATCAAGCGGTGTGCCGTCCGGCAAGAAAGGCATATCTTCCTGCGGCAAGATGCGGGCCACGACCCCTTTGTTTCCGTGGCGGCCTGACATTTTATCCCCGACGTGCAATTTGCGTTTGGAAGCGATATATACTTTGATAGATTTATTAACGGTTACCGGGAGTTCGTCGCCTTGTTTGGAGAATTCCATTTCCCGTTCATAATGTTCTACCGCTTTCTTTTCCATCAATTTATAAAGCGACGTAATGCGTGCCGTTTCTTTTTGCAAGGCGGCGGCATTTTTAATCGTGGCTTTGGCATTATCTAATGCGCGTTTGCGTTGTTCTTTGAGCAAGTCCAACGTCGCATCTTTTTCCGTTTCCAACGCTTGTAAGCGCGCTTTTTCTTCGGCTTTAGTGAGTTTTTCTTTGCGTACAAATACGCGGGTGCCCACTACTTTACCGCTCGTTCCGGGCGGTACGCGCAAGGACGCATCCACCACGTCGTCGGCTTTTTTACCGAAGATAACTTTTAACAGCCGTTCTTCCGGTGTGAGTTGCTGTTCGCCTTTAGGCGTTACTTTACCGACTAAAATATCGCCCGGTTCCACCACGGTAGCCGGCAATACGATACCTTCACTGTCCAAGTGGGAAAGCGCGTCCGACCCGATATTGGGAATATCGCGGGTAATTTCTTCCGCGCCCAATTTCGTGTTACGCGCATCCAACGTAAACTCGTGCAAGTGAATAGAGGTAAAAACATCATCTTTCACTAAGCGGCTGGATACCAAAATAGCGTCTTCGTAGTTGTACCCTTCCCAACACATAAACCCGACGAGCATATTGCGCCCTAACGCCAAATAGCCGTTGTCCATAGACGGACCGTCGGCAATTACTTGGCGGGCTTTTACGTTATCGCCGGTTTTAACAATCGGGTGTTGGTTGATACAAGTATCGTTGTTGGAGCGTTTGAATTTTAACAAATCATAGACGTCCGTGGAGCCGTCTTTGGCTTCAATAATAATTTTGGAAGCATCGGCAAATTGGACACGTCCGTCGCGTTTGGCGACCATGGAAGTACCCGAGTCGCGCGCTACTTCGTGTTCAATACCCGTTCCCACATAAGGAGCTTCCGGCATTAAGAGCGGCACACCCTGGCGTTGCATGTTACAACCCATCAAAGCACGGTTGGCGTCGTCGTGTTCCAAGAACGGAATGAGCGCCGCCGATACGCTAATAACTTGCAAGGGCGAAACGTCCATATAGTTGACTTCTTTGGGCGCTACGGTCGGATAGTCCGAGCGTAAGCGGCACGCCACGGCATCGGTAGCGATAGTACCGTCGGCTTTAAGCGGCGTGTTGGCCTGCGCGACGAATTTATCATCTTCCGTATCGGCTGTCAAATTATCAATTTGGTTGGTAACTTTACCATTGACAACTTTGCGGTACGGCGTTTCAATAAGTCCGTATTTATTTACTTTAGAATAGCACGCGAGCGAAGTGATTAACCCGATGTTCGGACCTTCCGGTGTTTCAATCGGGCAGACGCGGCCATAGTGTGTATAGTGCACGTCGCGCACTTCAAATCCGGCACGTTTACGGTTCAAACCGCCCGGCCCTAATGCAGATAAACGGCGCTTGTGCGTAAGTTCGCCCAGCGGGTTGATTTGGTCCATAAACTGCGACAGTTGCGACGTACCGAAGAATTTGCGGACAATCGCTTGTACCGGTTGGGCATTGACTAAAGCGCGCGGTGTGAACGACGTAAGTTCGCGGTTCATGCGGTCACGCGCGGTTTTGGCCATTTGGCTTAAACCGATACGGATTTGGTTTTCTAACAACTCCCCGATTCCGCGTACGCGGCGGTTGCCCAAGTGGTCAATATCGTCCACTTTGAACGTAAAATCGTCGCCATATTCTTTTTGTACTTCTTCCCCGGCGTTAAGCGCGAGCAAGTATTTAACGGTAACGATGACATCTTCCGGCGCCAAGGTGCGGCGGTTGTCGGACGGCTTTTGGAATTTTTTGAATTTGAATTTGCTAATCAAATCAAACATATTCGCAAATTTTTTGTTGATTTTGTAGCGGCCGACAAAACTTAAATCGTAGCGGCGGATGTTATCAAAAATCAAGTTATTGAGGTACGATTCCGCTTGTTCTTTGACAACGAAATCTTGTCCTCTCATCTTTTTGTAAATTTCGGCTTGGGCTTCGGCCGCGGTGCGGATGGAATCCTTGCGGTGTTCCAAGGTGGCCAAAATACCCGGGTCATCCTGACGCGGTTTACCGCAAATTACTTTAATCGTTTTGACTTTCTTTTCAATTAACGTTTTGAATAATTTATCATCAATCGGTAAAGCGGCCTTTTCGTCTAAGTTCCACAGGACTTCGCCCGTTGCCGGGTCGTAAATATCGTCGGCGGCGTAGCGGCCGATGATAGAATCGATATGGGTCGGTTTGACTTCAATATCTTCGCATTTATAGAAGGTTTGGATGATTTGTGCGTTCGTTTCCAAACCGCACGCGCGCAGGAAGGTGGACGCGAGTACTTTTTTCTTGCGGTCAATGCGGACCCACAATGCGTTCATTAAGTCAAACGAAAATTCAATCCACGCGCCGCGGTACGGAATGATACGCGCGACGTATAAGCGTTTACCGAAAGTGGACTGTTTCTTTTCTTCATCTTCTTCAAAAATGATACCCGGCGAGCGGTGCATCTGGCTGACGACTACGCGCTCCGCGCCGTTGAAAACGAAACATCCGGCGTCGGTCATCATGGGCAAATCGCACAAGTGAACGTCTTGGTCGGACGCTTCTTTCATTTTTCCGTTTTTTTGTTTTACATACAGGCGTAACCACGCTTTGAGCGGGACAGAATAAGTGCTGTCGCGCACGGTGGCTTCGGCCGGAGTAGCATAGCGGGGAGTTCCCAACTCGTATTTCAAAAATTCTAATCGCATACTTCCGTCGGGGGCTTCAATAGGAAATACATCTTCAAAAGCGGCTTGCAAGCCTTTTAATTCCCGTTTGGAAGGGGACACATCACGTTGCAAAAAGTCCACAAAAGATTGCTTTTGCATATCCAACAAATCCGGTAACGGCAGTTTGGTGGAAATTTTGCCAAAATTGGTCTGTTTTTCAATCATCGTTTATCTTCCTGAAATTGTAACGGTTTTTGTTAGCGCGCGCACCCGCGCTTATCCGTTAGCGTACCTTGCGGTACGAATCCCAACCCTTAACAGGGAGGATAGCATCCCAACCCCCGTAACCGGGGGCTGGGATATAGTGCATCGGTTGAACTATTTGAGTTCGACGGTGCCGCCGGCTTCGGTGATTTTCTTTTTGAGTTCTTCCGCTTCGGCTTTGGCAACGTTTTCTTTTACGGCTTTCGGGGCGCCTTCTACGAGGTCTTTGGCTTCTTTCAAGCCTAAACCGGTGACTTCGCGCACCACTTTGATTACCGCGATTTTTTTGGCGGCATCAACCGCAGTCAACACGACGTTGAATTCGTCTTTTTCTTCAGCGGCAGCACCGGCAGCCGGGGCAGCAGCAGCGGCTACGGCAACGGCCGGAGCAGCAGCTTTTACGCCGAATTTTTCTTCAATCGCTTTAACGAGTTCGGAGAGTTCCAAAACGGTCATTTCAGCGATAGCATTTACTAATTCATCTTTGGTCATTTTAGCCATTTTTATTTTTTCCTTTTATTTCTAGAGTAGCGGCCTTCTGCTTAACCGGGTTAAGCCCGTACCTTTACCCCTTGCGGGACTACTACCGCACTTGGCGGGTTTAGATTTTACCTTTTGAAAAATGTTACGCCACTTTCACTTTTTCAAATCGCACTATTTCGTATTTTTGGGCATCTTTGCGTTTTTTTGCGCCTTACCTAGCATCTAAAACTAGGCTTCGTTGCAAAGAAAACGCAAAGTTTGCCTCAAAAATCCAAAATCGCTTTCTCAAGTTTTCAAGTACGCCACATTTCCCTGCGTCGACAATATCGACACATACATTATTATTTGCCTTGTTTTTCTTCCAAAGCTTTGATAACGTAGGCAAAATCCCGTATCGGAGCTTGCAATACTTGCGCCGATTGTGCAACCGCGCTGTAAAGCGCGCCGGCCAACTTGGACAAGTTTTCTTCTTTCGTACCGATGGTAGCGAGTTGTTTAACTTGGTCTTCGTTGTACCAGACACCTTCGGAATAGCAAGCACGAAGCTTCAAAGCCGCATTCTTCTTCTGAAAATCAACCAGTGCTTTGGCTACGGCGGCGATATCGCCACCTACCGCAATAGCGGTCGGCCCTTGAAAGAGCTTTGTGTCGGCCCCTTCAATTTTGGCTTGGCTGATAGCATGTTCCACAATCGCGTTGCGTTCCACGCGGAATTTGGCTCCCGCCGGGTTTAACGCTTGGCGAACGGCTTCCATTTCGGTAAATTTCAAGCCTTGATAGGCTGTGAAAAATACCGTGCCGCCTGTGGTAATTTCAGAAGCAAGGTCTTGCGACTTTTGTTTCTTTTGGTCTTTTGTCAGGTTCATTTTATTGCCTGTTTTTTAATCAAGAACCGCTGTTTTTTCTTCACTTTTAGAGCGAGAAAACGACAGCCACAGATTCCCCTTTCCCGTTTTTTACGTCGGGGGAATCATGGTTCTCGTTAAATCTGATAAATAAACTTCTCTTTTATTTTATCAAATACGAACTGCCTATTGCAACTTTTTGCAAACGTTTTATCCGCAGTTCTTATAAGTATTATAACAAAATCGGGTTGCACGCGCAAGGAGAATAAATTAGGGCATAAGATATATACGCGGATTTTCATCAGCGCCATTAGCCAGTACCGCCCGAAAGATTTTTTGGCAATAAGAGCCCGGAGTGGCTGTAAAATTATGCACGGCGCCGGAAACCCGTTCGGCACAAACCGGCACTCCTACCGGATAATGATGCGTTCCTCCGGGAAGATATATCATAAACGCCCCGCCCGCATATTTTCCGCGCAAACGCCCAACAGCCGCCGCCGGAGCTGTGCCAAACATATTGTTATATAATTGCGCACTCCAATCACTGTTAGAGCGAACATCGTCCGGCAACCCGGTCCCATCGGCCCAAGGTTGTTTACCCGTCCAAGGTATTTCCAAACTGAGTTCGCTAAAAGATTGCGGATAAACACCGTTAGCCAAATGGTATGCTTCCATAGCATGATAAATTGATTTAGCCATCGTCAGTGCTTGGGCGGCTTTTGATTTTTCCACCGCCTTTTGATATTGCGGCAACGCCACCGCCGCCAATATGCCGATAATAAGAACTACCACCAACAACTCAATTAACGTAAACGCTTTGACGTCTAAACGGCCCGACAAATAACTTTTATTTTGCATATATACCCCTCCTTATATGGGTTATATACGCATACTATCAAAAAAAAAAACGATGTCAAGTAAAAATTTTTCTTCGTTGAAAAAACAGCAAAAAAATATCTTTCATTAGACTAATTTCTTTTTTGAACACTTAGGTTGTTTATAGGGAAGGGTTTACACTTTCCCATTAAGTGAAAAGGAACATTATTTCATTTAAATTTAAGAGGAATTTAGTTCCTTTTACAAATTTATTTAAGGAGAAAAACATGAAAGATTTATTAAATTTAATAAACTTTTTAATGACAGCCATTTTGTTTCTTGATTGGTTGTTCAAAAAATAAACAAAAGATAACTGTCATACCGCATTAACGAGTTACACAACAGGACGGCCCGCCGCCCCAAAAGAATAACATACTAGATGATTATATGATTTTTCAAAATCGCCCCCGCTCGTCATCCCGCAGTGTCTCTATGCGGGATATAGCGGGGGACAATATATATTTTATGCTAAAATACCCGTATGGGATATATCTATATACTAACCACCAAAAATAATAAGATGCTTTATATTGGAGTTACAAACAATTTGCTACGACGTGTATATGAACATAAAGAAGGTTTTGTGGAAGGTTTTACCAAAAAATTTCATATTAAAAAATTAGTCTATTATGAGCAATACAATTCTATTCAAGATGCCATACAACGAGAGAAAGTATTGAAAGAATGGAATCGTGCTTGGAAAGAACATTTAATAAATTCTTTTAATCCTTCGTGGCACGATCTTTATGAGGAAATAGCATCCTCCTCTTTATAAAAACAACCCTTTTATCTATATCCCGCATTTGCCTGTCCACTAAAAAGATGAAGGAACGAAGAAATTAAATACGCTCTCTTTTATATCCCGCATAGAGACACTGCGGGATGACGAAAAGAGAGCGTAAAAAGGACCCCTACCAGAAAGACCCTGTTCTTTCACACAAAAAAGGCGTATTTCTAGGCACTTGCGAGGAAGGTATACTGGCGGCACGCGCGCGGTAGCGCGGAGGTATCCGACCGAGCAAGTAACAACGAAATACGCTTTTTTTGGAAGAAAGAAAAAAGGATAAAGGCTTTGATGAGACCGACATCGATCTACTCTCTCAGCACCGAATTGGGTGCCAATACCATCGACCCTTACGAGCTTAACTGCCGTGTTCGGAATGGGAACGGGTGTGACCTCGTCGGAATTAATATCAGTCTCATTAAAGCCTCTTATTGTTAAAAGAACAAATTTGGAAAGGAACCCGTTTTACAACCTGTTCCCTTCAACGTTGAAATCCTGCTCGCCGCTTACTAGGCGGGTCATCGCTTCCTTTCAACGCCAGATAACCTAGAAAAACCAAGATTAAACACTTACTTTAATCTATCGGGATTAAAGAATATGGCCAAGCCTCACGACCTATTAGTACAGATTAGCTGAACACATTACTGTGCTTACACACTCTGCCTATCAACCCGGTAGTCTTCCGGGGGTCTTCTGGGTAGTTAATCTACCA
>Ga0310694_10000860_pt1 | contig 37424 bp, 46 predicted proteins | sample 174DNAGHGhighgp2_FD_203884 | JGI IMG/M metagenome (GOLD analysis project Ga0310694, IMG submission 203884) | Sheep rumen microbial communities from Palmerston North, Manawatu-Wanganui, New Zealand - 1742 DNA GHGhigh gp2 (v2) (version 2) | ecosystem: Host-associated > Mammals > Digestive system... | reverse complement strand
TCCCATGTATTTGGGTGCGCCAGTAGCCATATCCAAGAACCTTGTAGTGAGGTACGATTTAATAGATTTTGAAGGTCCACTAGGAAACGGATGGCAGCAGGTTGGACCATTTACAAATTTAAATGGGGATGTATATGTTTCTGATTATGGTTTTTCTAAAACGTTACAGAATGAGCATATGGCCTTGGTTTATTCTGATGCATCGTGGATGAAAGCTTCTATTACCGAAGGTCATGCCGCCGGTAACATAGTTGATGCTGTTAGGTATGAGCAGTTTATGCCGTATCGAACAAACTACGAAGATTTTGGTGTTAATCAGTTGGGTTTACATAGACAAGAGGATATGGAAGACCCGTGGTACGGCGACGAGGATTATGATTGGTGGAAGACCGAGGATTATCCGAAGCATTTCACGAAACAAGAGCCGGTGCGAAACTGGATGAATCATCATAAAGTTTATGACGACCTTTACGAATTTCATACTGATGTATATGGATACTCTTATGGGTTATCAAAGCCCTTATTGGCTTCTAGCGACCACAAATATAGCATTTATGAGAAGAATGATTTACCGGGTGATATTGTAGTAAGGCTTAAAAATGCACAGTTGGTAAATCTTACTGATGTTATAACTGTTATACGGCCTTATACAATTACCAATGGCGATGGTATAGTTCAGAATTTTTGGATATATCAGGATGTTATGGTTATGAGGTGCAACAATAATAAAGTGGTATTGTATAAGCTCGAATATGAGAACGCAAATACTACCGAATCATTCGACAGGTTACACCTCATTGATAAACAAACCAATATGTTGGTGTTGAGTGATGGTATGTTTGCTGGTATTACAAAGCCTGTTTCTGGAAACGAAATTTTTGTCGCAAGATTATTTGTTGGCGATGCAGAAGACCCGAATAATGTAGAATTGAGAATAGACCAGATAGATATCAGAAACTTTACAATTAAAACTGAGTCATATAATGGGTTTGTATCCCTGAGAGATGCGTTATCTGGTAAAGAAGGTGTAACTTATCTCACTCCCGCGTTTTCATACAACGAGACCACAGGTGTATTCAATATAATTTTACAGGTTTTGTATACTGGATGTAGTGTGGGTATGATTTATAATTTTAAAGTAAACATGCTACATCATTTTTGTGATGGAAGAATTATTAAACCAACTGACGCTGAGGGATTACGCATAAGGCTGAAACCTTATCGTATTGTTTTTGATGGTAATAGTCATATTCAACGTGGCGTACCCATAGTTTCTAGTGGTACAATGGAATCAAAATATTATTATACAGATTATGCGCAGGCATTACCGCGATGCACATTGTCTGCTGAGGGATTTAAATTTGTTGGTTGGAGTTTGGTCCCGGGGGAAAATGCGCCCAGATATATTGACGCGGACACGATTGTTCGTTCGAGTGAAGACACACCCGAAAATTCAACAGTTACGCTATACGCACAATGGGAGCCGCTTTATCGACGGGTCGTATTTGACCGTGGCAGAATTGATACATCTGGCGATATTAAGATTGGTGGATATATGGATGCCATAAGAGCGCAAGCCAAACCGGCCAATACTATTGCCCCGTACTGCGATTATACATCTACGTTGGCTACATTTAAGCAATGGGTAACAAAGGACGGAAGACCAATTAAGGCGGGGGATAATTTTGAGGTTCCGTATGGTGAGACCGACTATGTACTTACTGCTCAGTGGGACGCGACGTATTGGACAATTATATTACATTCTAATAATGCACTAAACATGATAAAACGATATTATACCTCATCGTCACCGTTCATAGTAAAAAAGTCAGACCAAGGCGGAATGGGATTACCTGATTATGATGCAGATGGGTGGTCCACGACACCGGACGGTGAACCGGAAGAAGTGCTGGAGGTATTTCAGCCTAGCGATGGTGATGTTGCGGTTGTACATGTTTATGCACACTGGAGCAGAAAGACATACAATGTCAACTTCCATAACATAGGTGGACGTGTGATAGAGCCAAATCCCCAGGAGTAATGACGATGAAGCAACGAGAGATTGTATTTGATGATATAACCAGAGACGAAATTACAATGCCGCCGGAAGTGATAAAGCCCATACCATTGCAGTATGGTATTTGGGAAAAACTTCCTACTATCGGTTCTTTGTTTTTGCCTGACCAATTACCAAGTGATTATGCGTTTATGGGTTGGACTACGGTATTGGGTGGTAATACGGATTATATTGACGGTGAATATGTAAAAAATTTGGCTAGTCCAGGCTCGTATCAACCTTTATATGGCACCTGGATTCGTCGCTATTATTATATAAATTACAATGCTAATGGTGGTGTAATTGAAGCTCCTAGTGGAGAAGACCCGGATTATAGAAAAACTCAATTAGTGTATTCTGTTGATGATGTCACGTTACCTTCTTCTGGTGGTGCGATAAAACGTGACGGTGGATGGCAACTTGATGGTTGGTCTAAGGTTCCTTATGGGTTAGTTGGTTATGCGCCTGGGAGTAAGCAAAAAGGATTATTCAGCGATTTTAACACGGGTACATTGTATGCCATTTGGAAGCCCGCTGAATATACAGTTAAATTTCATAGTAACTGGCCAAAGGGCGACGCTGACGAAAGTACGGCAGACCAAACTTTGAAGTATAATATCATATCTAAACTTCGGAAGAACACGTTTACTTTTACCCATTGGGAATTTATAGGTTGGGCGACTTCACCCGAAGGTCATGTTGCATATATTGATGAACAGAGAATAGTTAATTTGTCCGAAGGCGAAGATGTTCATTTGTATGCTAGATGGAAACAGATAGAATTTGTAATGACTTTTCACCGGAATGCACCGAACATCGAAGAAGGAGATTATCCAATAGTAACCGATAATGACATCACTGGTAATATGCCAGAAGAAGTTTTTGAATTAGATAAACCAAAGACTATTGATTTGAATCGGTTTGTATATCCTAAGACGATAGCTGGTAGGGAAACGCGCGATAGGGCATTTGATGGATGGTTAGATGAACCGGGTGGATATACCGAAGAAGACCAGGGTCACGGCAGAATAAAATGGGTTAATTGTCAGGAAATAATTCTTGACCACGACGTTAATGTTTATGCCTATTGGGATGATTGTATCTATATCGAATATGACGCAACTAATTTTAAGAAATTAAAAAAGGATTTCGAACGTGAATATCAGCTTTTAGTTGAAATGGGAATTTATAAATTAACTGACCGAGTTCATCCAGGAACCAAGTATAAAGTACGAGATGATTTTTTGAAGACGTTATATGGGTGTAATTTGGCTGCTTGGGGCAGTAAAGAAGCCGTCAATTTTCGACCGGGTGATGTGATACACGCGGACCTTTTTGATGCAGGCGAACATTTTGAATTAACACCACTTTACCAAAAAAGGCAGGAAATTTATAATGCTAAAGATAAAGGTGATACGGTTTCTTGGGGTATAGACAGCAAAAAAACTAAAGATAAAACCTATCTATCTGGGTTATCTCACCTAAAGTTGTTCGAAATTTTGCCTCGGAGCGATTATGTTGAGGAATATCTAGATATCAATATTTCAATTAACACTTTATATAAATCCAAAGGGGGCGCGGTAACAATTTATTGGTTACCAGAATCAAATCCCGACTGTAAATTTAAAAAACTTTACGAAGTAAAAAGCGGTACATCAAAAGGAAATTATAAACAAACGAAAACCATTAGTGTGCCGGGTTGGTTTGTTAAGAAAAAAAATAGATACGTATATTACTTATTGGTTGTGTGGTGTCCGTATGGCGTAGAACCTGGACAAGTAAAGAATTGGGGTGACCCCAATATAAAATTGGTTCGTGGGCTGGGGAAAAAGTGGCATAAATGGAAAAACAAGATTACAAATGTAGCTACGGTGGGGCTTTGTGCGGTCGCCCCCACTACCGCCCTTGTACTAAAACCGACGCGAGACAGAATAAAAAGCGCGACAGATAAATCATTTAAAGAGTTAGCTAGAGTAAAAATTGCAGGACACCACACGGGAAAAGCCATAGTAAAAGCCGTGGCTTCGAAAGAATTCACAATCGCGATGTCGGCCGTATCTGCAATCGCGTCTTTAGTTACGGCTGGTGCAGCGGGTGGGGTAATGGCCTGGACTTCGGCCGCACTTTCCTCAGCCGCATCCGCGTGTACAATAGTGTCTGCCACATCAAATGACAAGGGTACAAAAAAATATTTAGACGCCGCGTCTATTGGACTTTCAGTTGCCGCACTCGGCGTTAGTATTGCGGCAAGCTCAAATGCTAGCACAAAACTTACCGAAGCGACGGATATGAAAGTTTACTTAACTACAACCGATGATGTCGCGGCTGGTCAGTTAAACCGAGCAAACCAATTATCGTCGAACTTTTTGCGTGCTGCCGAAGCAGAAACAAATGTCGCTGCAAACGCAAATATGGAACTATTGGGTTTAGTAGAGGGAACACCAGCCTACAATGCTACGATGGCGGGTATGAATGAAGCGCTTAGAGAGGCGGGGGACTATTTGGCACAGTCCAGTATTCAACAATCGTGGGCTAATATATGGAGTGGGGTACACAGCGTGACGCATACCGCCGCCACCGCGTCGACTGCCGAAGTGCTAAAAACTGCCACCGTTCTTACTGAGACACTCAACCATACGGCAACCACTGCCCTAGTTACTGCCATCAATATCGGTTTGCGGGTAGGACCGCTGCGAGATATATTAAACACTTACAATGGTATATCTTCCATAACAGAGAAGGATATCGACAAAATTTATGTCAGAACATCAGATGGCAATATGTTTGTTAAGTTGCGCGGTGGAACTGTTATAGAGATTAAAACTCCAGGTATAAATTGGAAGCCAATATGTATAGTGAGCGCGTTGACTATTGATTCTATTATATATCCAGCAAACGACCAAGGTATAGTATTTCATAATCAGTAAGGCTCTGTTTTAGAAGAGTGTTGACGGCCTAGCGGCCATCAACACTCTTCTAAAACATAGCCATCAGTAATTACTTGACAAAGTACCTACGATTCATATATATTTGTATGCGAGAATTGGTTGTTATAGGCAATGGCCCCTCAGTTCGGGGCGTTGACCTGGCGAAAGTTGGCGAAAAATATGATACCATTGGTATAAATGGTTCGTTTATTGAGTGGATGCGTACCGGGTGGCATCCCACATATCAGTATATGGGACGTAAGCATCCAGAACAATGGGGAAACCAGGTTGTAGAATTTGTGAAACGTTTTGGTAATGATATGACGGTATTTGCCAGTTTAACGACCTATCCAGAATTTGAGGGATTGCCAGGATTTCAACCGATGAACTTTCTCTCTTTGCCAGAGTTTACACCGGATTCTTCAAAGTGGTCTAATACATTCGAGGGTGATATAGAGCTTGCGTTTGCCCGGTTGTGTGATGATGTCGGGGTTGACCGAGCTAAAGAATTGGTGGAGGAACGCGCGGAATTTACGTCGGTAAGGATGAATGAAGGAGGTATATACAAAACCCTCATCGGTGATGAGTTAACCGAATTGGACTATATATCAGACGATTATCCCAGATATCCCAATTATTATACCCTACCAAAATCTTTTGACGAGTTTTATTGTGATGCTGAGCAGAGTGGAATGGTGGCGTGTTTGATAGGTATGCTGCTCGGTTATAAGAAGGTGAATCTAATTGGTTGTGATAACAATTTTGTTATAGATAAATCCGGGACGATGAATCAGGAAAAAAGCTATTGGGTCAAGGATATGTTTAATGGAAAGCCATACTATGTGGCAGAAGATATTTTATGTGAAGAATGCAGAAACACCATGGGGTTAAAGCTCGCGATGAATGCTCTGTGGGAAGGATTAGCCGATAGTTTGAAATACAACAAGATAAAGATGAAAATAGTGAATTGCTCCCCGATTAGTTCGGTGAAAGCGTTTCCGTTTGGCAATTTGAAATTAGATTGAAGGATGTGTAATATGAGAGTGAGACAAGGTACAATAAATGAACCGTTTTTGATAGATGATAGAAACGGTCTTGATATGGGAGCTAAACAGGTTCTCGATTATATTTTTGGTGATGGAAATTATTATGTGATGGGACAAAAGCCTTGCCTTTCGTGGAATTTCGGTCCTAGTCCATCGAAACGACTTGAATCATACACCGTGGTTGATAAAGATAAGAGAACCCATGTATTATATTTTCAAAAAGTAGCACCCGAAGATTCTCGACCAAAGCTAGAAAAGGCGGTAAGGGAAGGCGAATATTTTTCAGACGAAAAGGTTTATACCCCGATACAACCGCGAGAAGTTGCTGTACTTAACAATTTTAACGATAATTTTCCAAGCATAAACGATATAGACCCAGATTGCAATAAAACCATTATGGACAAGGTTGATGCGGAGAAGTTATTAGATGAAATTGAACAGTCTGATATTGAGTTTAAAGCCGATGATGAATTGGCATCTAAGCGTATAGAACGAGAAATCAACGAGAAATTAATTGATGACAAAAAGCCCAGTAAAACAAAGGGAAAACGCGGTCGGTCTAAAAAATCTATTGACGCTGAATGATGGTTGTAGTATAATAATAGTATATGAATACACAAATCAACGCTCAATTTATAGCGGATAATGCGCGTCCAGGCGAAGACGCACCACTCGTTCCCAAGCTACCAAAACGTGCAACTTATGGTTCTGCTGGGTATGACTTTTTTGCAAATTGTAATTTTGAAATACCGGCACATGGTAGTGTACTGATTGATACCGGTGTTAAAGTCAAGATGGAACCGGGGTGGTTTTTGATGCTCGTTCCTCGGTCTGGACTCGGGTTTAAATATGGAGTTTCGCTTTGGAATACGGTTGGCATAATTGATAGTGATTATTACTCAGATGAGCCGCATATGGGGGTAATCAAGGCCAAGCTTTATAATCCAAGTGATTCTGTCGTGACTATCGAAAAGGGTAAAGCGTATATGCAGGGCATATTTGTTCCGTTTGGCATTATACAGGATGACGATGTTACTACCGGTCGTAACGGAGAAGGTTTTGGTTCAACAGACAAGGGGAATTAACAGTATGGAAATGAACGTTGAAAGAATTATGACAATGCGGGCGACGAATCCGATGATATATACTTGGTCTAGGCTGGCTGAGATTTGGAACGAGAATACCGGAGAACATCGCACGGCCTCCGCGATGCGTAACATGGGGCGCAGGGCACGAATTAAGGCTCAGAAGAATGGTAGTCAGAGCTGGTGGCAACAGCCAAAACAGCAGCAACAACCGAAACGGACCGAAACACACGACGTAAACGGAACAACTCAAATCGAATGTTCTATCCCAGCCGATAAGCTGGACAGGAGTCCGGACGGCATTCTCAAGGCAATCGGTTATAGCCCTGATGATTGGAAAATTACCAAGTGGACTGTATCCGACTGGGAATCACCGACGAAGGACGGTGGTAAACAGGATATGGTAGCATTGAAGGCCACCCTGACCCCGGTGGGGCCGAATGATACTACACCCGAGATGTATGCGAAGCTCGCTGCCGAAGCGTTTAAACATGTGACGATGCCTATCCCCCGACGAAAACCACCGTCCCAGCCTACAAATTGTGATTGGTATATGGAAATACCGCCGATTGAATTACATCTTGGTAAGAGAGCTCACACATCTGATGTACCAGAGAACTATGACGCAAAGATTGCAGCCCGTGTGTTTTCTAATATTATTGATGGGGTAATAGCAAATCAGCGGATTAATAACTGTGGTCATGCTATTTTGGGTATTGGCGGTGATTTTTTCAACGCGGAGAGTAATAGTTCTACCACACATGGTACGCCCCAGGAAAATGATGGTCGTTATAAGAAGCTGTTCCAGCTTGGTGTTGCAATGTATACTGATGCAATCGAAAAGCTTCGTACTGTATTTCCGGTAATCGAGGTTGTATTTTGTTGCGGTAATCATGCTAGGGCCATGGAGTTCTTTCTTTATGAGGCACTTCGTGCGTATTACCACAGCTCAGAAGATATTAAGTTCAACGACAATACACGTGATACCAAGGTCGTAACGTTTGGAAAATGCGCGATTTTCTATAACCATGGAGACGTAAACTATAAGCGCACCGTGGCTTCCATCCCGGCAGAATTCCCCAAGGAGTGGGGTGAAGCTAAATTCAGAGAACTCCACATGGGTCATTTGCACAAGGAATTTGTAGCTGACGAAGAAACCGGTCTTACGGTTCGGCGCGTTTCTGCGCCGTGCGCCATAGACGCATGGCACTATACTAACCGGTATATTGGGTCTCTACATCGTCATCAGGTGTTTATCTGGGACGCTAACCGTGGACTTTGCTCGGTGATATACATACCGGCTGAATATTGATTGGAGAAAAAAAATGACTAGAATGGATGTAGTAAATTTTGGAAATGTTCAGGCTGATATGCAACAATTCTACGCTGCGGCTGAACAGAAGATGCGAGAAATCACCGCTTATGTGATTGCGCACTGCAAGGACGAAAAGTTTAACCCGGAGAATTGGATTCGACTGTATGGTACGATTTGCGTGGCGGTCGGTGAAGTTCATGATATGCTAGAAACACGTCAAGCCGAACCGGAGTATCGCAGCGCATTTATTCGTCGGCAAACCGCAGTTTTGCAAAACTTGGTCGGTCAGTATGAAACCCTTAAGCGACAGCTGGAAGGTGATAAGTAATGGCTAAGGCATCCCCTGAAGAACAGAAAAAATACTCTGATATTATATCCAGTATTAACCAGCTCGCACTTATTCAGATGAAGGGGAACGAGCTGTTGACCAAGCTGCAAAACAAAGAGATTACAGAGGCCGTTTATCAAAAGAGCATGATAGATGTGACCAATGAAATCCAGGAAGTGTTCAATGGACTAAAGGCTATTGGTGCGGTTACCGAAGAACAGGTACAGGAGATAGTTGCCGCTGCAAAGAAACTATGTTCCTAGTTCAATAAGTAGCCTGCGTCGAGCAAAACTCTGTACATTTTACCCGGATGGCACTTATCACGCTGTCCAGTTCCGGGTATTCATAAAGGGAGTAGTTTAGGATTCCGAGTTTGTCCCTAAGTTTGCGTAGCGCTTTGTTGATTTCCTTCGACCAGACCTTCATCTTCTTATTGAATTCGGCTTGTTGTTCTGGCGTAGCACGAAGATAGTTATTTGCATCTGAGTATTGGTTGAATCCACCTGCACCCGTTGCTGCGTTTATAAAGAGCTGGGAAATTGTTGGCACTCTGGTTGAGTGTACTTTTCCGGTGTTTTTATTTGTGACAGTGCTCCAACCTGGGTTTATATTGGGTACAGAATTAAGTGAAGCACTTTGTTCAAGTGGACGGCTATTGTCTAGCAATGGTTTAATGAAAAATGATTCCCATTCTTTGGGTACTATTTTATCGTGTATATCTGGTGGTAAATTTTGAAGAAATCGAACGAGTTCTCTTATGGAGTTTAACTTGTAATTTACCAATTTCTCTATAGGGTTGACCTTTACGTTTCCGGTACGGTCCTTTTTGGCTTTTCCAGCAATTCCAATTCGCAATCCACCAGTAGCAAATCCATACGCATCTGCGCTGATTTTCAGCACCTCCAATAAACACTTTTTGATAGCCTTGGTTAGTTTTGATTTTTTATCCCAGCCCAATTTACGACTTAGCCAGGATTCGTTTATTTTACCGTTATTTGTTATGAAGAGAAAGGTTTGCTCGGTTAATTCGTTGATGTCGTTCATGGTTTCACCTTCAATATTTATTGACACATGACCATGTTTTGTGGTATCATAGTGTGACGAGGATTGAAAATGGAAAACAAGATGTTTCACAAACATGCTTTTTGGGATAAAATAACAAGAGGGATAATGGTATGTATTGCCGTGTTCCCCGTTGTTTTTGGAGGATGTCATATGAATAATAAACAAAATGTCAAAGCCGTAGTAATCGGCATGGAATATAGTCACAAGTATGGGTCTTGTCCTGGTGCAGAACTGGATGCAAAAAACATTCAGGGAATTTTAGCTAAGGCAGACTGTCCCGTAAATCTGCTTATAAATGCGAAGAAAAGCGACACACTAGCTGCGATGACTCAGGCAGTGCAGAGCGACTTGGCCATAATCTTTTATTCTGGACACGGCGGAAGTCAGCGTTTTTCGGACACCGGACCAGAGGAAACCGATGGTAAAGATGAGTTTCTCTGCATGGATGATGGACTGATTCGCGACAACGATATTTGGAATATCATCTGTCAGGCCAAGGGACGTGTATTTCTTATCTTTGATTGCTGTCACTCTGAGACAATGTTTAGGTCGGCCGGATTTACAATGGATGTTATATCCGACGCCGTACTTCCGTTAGGCGCAGATGGTCCGGTTGGTATGATTTGCTGGTCTGGTTGTGCTGACAACACATATAGCTATGGTTCGACGTCCGGTGGTGAGCTTACAAACGCAATTCGTCGCCATCTGAACAAGGATAGCACATATGCAAGTTTGTGGGACGCAGTAAGCAAAGACGTAACACTCAAAAAGCACGAAATAGTCAAAAAGCACACCATTGGGCTTTCGTTTGAAGATAAGAGAATTTTTGAGTGAGTGACATCACTTACATCAAGTTATACCACAATAGGGGAATCCAATGAAGATAGCGGTAACAAGCGACCTGCATGGTCGAAAACCGAATGATTCAGACCGGAAGGTTATTGCAGAGTGTGACTGCCTGTTGCTCTGTGGTGACGTGTTTGAACCGGGTGGAGACAACGGGAAACTAGAGAAGTATCTTAAGTCATTGTCTTCGTCTGGTAAGCGCGTCATTATGACCCCGGGAAATCATGACTTTGGAATTTACTATGCAGTCAACCCGAACACGATGTTTTCAATTGGAAGTCGGGCTCCGTTCTGTAAGCGCTATTTTCCAGAATGGCTTAAAAACGAATTGGGTGTTGAGTGTCTAATTGATGAAATGATAGAGGTTAATGGTGTAAAGATTTATGGTACACCCTGGACTCCTATGTTTTGTGATTGGGCATTTATGGTAAAGGATGGCGAACCGTTGGATGAGAAGTACTCCAAGATTCCAGAGAATGTTGATATCCTTATCACTCACGGACCCCCATATGACGAGAACTCAAAGATTGATTGTTGTGAGGGTGTAGTCATGATTGACGGTTCTTCGGAACACCTGGGCAGTAAATCTCTATACAAAGCTATCGTCGAGAAAAAACCTAAGTATTGTTTTGTTGGTCACATTCATTCCGGTGACCACGGCGAAACCATTATAGGTGAAACTAAGTGTAGGAATGTTTCGTATTTGAACGAAGAATACCGAAGGGGATATCCGGTTCATACTTTTGAAATTTAGGAGAAACAAAATGGCAACCAAAATAGACGGAATAAATGTACACACCGACGCAAATCATGTTTCCCGGGTAACAGCCTTGGGTTGTGAATGGGTTAGAATTGATATCCAGTGGTGGGTTATTGAAAAGAATCGTGGTTCATACTCGTGGGGATATGTGGACTCCCTAGTGAATGCCTACACTAAGGCCGGATGTAAGATTTATGCTACGCTGGCCGGTACACCGGCTTGGGCCGGGGCTACAGTTGCTGATGTACCAAACCAGGCTTATTGGGTTGCTTTTTGTTCTGCTTGTGCGAAGCGTTATGGTGGACGAATTGCCGCATATTCTCTTTGGAACGAACCAAACCTTGGTAATAGATTTTGGAAAGGTGGAATCAAAGAGTTCTACCAGAAGATTCTTGTCCCCGGTGCGATGGCAATTAAGGGTGTTAATCCAAATCTAGTTGTAGCTGGACCGGACCTGGCTACCACCGGTAAGTCACACTGGACTGAATGGTTGACAGAAATGAAGCACCACGTCAAGTACATTGACATTGTTTCAATTCATTCGTATCACGATACCGCAGATGCAGTTAAACGCTGCTTTACCATAGGCAAGATTCCTTTCGTAGGTTGGATTGTTCCAAAGTGGCGTCCCTACAATTGGTATCTAAAAAAACTTGGTAAGCCCGTGTTTCTTACTGAAACCGGTATAGAGGCTACTTTTGGTAATTCCAAAGAGGAAAAGGCTCAGAAGAAATTTGTCGAAGGGATTCAAGAGTCTAAGAAGGACATGGATGTTCATACGGTGATATTCTATACATGCACTGATGCACCCTCTAGTATGGAGGCGCCCTGGGGTTTCTATAGTTATCAGGGACTCCCAAAATTAGTTGCTCGTTAAAAAAAGTTGTTGACGAACACTTTTCTTTTTGATATAATAGTTTGCGTTGATTGGGAAAGTTGTGTACCACGGGTGTGGTAGCATCAGGTTCCTACAGCACTTAATCTAACTGAATCTGGAGACAAAAACCATGGCAAACTCATTCATAACTCAACTTGGCAAGGACATAACGATGTCTGAGACCGTTCGTACCGAGAATGGTGCGGTAATGCATAAGACCAGTGGCAAGGCGCTGGTTGATTTCTTCTTCAAGGTCCCTTCTCTTAGAAAGGGAAGCTTCGATGAAGTTCTCGCCGACCTTTGTAATGCATACGCGGAAGACCCATCCACGTTCATTGCCCTGATGTTCTATATTCGCGATATTCGCGGCTCCGGCCTTGGCGAACGCAACATCTTCCTTCATGCGTTCCGCTACATCGCAGAGCGCCACATCAACCTGGCGAAGAAGCTGGCCGATGAAATCCCCGAATATGGATGCTGGCGTGACGTTGTCCGCCTTTACGCCGTGTTCTCTGATGGAACCAATGATTCTCTGGCTAACTACATGGCCAAGATGATGCAGAAGCAGCTCAACTCCGATGTTGCCGAGATTGCCAAGAAGAAGCCCAAGTCCATTTCTCTTCTCGCGAAGTGGCTGCCTTCTGATAACACGTCGTCCCGCGCAACCCGTCAGATTGCATACCGGCTCATGCGCGATTGGCATATGACCAAGAGTGAGTACCGTTCAACCCTCGTCAAGCTTCGTAAGCACCTGCGTGTTGTCGAGTGTCAGATGACAGAAGGCGATTGGGGCGAAATCGATTACAACGCCGTTCCGTCAAACGCTAACGCTCGGTACAAGGATGCGTTCCTTCGTCACGACACCGAACGTCGCAAGGAATACCTTTCTTCTGTTAAGAAGGGCGAGGCCAAGATTAACGCAAGCGTTCTCTACCCATATGAGGTCGCTGCTAAGTACCGGAACGGTCACGGCTGTGGAATCGACGACGCGCTTGAGCTCATGTGGAAGAACCTTAAGGATATCAAAATGACTCGCCCGTGCATCGTCGTCGCGGATGGCTCCGGTTCGATGTGCAGTCATGTTTCTAATAGCGTCACAGCCCACGACATCGCGGATTCACTGGCAATCTATTGTTCTGAGCGCCTTCCCGGAGACTATAAGAATAAGTACATCACGTTCTCGTCGCGTCCTCAGTATGTTGACTTCGGAAAGTGCACCAGTCTTTGGGACAAGTTGATTATTGCACAGGCACATGACGAATGTGCAAACACAAACATCGAGGCAGTTTTCGACCTAATTCTTAAGACGGCAGTCCGGTCTCACGCAACCGAAATCCCTGATATTCTCGTCATTTCGGACATGGAGTTCGATGACGCAACGAATGGTCACCGGATGTGGTACGGTAACGAAGTGGAGTTCGCAAGCGCGGACGAGACCCTGTTCCAGAAAATCGCAAGGCGATACGCTGAGGCCGGGGTTAAGATGCCGAGACTCTCGTTCTGGAATGTCAACTCTCGAACCAACGGCATCCCGGTTCGTGAAGGTCCTGGCGGAACGGCCCTTCTTTCCGGCTACTCGCCGAACGTTCTGAAGCTGGCACTTTCGGGTGAGGCTACACCATATGGCGTGTTGCTCGAAGCGCTCAAGGACGAGCGGTATGACCGGATTCGCAAGCTTGCCCGCCGGTACATCAAGAACACGAAATAAGCAAAAGGTTTCCCCCAGGGCAACACCCTGGGGGAATTGGAGTAAATATGGAAAATCAGAAAGTAGAAATTGGTTGTGGTAGTGTTCCCGTCGGAATGCTAGGTGTAGCTTTTGTAGTTCTTAAGCTGTGCCACGTTATCGATTGGCTATGGATTTGGGTATTATCGCCGTTTTGGATTAGTATAGCGGTTTATCTGTTTTGGTTTATTGTGGCGTTTATCATTTTGGCTGTTTCGTCGGGGCGGAGATAATGACTGACGAAGAGAAGACAACGAACGACGAGCGCCTCACTGCTTTAATGTGGGATATAATGGAGTCCAGGGGTTCTCGTAAACGTGTACACAAGGACTTTTGGCCCAGGTTTGCCAGGAAATATGAAGCCATGTTTGGTAAGCCAATACCACCAAACGGTATGAGAAAGAAGTTTTTCCGTTGGCGCATAAAGATGCAGAACGATTCCACACCAGACACGATGACGTTCTTCCTTAAGCCTAGAAAATGTCTGATGGACAAGGTTGGTAATTTGGTTTCCAATATTACCAGTTTTATAATAAGGATATTTGCTTGGGTGATTGATTGGTTTACCGGGATTGATTCAGAGGCATATTCATTTATAGTCGGATGTCTTGGCACACAGGAAGGCATAGATGAACTGTCCAGTAAAAAAAGAACGGGTGAAAACGGTGGTTTAATAAATGGTACATAACGACAACAATAAGAGTTTGGATGATGAAATCCGAATATTGATAAAAGAAAAACCAAAATCTTGGCATACTTTAATACGAAAAAACGCAAATTATAAACATCTTTTAGATTATATTACAGAACAAACGCCGCTATTAAATGACGGTACATATAGGTTTGTAACACGTGTTTACTGGACAATAAATCATATTCATGATTGGAATGACACCTTGGTTACTTGTCGCGAATGCGGTAGACCCATTAGTAAAAATCCAAGGTTTAAAATGAATGGATATGGAGAGTTTTGTTCGCTAAGCTGCTGCAACAAGAACAAATGGCACCACGAAAATTGCATCTCAACCAGTATCAGAAAGTACGGAACAAAACACTATACCAACAGATTAAAAGCCAGACAAACGTGCGCATTCAAATATGGAGCCGAATTTTATACGGAGACCAAAGAATTTAAAGAAAAAACCAAAATAACAAATATGCGGAAGTATAATACAGATTCTCCGATGAAAACCGATAAGGTTAAACAAAAGGTCAAAGCAACTCAAATATTAAGATATGGAGAAATATATAACAAGACACAGGAGTGTAAGGAAAAAATAAGAAATACAAATACAAAGAAATATGGTTGTGAGTATTACACACAAACGAAAGAATACCACGAAAAATGCAAAAACACATGTAGATTGAGATATGGTGTAGAATATGCATCTCAGTCCCCAGAATTTAAAGCAAAAGCCAAAAGAACAAACATAGAGAGATATGGTACAGAATATTGGATGCAACGACCAGATTTAAGAAAATCTACACAAAAACGATATCATTATGACGGTTTAAAGTTTGATTCGAAGCCGGAGGTGGCGCTATACATATATCTGAAAGACAATAAATTAGACTTTGAATACCAGCCAAATATAAGCTTTAGTTTCGTGTATAACGGAAAAACACATAGGTATTTTCCGGATTTTAAAATAGGAGATAAGCTCGTAGAAATTAAAGGTGACCATTTTTTTGACGCAGATGGAACCATGAAATGTCCGTTCAGGTATAAGAAATGGACGGATATAGATAAAGAAAACATCGATGCTATATATGAATCAAAACACCGATGCATGATAGAAAATGGTGTACAGATTCTTAGAAGTACAGACTACAAAAAATATGTTCTATATGTAAACGAAATGTACGGTAAAGATTTTTTGAGAAAACTAAAACGTTATTGACATAGGCGTAAAAACGGTATATAATATATGTATATGAATAGTGAGCACACAAAAGTCCTATATGAGAATCATCCGATGATGTATGGTGGTAGAAAGAAACCGCTTACAAAAAGTCTAATGGCCTTTGGTTTTATGTGTGGAGATGGGTGGTATTGGCCAGCCATGAGATTTTCAGACATAGTTGAGGCCATAAACGTTTTATGCACACCATACGGAGTCCGCGTGGAAATAACGGAATTCAAGGAGAAATTCGCCACCGCTAGGTGTTATTATACGGTTGAGTACCAACTGCCGTTATGGAAACGAGTGATAAATTGGTTACTGACTCCGGTTGTTAAAATTACAAAAGACTATACAATCGGATTCTGGGCATCTGACGAGCAGATATCTCTGGGCAACGGAATACAAGAGATAATGGACGTGCTGGTTGGCCGACTCGAAGAAGAATGCAAGCATTATTGCGAAGAGTGCGGCGAGCAGTTTTATCCCTGGGATATGTCCAATCGAGTAATGACTACCGGATGGTATAGGATAGTTTGTAGAAAGTGTGCCCAGAAGAATAACTGGGCATACCTGCCATACCCCGACGATAACAAGGACCCATTAGCGGAAGAAGAAAAGAAACTTTATAGGAAAGAGGAGAATAAGCAATGAGTTACGAACTTTCATATGATACATACATAAGCCGGGTAGCCTCTACCGAACTTGATTCAGAAATAGAAGAAAACAAGCAATGGAAAGACCGGATTGAAATGGAGATTTTCGGTCTTATCCTGTCCGACCCGGCGAAAGTGCGTAATCAACGCAAGCGCAGTAAGAAGGACGATGACGAGGATGAACAGTATCCCTGGATGAATAATCCTCAGTACCTGACTAAGGTCTGGGAAGACCTAAAGGAACAATGGGATGAGGCTGCCTATAAACTTATCAAGTGTCAGGATGCAAAGGATGCAGTGGAGCGCAAGACGCGCAAGGTTGCGATATGTGATGCCTGTCATCGTGAACTTCACTCGGAGTGGAATAAGGAAACATATCATAGTGAACTGCGTTGTCCCAAGTGCGGTAAACTCTTTAATCCTGATTATTGGTGTACTTATCCAGATGGGACCAAGCCAGAAACTGAGCTTCCAGACCCTGTAATTGCAGAAATTGATACATTCAGCGAGGGTTAAGATGAACAATTCTACAATGTCTACTGGAGAAGCGCTGGAGATTCTTACGGAGTTCAACAAGTGGCGCCGCAGTGAGGACCCGTATGGGTGGTATGAGGAGCCGGAAAAAACGCTTCAGATGCCTTATACCCCGGCGGTAATTGGTGAGGCCATAGATGTTGCAATTGCTATATTGAAGGAGAAGAATGATGTATAAGAGATTTCAAACAAATGACGTGAAGATTTACGATAGAATTTCGCATAGGTCGTTTAAGGTTAATCGTAACGACGTTAATGTTGCGAAGACGAAAAAATGTTGCATAGGTCCACATGTATGGGTTCATCACCGGGCACGTAATAAGACACCTGGATATTATGGTGTTTTTCTCACGACACAAAAGACCTGGAATATGATAACGAAGACCGACCGGAGAACCTGGAAGTGAAGTTAAACGTCATATCTGACCTACATTGTGAAATTAATCGAGATGGTTCGGTAAATTGGATGGATTTTGAGCCGGAACGTCTAGAACCGGCTGATTATCTTATTGTAGCTGGTGATACCGGATACGCAACGACCGAACCAAAAATAATAGACGAATTAAAAAATAAAACGGATGGGAAATTCAAGGAAGTCCTGACAATCAAAGGTAATCATTCTTATTGGGTTCCGTACGAGTTTGAAAATCAAGAAGACGAGGATAAATTTGCACATGAGATGATTCCCAATGATACGATAGACCTGGTAGACGGAGATATTGCGATTATAGGCACTACGCTGTGGACGAATGCCGTTTCGTATGAGGAAGCAACCTGTATGAACGACTATCGAAGAACACCAAACTTCGGTTTGGACAAAAAACTGAAGCGTTATGACGAAGAGTCGAACTGGCTACGCGAACGGTATCAGCATTACAAGACAGAAGGCAAAAGAATTGTGGTTGTAACGCATCATAATCCCAGGGAATTTAGCATTTTACCGGAGAATTGCGGAGAACATGTAGACGTTAAGAGCGCCTATTGGTGTTTTGATTGTAACGCAACTCACCCTGGATATGAGGCTGAGATTTACGAAATGTCATTTCGTGGTTTTAATCGTGGTCTTATTCGAGACGTCCGGGACATAAAACCAGAGCTCTGGATTTGCGGCCATATACACGAAGATATAGATGTCGTCGATGATGGTATCCGGTTTATTAGACATCCGATAGGATATAGATGGGGTTATTATAGTGTTCGTTATCTTCCCGATGAAACTAAACAAAAGGTTATAGATTCTTGGTACAACTGTGTAGTTGAATTAAACTAACTGTCTGATTATTGTTTGTTAGCAAAAGCCGTAATGAGAGACGATAATTCCGGACGTAATGCAAACAGTGTACACAATCCCCATATAATGAAAACAATGGTCCATTTCCAGGCAATTAAGACTTCTTTAATGGATTCTGCGATTTTGGCCCAAGTTTTTGTGATTTTGCCACCCTCACTACTCGCAGGGGTGGCAATTGATTTTCCCAGTTGACCAATTAATTCTATGTTTTTATTTAGGATGTCAACCTGGGCAGTGAGTTTATCAGTTGCCGCGTCGTTTTTTTGCAGTCTTTCGCTAAATTTGGTGAGCATTGTTTCCAATCTACTGATATCTTCATTTATTTTGGCTCTGGCGCTGGCTGATTCTATTTTACTCTCTACGAGCATCCGAATCATATGAAACTGATTTTCAGATGTAGCTTGAAGCTTTTCTTCCAGGGAATACCCGTTTGTAGCCTCTTTCGATGAGTTTATCAAATCTACACACTCTTCTTTCTCAGCCATCGGTAACTGAGACTCCGTGACATTCTTTATTGCGCGTTCTGCGCGTTGTTCGTTGGTCCTAGAGACAGCCATTTTCGCATAAAACCCCTATACATTAAAATCATTGCAAATTTATTTATAATATTTAATCGCAATCGGGGTACCCGATAAATACAAGTGGCTGAGATACGATATGGGAAGAGGAAAATAATGAGATATCCACGTCAAACAAAATTAACATTGGCGAAGTCAAAAAAAGAGACACCAGTAAACAACAAAAAAACGTTCGGAAACACGCCATTCAACACCGAACTGGACATCCAAAAGCTTAAACGGTTAACGGAAGTTGGCTGGGTATTCCCGGAAACAATAGAAAGTATTGCCAATCTGAGAAACGTCGAAGTTATAGCAAATGTACTTTGGCGCTTAAAGCAGACTTTAGAAAATGGCGATATTGCAACCGCCGGTGAAACAGAATAAACGAATAATGATTCTTGACACGATGCAAATCCTTTGATATAATATTATTTAAAAAGGATTTTTTATGAATAATACACCAGAGTCCAATACGGTTAAGCCGGTTAATGAAATTAGTGAACTCGAATTTTACAAGAGTGCGGTGACCTTGTTTGAGAGTGCGCTTAAGCAGATAACAATCACGCGTGGTGGTCATAAATGTAATAAAATTGCTAACAAGGTTTTGGCAATTTATTATGGTGGTAGGGCCGCAATGGTTAATCGTGGAAATAGGTTAACCAGCGAATCTTCCAGTACACCAGATGTTAAGGTCCCATCCGAAGATGAGGTTAATACGAATCCCTATGCCAATGGAGCATTTATGGGGCTTGGTAGTTAGGTTGTTTCGGGGGGATAAATAGGGGTAGGAGATTTATCATGTCCCGACACCGCCTATTTAGAAGCCAATTAAAGCCATTTGACAATAAAGAACTTTACGTTAAAGAGTTTATTCGTGAAGCATCCACTGGACCAGAAAAACGCTTCGGTGATATTCCATTTAGCGACCTCATGCTAAATTACGAGGCTCTTTCTGGTGAATTCGAGTACATTAGCGGGGGTTTTGACTCTTTATCATCTGATGTAAGTGGTTTATCTGCTGATTTTTACGCTTTAAGTACTGATGTTTTGACGTTAACCGATGAACTTAGTGGTAAAATCGGGTTTGACGATTTAATTATAGAAAAAACCTGGGAACAACTGATGGATATGAAGACGAATTCCAGTCTTGTTCCGGGTCAGCAGTATCGAATTACAGACTACGTGGCCACGGTGGCGAACGACCCGAACGCACGGTCGGCCAATCACCCGTTCGATTTGATAGTGGTCGCGGATTCGGAAAGCAAGCTTAATGAAAAAGCCAGGGCGATACGGCACACTGGCGACACCTACTTCCCAGCGTCTGTGAAATTCGAGGCGTGGCAGGTCTGGTATTGCCTCGACAATGACACGGTAAGGTTCGCGTGGGCCGACGCGACCAACGGCAAGGGAGTAATCTACAGGCTCATAGACGAATGGTGCAACGACTGTCCATACGACTTCAAGGGAATACAGTTCGAGGCGTATGGAGACAACGACGATGCATGGAGGTATACATTCGATATTGGTGATGCTATGGGGGGTACCGACTATTCGCTTGACGGCGGGGTTGTTACCGGAAATTTTGTGTATGGCAATGTAATAAGGCCGTTATTTGAAGCTGGTGCCGGGCGTAAACTTAACAGAATCGTCTTCAAAGGGGCCAACTGCTACTACAACGTCTTCGGGGGAAACTGCTTCTCCAATACCTTCGGGTACTACTGCTCCTCCAACGTCTTCGGGGACGGCTGCTACTACAACGTCTTCGGGGGAAACTGCTCCTCCAACACCTTCGGGTACGGCTGCTCCTCCAACACCTTCGGGGACTACTGCTACTCCAACGTCTTCGCGGACGGCTGCTACGCCAACGTCTTCGGGGGAAACTGCTCCTCCAACACCTTCGGGTACGGCTGCTCCTCCAACACCTTCGGGTACGGCTGCTCCTCCAACACCTTCGGGTACGGCTGCTCCTCCAACACCTTCGGGGACTACTGCTCCTCCAACACCTTCGGTAACGGCTGCTCCTCCAACACCTTCGGAGCAGACCCATCTGACCCTGCGGCATACTACCAATACATTACGTTTGAGTCTGGAGTAAACACAGTTTTTCTTGTCTGTACGCATTCAAGCGCGTCAGTTTACATGTTCCAGAACGTGACCGTAGCCAACGGTGTTGCCGACACCACAATCTCAGACCCCAACATAGAGCAGAATTACAAAACAACTTACGAGGCTGCGGGGTCGCAGACCATTACGCTAGGAGGTAATCAATAATGAAGCACAAAGATAACAGCAGGATGTACAAGGCCGACGACGACAGGCTCATAGTTCGCAAATTAGATGGCAAGGTCATGGGAGATGGAATCTATCTTGGCCGCGACGACTCCATAGACAACTACGAGGAACGCGAGTTCACCGAGGAGGAACGTGCGGCGTTCTGGAAATCTCTAGGAAGGCCAGACCCCAAGAAGAGATTGATAACACATCAACCCAATCGTTTTGGTCAAACGGAACGACAACCGGTATCGAACAACAAGCAAGTTAAATCTAATAGAAAACCCAAATCCAAAAAGGCTACCTAGATAAATATTCACAAGGAGATTAATCTATGCCAGCACGTCCAGCGCGAAAATTTACACTTAAGGACACATCCAAGAAATTCGGAGATGTCCCATTCACCGAAACAATGTTAACTGCGGATGCGTTTAACGCTCAGATATCCGAACTTACATCGCTAGTTGTGGGTCTTTCCGGGGAATACATGGCTACTGTCAATGCCCTTGAGGCACTTTCCGGGGAATATGCAGCAACCGTCAATGACCTTGAGACACTTTCTGGGGAACTTTATGCTACAACCCCTGATGCATCCGGTGATATCTGGAATCTTTCTGCCGCAATTGCGGAGTTGCGACCTGAAGAAGCTGCGGCTTCAAATAAGAGATAACCAGGTTGTATGTTTATCGGGGATGCCTTAGGGTGTCCCCTTTTTTGTTGGTAAACTGGTTTTCTGGGGTAAATATTGATATGAATCAGACTAAACGAGATACATTATATTCCGGGTGGGAAACAGAAGAACAAGAGAAAAACGCCGTCGATAAGATAGAAAAAATTAGGAAAGAAATCCCCAAGGCGGTCGAAAATGAAACCCGTTCTGATATCGAACGTACATTAAAACATAATGCGGAGGTTGATTCTCTCGCCAGAGAAACAGAAAAGAAAAGGGGATTTGTAAATAATTTATTGTCTAGGGATAAGGGTGAAGAAACAAATTATGATTATCTACGAACACATTCAACCATGCAGGACGTGTCTAATTCCCTAGACAAAATACCCGGTGGTGATATCACGAGGTCGGCTCCTGTTATTGTAAGAAGCGAATTAGCAAAACGATTAAATGAGGTGATAAGAGATTTTTTCGACTGTGAGGATAGAATTTCCATAAACAAAGAACGTGGAATCGTATTTGGTAGAGTTAAGCTGGATGAACATGGAAACGCGAATTTATTTACAAAATGGAATGATATCGGTACTGGAACGAAAATTCATAGAGTTAAAGAGTTGGTGCAAAAAGATTACGCATCTACAGACGAGCGGCAATATGAAGAAAGAACGAAATTTTATACACTTCGAAATAATGACGAGCTTCGGATGGTCGGACTCATTCGGATGATGATAGAATTTGGTGATGATAAAAATGGAAATTTTCGCCGTTTTTATTTTAATGGTGGAGATTTTTGGAGAGAGATAACAAATGCTCTCGTTGCCCCTATGGCGACGAACTCGAATATAATCCTGTCTGCGTGGTCCGATGTTTTAGCGAATAGAGGCGGAATTACCAATTTAACGCCAATGAATAACATTAATGATTGCGCCAAAAAATACGTATTGGCGTTTTGGATTTCTAACATTTACAACATCACTAGAAAGGCATGGAATCTGTCAACAGAAACCGGTGCGGATTTCGTTTCCACTATATTTGGAGGCATTAGAAAAAAAGGCTCCGAAAAAACCTACGGCATAACTCATAGTTTGAGCAATATGGCCAACGAAATAAAATTAAACCCTGAGAAGTATAAAGCCATTGCCAAACAGAATCCTAGATACGCTTTTGAATATGTAATAAAAGCGATTGCAGAAGACATATGTATTGAGCTCGCGGCTCACTACGACAAAAATTGCCGTGTACCGCTTTTCGATGAATATATGCAAGAAAATGCCAGGTCTTACTTTAAAATTGTTGGTAGGAAAATGCAAATCCAATGGGTTCTTGTATAATTGGGTATTATCATGAAAACTTTTGATGATATTATAGATGAAATGAGCGAGGTCGTTGAATCCGTATTGAACGAAGCCGGAAGCAAAGTTGGTGCGGATTTCTTTAGCTATGATGTTATGAATGGCTGGCAAAGGCTAGATACGCAAGACTGCGAAGTCGATATAGCAGGTAAAATACTAACCAGCACAGACAATTTACAAGTTGACGCGAACGGGGAAGAAATAGTTGATATTCGAGCTTCTGCGGTGCAGGATTTCTCAGCTTCAATAGCAAAAACACTGGTTCAATATTTTTCGAAAAAGGGTATGAGAATTGAGTTTGGCACTAAAGCACCAACCAGACTTGTATCGTTGAAATGTCCCATTAAGGGTCGGGGTTGGGTGAAGATAACAAAAAATGCGGACATCGAAAAATATAAAAGTTATAAGTGGATGTTGATTCTTGATATAGAAATTCCACCGGCAAACATAGAGCAAATGAATAACCTGGCTAGGATATGGAGTCGTAATGGTACTTTTTCTGGGACTGAAGTTGGTTCTGAAGCAGAATCCACATACAAATATATAAACTATAAGGCAGATTCCATTTTTAAGTTATTTGATTGGGACCCGAGAGAACCACAAAATTCCGAAAATTTTACATTTGATAGAATTGGTGAAATGGTTCTTCGTGTAGTAATATCTGTCGCCCGGGGTATGTGTCAGGAATTAGACGACAATAACCAAGAAGCCACGGAAAGTTTTGCTATACTAGAACCGATTCTTCGTCGGTTGGTTACCTCAGGAAGATTGGTGCGTATAAAACCGTTTGCTGAGGCTGGGGTACAGAATTTTGCGGTTTTGAAAAGTAAGTCCGGTGAATCGACGGACGAATATAATGCCATGATTGCCAGATTACGACAGAAGGCACACGAAGAGGGCATAGAAAAGTTTAAACTGGCTATATCTGGTCGAGATATTTCTCACGATATTAATAAACCATCTTTACAGGTTTATATAGAAATACCCAAAGATATGGAACCAGCCGAATAAATGAATAAGCCCCCGGTTATCCGGGGGCTTAATTTTGTTATAGCGATAACTTATTTCGTGCTAGTTGAGCCAGTTGTTTTGCTGCTGCTGTTTCGGTTGATGATATCGTTGGTGACGATGGTTCATTAAGATTCCTTGCCAAATTGAATTTGGTTTGTATATCTGGTCTGACACCAAACTGGTTGGTGCCATAATATGGATGAACTCGTTCCACTGTACCGTCGCCTCGTTGTACTTTAGCGTATGGTGTTTCTTGGTTGTACATACGATTTGTGGTAGATTCTGCGGCTCGGTTATGTTCTTGCACTTCCCAGTGTGGTGGTTGGTTTGTAAATTCCATTTTAGCGGATGGTTGAGATGCTCTTCTACCAGAAAGTTCCTCTATCATCTTTTGTGAAACTTCTTTGGTATTATCGAGTGCGGCCCAAAAGAGTGGCATGATTTTTTTGCTGACTATATTATTAACCACATTTGCATCGAGTTGTTCGTTTGACCCAGCAACGTGATTATATGGTGCAGTTAAATTACGGCGTTGCTTTGAGTTTGGTTTACTTTTTTCTACGCTTTCTGCTGTTGGCAAACCTGACATATCCCACACGTTAATTTCCCTGAATAGTTCATTTTTAGATAGGGCTTTTAGGAGGTCAAAGTAGAATCCTCCGCATTCGGAGAATCCACTCTCTCTTCTAGTTCCGGTAACCCACGAATTGAATATATCACGAAGCAAGCCAGAACTGACGAGAAACTCTTGCGCCGCCGCACCTATGACACCACGAACGGAGGCTTTTGCCCTTTCTTCTATTCGGGTATTTAGGTCGTCGGTACGATGTTTCGTCTGGTTAATTGCGAACCTAAGTTGAGATAGGCCTGAAGAATAACGTTTTTCCTTCTTCACAAATCCATCTTTATCTAGGTTTTTAATACCAAGTCCGGTTCGTAAGAAATTTCTGAGGTCTTCGACTTCGATGTTGTGTGATATATCATTGGTTGCACGTACCGCCGGTATGATGTCGGTATCAACATTAAATCCGGCTTCGGCCATGTCATCTTTAATCATTCCCCATATTACATCTCTGAGGTGCCAAAGTATTACTTCGCCCCAGTATGCGGCTTTATCTTGCGTTGCGGTGCCGATGCCGGGGAGCTCGAGACCCATTCCACGTATTTCACTACGCCATTGTTTGATTGCCTCCCACGCACTTTTGGAACCCCAGTCTATTGTAACTTGGACACAGTTGGCATAATCACCAAGCGTATATGACATACGGTCTGACGCAGCCACGGCGTTTCCATCTGCCGCCTGGAGCTGATAAACACCGGCCATGCTGTACCACAAAGAATCTGCTGTTGGTATGCGACCAATTGCTACACTAACGTCACCTTTTTCCAATCCAAGCTTTTCGGCTATTTTGGTCTCTGCGTTATCCTGAGCGGTTTCTTCCGCCTCGGTTTGTACGAAAATATCAACCGAGAAATTACCGTAACGCCTTAGCATTTTTAATGCTTCTTGCGGTGATACATTTTTTTCCTGAGCCAGTCTTTTTGCTATCGCGTTTAGTTGCTTTATTTCGTCTCTAGTAAGTTTTCGTTTTCCGGCCTCTTGCAGGAAGCGTTCGGTTCTGCCGCCGAGATTTGATGGCCAATTGTCGTCTTCTGGTGGTATATTATCTGTAGACTGGTTATTTTTTGGATTGACCGAACGCATATCATGACGTGCTGCTATGTCGCGGGCGTTTTCGAATGAACCCCGGGCGCTAAACCGGTTAAGTCGGTTTACGTCAAAGTCATCGTCGTCATCGACATTATATGACCTTCCAGCTTCAACCAAAATGCTTTCCATTAAGGTATTGATTATCTCGTCGTCGTACTCTTGACAAATTGTATTCATTGTTTTACTCCTGTTGCCTAAACGTTTTGAATTTTAGACTGGTTTGAGGTTGGGAATTCGACTGGACAGTTTTTAAATGCGTGTTTAGATATGACTTTAAGTTTTCTTTCATTTAAGGAAACTTTACGCAACTGTACGCAATTTATAAATGAAGCCCCAATTTTTTCCACATTTGGTAAAAAGACGGCCTTTAGTGTAGCTAAATTGTTTCCGAAACCGGATGGAATATTTGTTGTGTTCGGTAACATGATGATTTGAACGTTTTGGTCGAATGTTATTTTTTCGTTTTCAACATCTATAGGCCCCATATGAGATTCGCCGTTTCTAAAGGTAGCAGTGGATACTCCGGTAGTTTCAGGTGGGATTTCTTCTAATGAAACCGCAATTGTTCCGTTGGCCGTATTTTCGATAAACAACCATCCGTGATTTGATGTGGTTCGAACTCTGTATGTGTTGCCATCATCGTGTATCACCGCTCCCATCGGTGCGTATTCTATTTTGCCGAGTTTATTAAGAAAGGCTACTTCACGTGATGTAAATGGCCCTGGTTGAGAAGTGGTTGCTTTGGATGAAAGCTGTTTATAAGTTTCGTTTTTGCCAGGTTGATACCATTCACTTTTCAGGTAGTCCAAAATTGCTTTTCTGGCGCCCTGGGTATCGGTATTTGCAACTGGTTCGGCTGCTGTAATGTGGTTTTTGTTTTTATTTCGAATACTTTGTTCTTTTTCTTGGTTGGCAGTTATGTAATAACGGTTTACCGTGTTTTGAATGCCGCGAAAACGACTTATTGCTTCTTTAACCTTTGTATTATCATTTGAAGTCGCCAGGGTTGCAGTAATTTCTTCGAGTTCATCTAGGTAATTGTAGCATTGAGGATGGTCTATAAGATGAATAATATCACCAAATAGTTCTTCCCTTTCGGGATAACTATTAGATTCAATTGCACCCTTGGCGGTCTTGCGTATCGCTTGGTACCGCTTGTCGCTCTTTGGCAAGTTTGTTTTCCCCGGCTCATTATTAGTGTCGGGTGCGGTTTTTGAATTGTTAATGGGAATATCTGGGGCTATTATTTTTTGAAGGGAATGTAACCGGTTTAATGCATTTTGAATTTCGTTAGTATTAGTGTTCGATGATGTAAAAGTGTTTACTATTTTCACTAGTTCATCGAGATACATCAATGCATTTGGCCGATTGGACATTTTAATGATATTCAAAAATTCACCTTCAAGTTTAGGTTTTTTATTTGTTGCTATTGCTTTTTCGGCCGTTTTTGTGATAAAATCTATCATACGAGTATATTGTGGTGTATACTCGGTGTTTTTGTTTTCCTCTGTTATAAAATCCAAAAATGTTTGGAAAACGCTTTCGTTTTTGGTCGTTTGGTCAACTGAACGGATAAAATCCCTCGGTTGGATTACTGGCATTCCGGTTTGTTTAACAATTTGTTTTATTTTGGCCTTTTCTTTTTTGGCGCGTTGGGCCGAGTTTTGCTTAGCCGTCCAAAGCATACATAACATAAAAGTTTTGGCGTTTGCGTTTTTAATATTCTTTCGATTTACAAACCGTCCATTTTGGTTTAAAACTTGTGATTGCCTAAAACCGAGTGTATCGGGTCCAAGTTTATCGCCCCATAACTTTGTTGCAGCTTCGAATTTATGGTTGTAGAGGTATTCGTAAACTGTTCTGATAAAACCCATAAAGTCCTCGTCGTCTGCGTTTGTGTTCTGTTTTAAAAATAGACCCCTTGCATACTCAATTGCTTCGGTTTCCGTATTTACCTCATTGCTGTTCGTGATTTCTTTTGTGCCATATTCAAATCGATACGGGCGTTCTGCTACAGAGTTGGCACTTTGCCGGTCACTGCGTCGCTTAGCCTCCGCTCGCACGGCCGCATCCTGGGCGCTTCTCGTTGCTGCGTCGGCCTTGAGTTCGAGTTGAATTAGTCTTGCGTCCCGCAACGCGACCGCATCCCGGTCTGTAGCGTCATTATACAACGTTTTCAAAACTTCTGGAACGGTTGGCAAATTGATGAGACGTTTCGCCAGTGCATGCATATTGTTTACGGCTTCATCTGCTTTTTGTGTTAATCTTACCCACATTTCCATGATGTCGGCCGGTATATTTGATTTTTCGGTTGCAACATCGAGCGCTTTTTTTAAGCGCATTTCAACTTCCTTGTATTCTGTCGGTTTTGCGTCTCCGGGTTTACCCAATAAAATCTGTAAAGATTCACGGGCTTTTGAAACCTCGTTTAAATTTTTTCCGATAGTTTGGGTTACAAGGTCTATCTTTCCAAGGAGCCATGTGGCGTGTTTTTTTGCTTTTTGATATTCTTGAGCGAGTTTTATGACAGTTGATATGTCAGGATTTGCAATGCTTGCATCACCATATGTTTGTTGGTCAACTTGTGAAATTACATCCTTTGCCGCTGGTGTATTTTTTGCGTTTTTTAAAGAGTCTATTGGTTTATACTCTTCTTCTGTAAGGAGATAAGAATATGGATTTTGTGAATAAAGGCTGAGTAAATTGTTCATATGTAAGCCCGGGTCCTTTTAATTATTTATGGTATAAACCGCTGCTTACATATGGTAAAAATCAATTTTGTTTTATTTTAACTAGGACTTTTCGTTTTTCTTGCTGTGTGCCAACAGTTAGGTCCCACTCTTTAAATCCCCGGTTGTGTGCTTGTATATAGTCTATCAATTTAGGAAATGGATTGTAGTATTGGAACACCACATATAACTTTACGGCCTTATCGGACAATTCATGTAAAACCTGGGTTACGACATCTCCGCAATCTCTCATGGAGTCCCCGGCAAAATATCTGATTTCTAGAAGATTTCCCACTTGTCCCCTAGATAAAGGTGATAACCTGGCTCCGCATACTGCTTTGGTTCCACCGGCGTCATCAAGGATATACCACATCCAGCCTTTACCGGTAGGGTCCAGATTTAAGATTTCGTCCAGGTCGGTAGTTTGCCATCTACCGGTGGCTTTCTGGGCCTGTGCAGCCTGAATTATGCTATGTACAATTCCGAAATTTGTCTTGGTTAGGTTTTTAGTTATTTCTGGTACGACCTCTTTTATCCGGGTTAATGTATCGTAGTCAATATCGTCATTACGACTCCTGGTAGCCACACAATCTTTACCAACTAAATTCCCAAGTAAGTTCGCGTCTGGAGCTTCATTAACAGACGTATAGTTGATGTAATAGGCAAACATATGTCCAGCAAAACCAGGTGTTGTATACTCAATTCTGTAGGCCCAACGCCGTTTCGGTTCTCCTAGGAAATATACCCGGTTGGATAGTTCGGTTGACAGTTTGTCGTCTCGTTCGACTGATACAATGTGTATCGGGATTCGGTTTTCGTTTGTTTTGGATTCGACCAGAAGGTGGTTATACGATTTTCTGGCTCCGATTGGTAAAGTATTCATATGGATATTTACCCCCTACAACCGGTTAGACCACCACCACTTTCCGTAGGTTACTCTTTCAGCGGTGGTAATTCCGAGTAGACATCCGATGGCACCAGCCGGAAGAAAAAGTGGATAGAGCAATACCCAATACCAGTTCTTATTGTCATTAATTTCACCATCAACCTTTAGGAAAATCCACCAAGCAAGTACGGAAAATAATGTCAGTGGAATCATGAACCATAGTGGTGCGCCAGAAAGACCTTCAAGCATAATGACCTCCTATCCGAAAATGAGCCTGATGATTAGAGCTATTACAAATACGGGAAGGAAAGTGTTAATCCAAATCCTGCGGGGTGTATGAAACATCCAGGTGACGAAGAAACAGGATAGAAACAGCCTGAGAATAGTTGTAAGTGTAAAAGTAGTCATAGTTAAGCCTCTACCATAATAATACCATAAAACATGGTTAAAGTCAACGCAAAAATTGTAGGGTCACGGACCGGGTTAAAGTGTGGTTGACCATGTTGCAATTAAGATGTCCGATAAAGACACTTAAAATGCTAGGAAAATCAGGATTTTAACATAAAAAACGCTGGTTGAAAAGTAAAAAATAGGGGAGTCCAGACGATTTGTCCGGGCTCCTCAAAGTTTTATGGTTTTTGTGGGTTAGCAACCTGCCCCTTCGCTGCATGTTGCGCTATCACTTTCGGTTTTAACCAGGCCATATATATCTTCATCTGGTTTATTAAGCCATTCGAAAGGATAGGTGAGGTGACAGTTGGGAGGATTTTCTCCGTCGTATCCATCCCAATAGTTTTGATTGATATATATTCGTCCGTCGTCCCCGGTGGTAAACCAAAACCCAGAGCAAATGTATCCACCAAGGTTCAGCGCCTTGAATATGAGTTCGCTTTTTGCTTCTATGGCGGATTCAATATCGTCCCATTTTTCCTTGAGCTGCCGGATTTCGTTGTATTTGAACTGCATGGTATGCTCCTACCAGTTGTGTACTATACCGGGTGTAACCATAATCAAATCTTTGGACATGAAATCTGGGCCACCCTTGATTGCGGCATTCAGCTTAGGAATATATTCCCTGGCTTTATTGAGCAGGTTTTGGTGGGTTACGTATCGGCATGTTGCGGTTTCCAGTTCGTAGAGGGCGTCGTATATTTCTTTAAAGATTCCGTTTATTTCGTCACCCAAAGAATCAAGTTGCGCTATAGAGTTCTTGCTCTTTGGTATGGCTTTTATCCAACGCGCCCAGGCTTTTTCCAGCTTTTCGGTGTCTCGTTTCAGTACCCCGGCCTTTAGTTTAGATTTATTGGCCAGGAACTGGGCCAGTTTATCATTGATGGTTTCTGACGCCTTTTTACTAAGTTCCAGGTATTTGGCGTGTTTTCCGGCCTCGTACAAGTCAGAAAACTCTCTACCATCCGAGGTTATGTAAACGGTTTTGATGTTAGAACTATCCATTGTTAGACTCCTTGTTAAGTACGACGCACTCTCGGTCGAGCGGGTCATAAATTGCGACTGCCTTTCCGTTTTCGAATGTAACCCGGATATACCGGCCTATGAAATTATGAAAGAACACTCCATCCTCGATATTCATATCATCCTGGAATAGTCTGGCAAAGTTTATGAGTTCTTCTTCTGGTATTGTCAAGATGCATCCACCACCCGGAAGTTCTACTATAACTTTGACTATCCAGCTATTATAATGGGGCATAAGGTACAGGCCGCAATCCGTTATCTTTGCGTTGACCGTAAGTCCTTCTTGTTCGTTTTTCATGATGACCTCAGTTAGCTGGAAATATAACGCAGAACCTTCCGGGTGAACGTTTTGGGAAGAGGACTTTTGTCGGAAGTGCGCCTTTATCCTTGACGAAAAAGTTAAGTGCGGTGGCGAGTGAAGATGTTGCGTCTAAGGGTTCAAGTCTGGTTTTATCACCCGAGGTATTAGAAACCTTGTACAGTCTTGTGAGTGTGGTAAAGTAGTTGTATTCGCGAACTTTGACCTTGGAGCCGACCGGGAGTGAGAGAAATTCTTTTAGGGTGTAGGAATTTTCCGGGGGAAGTTCATACTTAAATGGTGGTGTCGAGCAATTTTCAAGCCATGTGATATGGTCGCTATTGACATCTTCGTCGCCTATGGTTCTGTCCAGGTCGTGGTTTTCGTCAAAAAACACGAGGCCGCCCCCGCCGATTGAATGGAATTTTTCGGTTGAGAAATCTGTTACATTTGGGAGGCAGTTTAGCTCGATGTAATTTCCGTCATTGGTCATGATTTGTGACTTGCAAGACACGACAGAAAATCCTGGCTCGTTTCCGGTGGTGGTTCTGACGGCTTCGAACAGGTTAAAGCAATCACCCGGTTTAGACGCATAGAGGTCTCCGTAGGTGATTGGTTGGTTCGGGTGGTAGTGAGTGAGTTTCGCGAGGATTGGGTTCATGGTGAGTTCCTTTTAAAAAGTGCCAATATTATAGCAGAAATCATGGGGCAGGTCAAGCATTATCTTTTATCGAATAATTCCTCGACGATTCCCAAAATTTCGGCCAGGAGAAAAGAGATACAGAATGATGCGATTGACCGGGGTGATTGGTCTAGAATCAATGTAATACATCCTAGTATTCTGAGTATGGATTTAAGTAATGAGGTATAGAAATGTTGTTTGGCCTGTTTAGAATTAATATAGCGAGAAACCCCACACGCCTTTAGGCTGTGGGTTGAATCGCTATCCTTGCCTTTCTATGTATTCCTTCAATGTCTTTTCCGAGACATCTCCAACAGTAGAACAAAAGTATCCTCTTGTCCAAAGGTGATGTTGTTTCCAAAAGAACCTCCTGAGATAGTTATAGTGGTGTTTCCACATGTCATAGGTGGTTATTTGCTTGATGCTGTGGATAATCTCGTATGGAGCAATCTGCGGCTTCGCCTTTACTAGCAGATGCAAGTGATGGTCTTTTCGCTCCTGTATGTCTGTTTCCACATACTCAACTTTCCAATAGGTTGTCAGTTGTTCAGCCCTTCTTATTGATGATTTTAAGTCGTCAATTATTGGTGCCAGCAATTTTCGATGATATTTAACAGACAAAATGATGTGGTATCTGATTTTGTATTTCGCGTGGTTATGGTGTTCGTACTTGTTCATGGCATCTTCCCATAAGTATTTACGAGTCATGTTAATTTTCTTTCAAAAAAGCCAAAAAATTTTCATAAAATTAGCGTGACTTGTGAAGCGAAAATAGTAAATAATATGTGATGAGACAAGCCTGTTCAATAGAAAAGAGACTCAAAATAAAGAAGTCAATGAAAGAAACGAGAGAAAAACGCTCTCGTCAAGTTTGTCGTGTGTTCAAAATCAAGATAGACCAGTCAAAACTAACCAATCGACAGGCAGAACAGTTGAAGATGATGTTTGTCGAGGGCAAGTGGATTAAAAACTCCAGACTGGCTTGGGCAAAGGACAATGGAAAGTCCGTGTTTGACTGTGAAGCCCCACACAAACATGAACTAATACAAGTCAAAAACAAGGACGGGGAATTTGAAGAACGGGAGTTGAAGTTCATAGGTTCCCAGATGGCACAAGATGTGGTTGCGGATATGAAGTCGAACCTAAAGACCATCATTCGCCTATGCAAGTCAAAGAAGCAAAAACACGGCGAACTGCAATTTGTCTCGGAAATATCATCCTTGAACCTTCGCCAGTATGGAACCACATACAAGTTCAAAACACAAAAGAAAATGAAGATACAGGGCGTTTCCGGGCTTGTGCGTGTGTGCGGGGCAAAACAATTTTTTGAAGATGACAACATTGAAATAGCATCGGCTAAGTTGCTAAACACGGCAAAGGGCTACTACATAGCAATTTCAACTTTCACATCAAAGGAAAAACTGGAGAAAAAACCATCTAACGGAAAAAGTATTGCGCTTGACCTCGGCTGTCAGACTTCCATAACATACAGTGATGGAAGAAAGCAGACTGTTTACATTGAAGAAAGTGAACGAATGAAGCGGTTGCAACGAAAAGTCGCAAAACAAGTCAAAGGTTCAAACAATGCAAAGAGAACGAGGAAACTAATACAAGTGGAATACCAGAAAATAGACAACAAGAAACAAGACACTTCAAACAAAATCGTTGCTGGTTTGAAGTATTTTGACAATGTTGTGATTCAAGACGAACAGCTGGCAAACTGGCATAAAAACGGACATGGAAAGGCGATACATCATTCTTGCCTTGGAAGAATCAAGTCAAAAATGAAGAACATGGACAATGTTCTGATTCTTGACAAGTTCATTCCAACAACCAAGATTTGCATGAACTGTGGAAAGGTGCATGAGATACCTATGTCGCAAAGGACATTCACTTGTAACTGCGGTACAAGCGAAGACCGGGATGTTCATGCCGCAAAAAATATGCTGGAACTTGCCAGATTTATTCTTGAAAAAGACTTATCAGTACCTGTGGGACGCAGGGAATTCAAGCGTGAGGAGTTTCTAAAAGCCTACGAGAAGAAATTCGGAGTGGGCTATGAAACGATGATACACGAAGCTGACACTCTTTAGAGTGTCGGTAGTTCACTCAAGGTAAAATTAATCCTGGTAGATGGTAAGGTCTGTGATTTTGGCTGCGACTTCCCGGCCCACGGTCATCCAGGTGGGTTTTTCGGTGAATTTCTTATAGTATATTGGGTCTGGGTAGTTCAATCTTCGCCATAATCTCGTTTATGTAGGATATGGGCATTACAGACGTTATAGGTAAAGACGGGCATTTTCGGGTTTGTTTTGGTGCAGAAATGGATAGGTCTGGGTGGTTCGTTATCTCTGAGTCTGGCTCGTTCTTCCTCCTCGTCTTCTTTTGAAGCGTGTTTAAACCAGGTACAATTAAGGCAGCAGAAGTCCTGGTATTTTCTAAAATGGTTGAGTTTTTTAAATTCTTCCGGGCTTGTTTTGTCTTCCGCCGGTTTATTCGATTCCGAATTCATACTTGTTTCACTAAACAGCCAGTATGCCCATCCCCAGCACGGTTCGTGAATATGGGCCCGCTCTTCCGCGTTGTATGCGTCAAAGCTTTTTGCCAACGCCGAAATCTCCCCGGACTTGTTAAAGAAACGTTCGCAGTTGCGATTATGTTTCTCCAGTTCGTCTCGGAGTTCCTCGATTTTGTCACATAGTAATTTTACGGTGTCCCAATGTGCTCCGTGCCACTTGTCTTCATTTTGAAAATCGCGTCCTATTTCAAGAACTCGTTCAGTTGACCATCTTTGTTCTGTCATTTTTGAAACTCCTTTACAAATTTTCTGGCGGCTTCCATGTCACTTTCGTCGATGACCCATTTACCCCTCAGTTTTCCTTTTTCATAGAACGGGCAAAACTGCTGGGCGTAAATTCGATGGCAATCACACATCTGTCTTCCTGATTCTTCGTTATGACACCAGCAATATTTTCCGAGGTCGTCATATTCATATTCGAAGTGTTTACACTCGTAGACTGCGGTTTCTTTATTGTTCATACTGTTTGTTCCTTACGAATTATTGTAATCTGATATTGTAATAGCCGGAGACTTTTGCTGAGACCTTATCCAGGCTTCCGGCGAAGCACAGATAGAACAGATAACTTAGTAGGACCAAAGGTAGAAGGTTTTGGATGCACCACCAGATAACATTGGTTGTTTCTTCTATCAAATTGTACAGAAACCAGAATATCCCGGATAGAACCTTTTTGGTGGTGGGATGTTTATCCAGTTGGTTCTTGAGTTTTTGGTGGAATTTTTTAAAAAGGGCTTTCATGGTACAACCTTATTTGGTTGAAATGGCCTGGTACAACCTCATAAGGTTGTTGGTTATACATGGGCAATCCGGGTCATGCAAAGTGGTGCAATAATAGTGAACCGAATCCATGTATTTAAGATACCTATGACCATGATATTCAAAGCTTTTAAACCTAGAATCATACATGGATTCTGTTGAGGCCGGGTTGTTTGTATATGTCTTGCTCTTGCTAAAGAATGCTCCAAATATGACCCCTCCGATGAGAATCCCGCATACTAGAACATAAAGAATTATAAAATCATTGTTTTTCATTGAACGGTTCCTTTCTTTGATAGGTTAGCACGGTTACAAAGCGGTGGCGGAGTTTATCATAAACGACCACGACATCGGAAAAACAGCTTGAGATGCCAAGTTCATCTTTTGTTTTGTTATCGAGGTGGAATTTTGTTCGGGTATTGGATTGTTTTTCGCAATTTTGACCTGGAAACAGGCGTTTTTTCAAAAGACTCTGGGTAAGGACGACACCAAGGCGTTGTCTGCATCTTTTCTGGAAATGGGAGACGACAATATCCTTGGTTTTTGCTTTTCTGTGTTGTTTCACGTTTTTTTTCTTTTATGCAGGCCGGTCAAAGCACCCACACTTTCCCGTCGAACTTCAACGTCGGGTCAAAATACGGCATTATGTAATCTTCAACGGGCTGGTCGAAATTGTCATAGGAGTAATCTGATGCGCAGACTTTAGCTCCATCGGGAATCTTGGCCATAGCTTCGTTGAACATGGCGACAAGCTCTTCCTTCGTGATAGATTCTCTCAGCGCACGGCATTCCAAGTCAAGTTTATCCATCTTGCCACTGCGCCAGTTGGAACTGATGAAGTTGCGGTTCTTCTTTTCGAGTTCGGCCATATCTTCGGGTTTAAGATGGTAGCACTCTTCGCAATTGGTTCGGACCTGGACGCCGGTTTCGTCGCAATAGCTCGCCTTCGGCATCCACTTATGGCAGACGGAGCATTCGATATAGTCATCGGGAACCTCGATGACCTTCAGTGCGATTGCATCAATGACATATTTCATGGTGTCACCTCGACTTTGTTTGTTTTGCAAGGACACGATTCAGAATGACAGAATTCGACATTGTTTTCGAACTCTTTTACATACCAGTATTCATGTCCTTCAAGATTGAACTTGTAGAACTTCTTCCCTGCGTATTCCATCTTGAGGCATTCGTTTTGTTCGGCTTTTTGTTTGGCTCTAATTGCGCTTGCTTTCATATCGACGGCTATAATTTCTTTCGGAATTTTATAAAAGAAAATATACAAAATACCGAATAAGCACAAAACCCGGACAACCTTCATTGCGCTATCAGAAATAATACTGAAAGCCAAATTAAAGTTTATCCTAAATGTATCCCACGGAGTAGTTCCCTTTATCCAGAATGGTCTTTTCATTTTACAGTCTCCAATTTGTTAGTCCGGCAAGGGCAATCCGGGTCATGTACAATCGTATGAGTTTGAAACTTGTCATACATAAGGTATTGGTGGCTCTTATAGGTGACTTCGGTTATACAATGTTCGAATGTGTTATTGTTTCTAGCCTGGGTTCTGGTCATAGCGTTTTTCTTGGCTTGTTCGATTTTTTCTGGGCTGACGGGTGTGAGTATGATAAAAGTTAGGACAATCACAAAACCAATGGAAAAGACGATAAACGGATAAGAGAAACCGTTTTTATTCATGGTTATTCTCCGGGTGTAGGATTATCTGGATGAGTTCATTTACGACCTTTTTACGGATTTTAGGTTCCAGGCGGTTTATCAGGAACTGTTCAAAATCTCCGAGGTCTCTCACATAGGCCCGATTGATGCGGTCTGCGTAGTCAATCAGGTCATTTCCGGTAAAGACCCGGGTGCCTAGTTGTTCTCCGTTTCCGAAGATGTCATGTGGTCTGGCCAGGTCTCGCATTTCTTTGAGAACATCTGGCACAGACTCATTGGGTTTACTGGTTGAATTGGTTTCTGAGGTATTCATGGGGAATATTATAGCACAGGTTGTAGTTCTGGGTCAAGGCAAAAAAA
>Ga0310694_10000855_pt1 | contig 37623 bp, 58 predicted proteins | sample 174DNAGHGhighgp2_FD_203884 | JGI IMG/M metagenome (GOLD analysis project Ga0310694, IMG submission 203884) | Sheep rumen microbial communities from Palmerston North, Manawatu-Wanganui, New Zealand - 1742 DNA GHGhigh gp2 (v2) (version 2) | ecosystem: Host-associated > Mammals > Digestive system... | reverse complement strand
GAGCCGTTGAAATCAAATGTCCGCTCGGTAACACGTTCGTCAAGTATGCAGTTATGCAGACCGCAGAAGACCTCAAGAAAGTCAATGGTCAATACTACTGGCAATGCGTTTCGCACTGCATTGTCAGCGGTGCAAAGGTCTGCGATTTCGTTCTGTTCAATCCGTTCCTCTGCCCAGATGCACGACTCAAGGTCATGACCATTGAACCGACTCCCGAAGACATTGCCCTGCTAATTGAGCGTGTAAGACTGGCAGAAGCTCTCTGCAGGGAGATTGTTGAGCGCATCAAGAGTAAAAAAAACATTTGATTTAATAAAAATTTAATCAAAGTTTTATTTGATTGTAACAAAAAAATTAGTAAATTTGCAAACGGAATCAATTGCGACCGCAACCGCAATCCAAGGCAAAGGCTATTTTAATAGCACACATCCCCATTTCAGAAAGTTGCGGTTCTGATTTGGGGATGTTTTTATACTCATACGATTATGGAGAACCAAAGATTAGATTTTACGGTCTACATTGAACGAGCGCAGATAATCAACAAGCTGACCGACAAAGATGCAGGACAAGTATTCAAAGCATTGCTTGATTACATTTCTGGCATTGAACCGAACTTTACAAGCAAGAAAGCGGAAATAGTATACACTATCCTTGTGCAGGATATAGAAATGCGTTGATATGGGATATTTAGGGATAGATAGGGAACACTTGCAGAACTGGGAGTGGCTAGATGACAAGGATGTCTTCTATGTCTTTGTGCGTATGCTTGAAAAGGCGAACTATACTCCGAAGATATGGAAAGGTGTCATGGTCAATCGTGGTCAGTTCGTGACGAGTTATGACCGACTGGCATCAGAATTCGGCTATTCTGTCCAATCCATCAGAACAATTGTTAACAAACTAAAAAAAACGAAAAATCTAACAAGCAAATCAACAAACAAATTCACAATCATAACTATCTGTGATTATGATGGTTGGATGGGGTTTTCAGATGAATCCAACGAACAAACTAACAAGCAAACTAACGAACAACTAACAAACAAGCAACAAACAACTAACAAACAACTAACAACAACTAAACAAATAAACAATAATAACAAAGATAACAATGAAACAAATATTTCTTTTTTTAATAGGGCAGGGCAATTTTTTGAAATTTCCTCTTTACTCTCCGATGCGTGGAGTGAGCAAGTAATGATGACCCTGCACATCGAACCTAACGAATATCGGAAACTCGCAGAGAGCTTTGTCCAAGAGCAACGAATCAAAGACAACCACTATCAAGACGAAAGAGATTTCCGAAACCATTTTTTCAATACGCTAAAATACAGAAACAACAATGGAAACAATCAAGGACATAATGAACACGAATCCCCACGGGAGCGGAGCATCAGAGAACTTGAGGAAGCGCAGAGAAAGGCAAGAGAGAGATTCGGCATTTCTGAAGAAGTTTGGAACGCAACAGAAGTTGATGACTTGTTTTAGTCCCGACCGACTGGGATACTACCTTTCGGACAGAGAACGATGCATGAAAGAGTATTCCCCGACACTCGACAAGGTTGATGCGCTTTTCGGCAAGGACACATCAATCTATATCCTGCGTGAGTTGTATATCTCGCTTTACAAGTTATCCACGGTCAAAGAGCCGTTCACGCAGGAGACTGCAACGCAAGCGGCGAGTCTCTTCTTCGGTTCGTACCGCAAGACCTGCAACCTCTATCAGACGATGCTGTATTTCTCCATGTACCCGACAATGTTCAAGAGTTCTTACTTTCAGTTCGACACCACCGACATCCTGCGCCAATACGGGGCGAAATTCATTCCGTGGTTTCAGTCGCAGACAACAGAGGATGAGCAAGAGCAACCAGTACAGACACGGACGGCAGAACCACGGGGCATTGAGGCCCGGAACATCTACTTACGTGAGCAAATTCGCAAGGGTGCTGATGTACGGCAAGGCGGTCTTTATCGGTTCGGGTTCGTGACCGAAGATGAACTCCAACAACTGGAACGGGAGGTGTACTCATGACAGACGAGATGCAACGGATAATTGACAAGCGCAGGAAGGTGCAGAAAGCACTCATACATCTGTACCGACAAGGCGAAATCCGTAAACTATTCCGATGGCGAGACGAGCAAGGCACGGAGCATCTTGAACTCCGATACCGCCCAATGCGCAAATAATGCGTTTTAAGCGCATTTCTCCGCAAAGGTAATAAATTACACATTCAAAGCGCAAACGTTGCGCAGAGACGATTTTTTCAAAAAAATAACTAATCATTAAAACCAAAGAATCATGACAGAAATTGAATTAGACAAGATTTGCGAGGCGAATCCTAACTGCGGATGCAACTGCATCAAATGCCCGATATTCGGAAAGTATATGCAAAGCCAACTAAACGGGAGAACACGATGAAACGGATATACATTAGCGCGCCCATAACGGGCATGGAGGACACGGCTGAGGAGAGATTCAGCAGGGCGGTGAATGTGGTGAGGGAACACGGTTACATTGCCGTGAATCCTTATGCAGAGAATAAGAACTTTAATAAGTGGTCTGATGCAGTAATAGCAGGACTGCGACTACTCAACAAGTGCGATGCCATTCTGCTATGCCGTGGCTATTACCAGTCACGTGGTTGTCAGATTGAACAAAAGTTCGCCCAAGGGATGGGCATTGATGTGTTGTTTGAGGAGTCATTAGCCATTGAACATTGAACATTATGGACTACGAAAAGAAATACAAGAATGCTCTTGAATGGGCAAGACAAGTAATGAATGGGAAAACAGGCTTTATCCGAAAGGAAGTGGAAGAAATATTCCCCGAACTCAAGGAGTCTGAGGATGAGCAACATCGTAAATGGATACTCGAATATCTTTATGATGGTTTGCGAAAGTCTGATGAACAATTCAAAGACCAATTTAAGTCCGCTATTGCTTGGCTTAAAGAGCAAGGTCAAGTTAAGGAATCTTCAATTCCTCAACATGAAAATAAGACATGTGAAGAAAACAGCAATTCTTTAACAAGTGATGGTGAAAAAATAAGGAAAGCACTTATAAGATTTCACAATTCTACGATTGATATTGATGGGATTAAAGGTGAAGATATAATTGCTTGGATTGAAAAGCAAGGTGAAAAACCACAAGCAAAGTCAGCACTTGAAGCAATTAAGGAAGAAGTAGTAGATAATGCTAATAAAGTTGAGTCAAAGTTTCACAAAGGAAAATGGGTAGTTATCAATGGATTTACGATTCTAATAACTGATGTGCGCGATGATTTATATGAAACAATATTTGTAAATGGCGAGTACAGAATCTATGACACAAATGTCATAGATAAAGATGCACATCTTTGGTCAATCAAAGATGCAAAGGATGGTGACATACTTATGGGAAAATTTGGAGCATTTATTTATAAAGGAGTTATTGATAAGTCTCATAATATGGAAAGGCCTTATGCTTATGGTGGTATTTGTAGTGAACATTATTTTGATATTAGTCGTTATAATAATGGGTGGAGTAGTTCTCCTGTATTACCAGCCACCAAAGAACAACGTGACTTGCTATTCTCCAAAATGAGAGAAGCAGGTTATGAGTGGAATGCTGAAAAGAAAGAGTTGAGAAAGGTTAAGCAGAAACCTACTTGGACTGAAGAGGATGAACAAGGTTATGAAAATGTGGATTGGTGTATTAATAAAGCACTTCAGGCTTGTAATGACGAGGAGAATGAGGCTGGTACTTGCTGGTTTGCACAAAGGTGGGTAAACTCAATAAAAGAAAGATTAGGAGGTGAAAAATGAAAGCATTGATAATTATATTGATTGTATTGTTGATTGTTCAGATAGCCATTTTTACATGGTGTGACCTATTGCAATACCTTCGTGGAAAAAGGGAGGCTATTCTGCAAGAAACCATAAAGAACGTACATCAAGATTTCATGGCAGAGAAAGAGAGGTTGAGAGAGTTGATTGATAAGCGAGATGAACTTATTACTTCACTTGATAAACTCTTGAAAGAAAAAGAGATAAGAATTAAACTCCTTGAAAGAAAACTTGAAGAGAAAAGTTCTGAACAAAATAAAGAGAACGATTAACAACAAGGCTGTGGGTTACCATCGGGCAACCTCCTTTCTGAAGGATAGGCAATACCAAGTTGGAGAGAGGCTAATGATTATGCCCTATGCAAAAGCCCACAGCCTAATTAAAACATAATGAATTATGAAACAATATATTGACAAAGACGCTTTAGTAGCGGAGATAGAGAAAAGGAAAAAGACAAACAAAGAGTGTATGCTTGGTTTAAGAAATCTCGACTACTACCAAGGTAAAGTAGATGCCCTCAATGACACACTTTCTTTAATCAGCACACTTAAAGTTAAAGAGGTGGATTTAAAGAAAGAAATCAATAATTGGATTAAAGATAATACGTGTAGAGGATACTGTTCTGCAAGTATTAGTGAAACCGCTGAATATTTCTTTGAACTTGGATTAAAAGCACAGAAAGGAGAATAAGTTATGACACAGGAAGATAAAAATTTACTACTCCAAGACCTTTGTGGAAGGTTGCCTTATGGAGTAAAAGTAGTAATAGAATTTTCTAAAGACAAATATACGAAGGTTTATGATTTAAGAGAAATTGATAATGATACCACTTGTGAATTAGGGCAATACGTTACTGTTTGGGATTATGGTTTTTATAGTAGCGTAATTTCATATCCTCTTATTGATTGTAGACCATATCTTCGTCCAATGTCCAGTATGACAGAAGAGGAAGTAGATGAATTTACACAATTTGATGTATATTCAGAATCAGAATATATAATGCCAAATTATGATGCTATCGACTGGCTTAATGCTCATCATTTTGACTATAGAGGATTAATCCCAAAAGGTCTTGCAATTGAAGTAACAGACGAAAATAATCCATATAAAGTATGACACAAGAAGATAAAGAGTTATTACTTCAAGACCTCTGCGCAAGGTTACCGTATGGGATTAAAGTTCTTTATAATGGAATAAATTGCGTTATAGAGAACATCGGAAGGGATGGTTCTGTTTCATTAATCAGTGATGATAGTACACATAAAAAGGCTATATATTTAATCAGTATAGAATACATCAAACCCTATCTTCGTCCAATGTCTTCAGTAACGGAGGAAGAAGAAAAAGAATTAATTGACCACTTCTGTAATCATAGATACGTCCAATACTTTGATGTATGTAATAAGTATCACATTGATTATAGATTTCTTATTGAAAAAGGACTTGCTATTGAAGCACCTGAAGGAATGTATAAATAAAAATAGAAAAGTATTATGACACAAGAAGAAAAAATAAAAAAAGGCGGTTATATTAAGAAGTGTATATTGTGCTGTCCCTGTTGTGGAAAAGAACTCGAAGATGAAAGAACTTACAGTGAGCATACTGTATATCATAATTTTATCGAAGGGTACTGTAAACTATGTGGACATCATAACCATTATTCTGTATTTTATAAAGAAGTATTTATAAAACAATAAAAAATATGAAAACAGGAATAGAATTAATTGCTGAAGAAAGACAAAGACAAGTTGACGTAGAAGGTTACAGCGAACAACACGATTCACAACATAAAGTGAGTGAGTTTATCTATGCTGCTATTGCCTATGTGGAGTCTGCAAAAGTTGGTGTGAACTGTGCTGAAATGGGTAACACCAATGAGGATGAGATTATGATGAGGAAGGTAGGAATGGGAATACATTATCCGTTTGGATGGAATTTTAAACCGACAACTGATATTCGTGATTTGGTAAAAGCAGGTGCATTAATTGCTGCTGCAATAGATAGGTTGCAGAAAGACAATGAACAACAATAGGTTAACTGCAATATTATTACTAAAATTTAAAAGGAATGTACTATAGTGTATAACAATTTAAATTTAAAGTTATGTTAGAATTATATTTAATTAGTAGAATTGGCGTTGTTCATGGTTTTGCTGTTGCGATAGCAATCATATTTTGTATCGCTGCAATCGGTTTTCTGTTCTGTTCGATTGTGAATGATGAGATTTCTGGTGAGCCTTGTTATAGTGAATGGCAACGCTCTATGTTGAGAAAGTATGGCAAACGATGCTTATTTGTATTCATTGTTTCTACTCTTGTCGCTATTTTAACTCCAACGAAAGATGAGGCTTACCTTATCTATGGGGTTGGTGGTACTATTGATTATTTGCAAAGTAACGACAAAGCAAAGCAAATTCCTGATAAGTGTATTGATGCTCTTGATAAATGGGTTGAGAGCCTGAACAAAGAAAAAGAATGAATTATGATTACAGAAGATTACGTATCCTTTGAGGTAGCGAAACTACTCAAAGAGAAAGGGTTTGATGAACCTTTGAAAAGATTCTATAATAGTGAGGGGAAAAGAGGAATTTCCTCATATTATAACTGGAATCTAAGCGATTGTGATTGTTCTTGCCCAACCCATCAAATGGCAAGAAGGTGGTTGAGGGAAAAGTATTATATTTATGCTGACCCAATAAAGCAAGGTAATTATAATGATTGTTCTGAATATTACACTTGGATTGTAGCATGTATGGGTATAATACATAGAAATTCTTCAGTTGCTGATAAATTGTCTTATGAAGAAGCAGTTGAAGCGGCACTAAAGTATTCACTTGAAAAATTGATTTGATTATGAAAGCATACACAGACATTGAACAATCAAAGCGGTTGGCAGATATTCTGCCGATTGAGAGTGCGGATATGGCATGGTGTAACAATTCTATAAGAGGAGTTAATTATACTGATGAATATTCTGCAAATCTTTACACAGTAAAAGAAATGCAAGAGTGTTTTGATAAAGCACTAAACGGATGGGATAAGTATTGGAAACTAATCCCTTGTTGGTCACTTTCTGCATTGCTTGCGCAGATGCCATGCGTTGAATTGGTATCAAGCAATGATGGACACTACAGAGCCTTTTGGCATGATAGGTTTTCCGAATGGCACACCAATGCCGTGGATGCGTGTGTGGAACTTATAACAAGAAAGGAGGAAGATGAATGAGCGCAAAAGACTATAAGATATGCCCTGCGTTGTTTAATGCTTACATCGCGAAAGTGAGTAAACCACACTCAAAATTCGATGACCTATGACGATTGAGGAACTGAACAAGGTGCGGTTCAAGATGGTGTCGCACATAAGCATGGAGAAGGAGCATTGTATTTCCTATATGTCGGAAGACGGAAGATTAGGTTTCTGCGATTTTACGAGGAAAAAGAAGGATGGAACCTTCGGCAAGTCCCACAGACACTACCGCATCGATAACAAGATATACGAGACGAAGGAGGCATTCTTGGAGGCCATCAAGGACTTTAACCCTAACATAATACCGATTAAGCAATGAAAACAAAGAAACAAGCAATTGACAACTCGCCCATCCTCATGACGGAGGAGTTCTGGGCGAATAGCCAACTCTCCGTGGCACGTTACTACGGAAGAATCCAATACAACGGACACACATTTTGGATTCTTGACAAGCATGGGCGAGACCTTTGGGAATGCACCCACATTGCGAATCAAGAGGGCAGGGACAAGGCTATCGAGCCTGGTGAGCCGTGCGACCTCGTCCGTGAAGATTTTATCGGTGTCTATAAAGACCTTGGTCGGGACAAGTTCTTGGAACTCCTGCAACTCAATAGACTGCATTCCGATGGGCAGATACTTAAAGCTATGAAATCAGAAGCGCAGAAAATAAAACGCAGAAAGAAGTCATGAACGGGATAAAGAAAAGCACGATTGAACGTGCCAAAGAGAACGGAGTCATTGAACGGATGAATGTGCTTTTATCAGCCGCCTATCTGCTCAACTCGGAGACATCTCTGATAATGGCAAGGTGCGAAACCATGCTTGCAAGAAACGGCTTATTGCTCGGGCGGCTCAAGATGCTGACCAACCGACTCAACGGAGCATTTGACCAGTACTGCAGGGAGTTTTCTTCCATGATACTGACGAACGAGTCAAAGCAAGGATACATCAAGGATGTCACGGAGTTTGATGACTTGTTTTTTATGTGGAACGCTTTGCCCAAGGAATGGCAAGAGGGAGACAAGCAATACATCGTCAGACCAAAAGACATCCTTATCAAGGCGAACGCTCCGCAAGTGCAGGAGCAGGAGAACAACGAACAATCTCAGCAATAAATATTCAATACTTGAAAGTTTGTGAAAATTTCGTGCGCAAGTAAATCCGTGAGGACGAAAGCGCACACCATTTAACCAACAACCAACCAAAAAGAAAGAACTACAATATGACAACACAACAGAAACAATTTGAGAATACTGCGGAACTCTACCGCATTGAACTCTGCAAGATGTTTGATGTCCGTTACTCTGACACGGACTGGATTGCGAACAATGTAGGCGGTGTGCTTGATGTGCAATGCGGTCGGCTCACGCTGAACTACTCCGACCTGCGCTACATTGTGGATAACCATCTTACACTCGCAGAGGTGGACGAATGGCAGGACTACAACAATGCCGTCAACTACATCAAAGACTATCTCAACAACATCAACCTGCAGTCCTGGCACAAGGGATGTCCGCACATTGATGCGACAAAATGGGATGCCGAACTCATGAGAGTGCAGATGGGGTCATGACACAAGAAAGCATCATCCGGTTGGTCGGGCGAATAGCTGACCTTAATCGGTTCTTCCGACTGCAACATGACCGCAAGGGAATTACACAGATTCACGTTACCATAACAACGGAATACGATTCAGTAAGCATCCCCATCAACTCGGATGATGCTCTTAACAAGTACATCAACAAGCAGGCGAAAGCGCAATATAACGAGTATATCAACGCACTTAAACAAATAGAATAACATGGGCAATACATTTACGGGGCGAGTAATCGCAATCATGGACGAAAGGTCGGGAATCAGCAAGAACGGCTCTAATTGGAGAGAAAGGGAGTACGTAATCGAAACCGATGGACAATACCCGAAGAAATGCGCCTTTAAGGTCAAGGGTGACAACATTGAGAAGTTCAACATCAAGCAGGGCGAGACCATCACAGCACATCTGGACATAGATGCGCACGACTGGCAAGGCAAGTGGTTCAACGAGGTTGTTGCGTGGAGGATTGACCGAGCATGAGAGAACTGACCATGACCATCCACGGGGATGTGCCGTCAAAGTCCAATTGCTACAAGATTATCACGCTACGATATAGGGATGGGCGAACCATTGCCCGACTTGGCAAAACATCCAAACTGACGGAGTATGAGCGCACCTTTTCTCTTCAATGCAAGGGGAAAGGTCTGCACATTTCAGAGCCGTTCGCTTGCGAGATTGATGTCTTCTTCGGCAACAGACAAAAGGACATTGACAACGCATCCAAGTGCATCCTTGATTGCTTAACGCAGAACGATGTCATCAAGGATGATGTGCTTTGCACCGACTTGACCCTGCACAAGCACATAGACCGAAAGCGACCCAGAATCAACATCAGACTGACTTGGCACGAGAATCTGACAGAGCAGATGGAAAACACGGACACCACACGGATGGAACCGCAGGAATGCGTAAAACGCTCCCTAACGTGCGAAAATCCCGAAAAGGTATAAATGCACACTGAAAGCGCAAAACGCTCTCCTACGCAATTTTTTTGAAAAAATAACTACTTTTGTTTTCCGTGACTCGGAAATATACACTATATTTGCACATATCAATAATTTACACGCACATGGCAGAAGAAAAAGTTAAACAAACGAAGATTGACGAACTGATTCCCGATGACAAGAATTTCAATAAAGGCACGGAATACGGAAACTCTCTCATTGAGAAGTCACTCCGAAAGTTCGGTGCGGGTCGGTCTGTCTTGATTGACAAAAACAACCGAATAATCGCAGGGAATAAGACAATTGAAAATGCATCCGCAATCGGTCTTGACGATGTCATCGTTGTTGAGACAGACGGAAAGAAGATTGTTGCGGTTAAGCGCACCGACATTGACCTTGACTCCAAAGAGGGCAGAGAACTTGCTCTTGCTGACAATCAGACATCAGCGGTCAATTTCAGCATTGACGAGGATGTACTCAAAGATGTCTCCGATGAACTGGAGATTGACCTCGGGGAGTGGGGAATCAGCCTTGATGAAAATGATAGCAATCCTTATGTGAAAAAGATTGAAAGTCCGATATACGAGCCGAACGGAGAATGCCCTGCAACGAGTGATTTGTACGATGATACGAAGACGAAATCTTTGATTGCTGATATTGATAAAAGTGGAATCGATGATGACGTTAAGACGTTCCTTAAACTCGCATCCATGCGTCATGTGGTGTTTGACTATGGCAAGATAGCAGAATATTATTGCCACGCACCTGCCGATGTCCAAAGGCTTTTTGAAGATAGCGCATTGATAATCATTGATTTCAAAGATGCGGTTCGTGGGGGGTACGTGAAACTGCGAGATGAAATAAGAAAGGTTATGTTTGAGGATGTATTCGCCTATGATGAAACGAACTGATTTTGTTGCGCTGATTCTTACGCATGGAAGAGCAGGGCGAGTGGACACACACAAATCTTTGCGCAAGTGCGGATATACTGGGAGAATTGTCTTTGTTGTTGACAACGAAGACGAACAGATTGATGACTATAAGAGACTCTACGGAGATGACAATGTCGTTGTGTTTGATAAAGAGGAAGCATCGAAAAGAATGGATGTCGGGGACAATAGCGGTGACAGACGAGTGATTCTATTTGCACGCAATAAGTCATTTGATATCGCAAGAAAACTCGGTTATCGTTATTTTCTTGAACTTGATGACGATTATACTGCGTGGGGGTATCGGTATGCAAGCACGGACGGAACCCCTTGCGAAAGGAATGTCAAGAGATTGGACGATTTGTTTGATATCATGTTAGACTTTCTTGATTGTTCTGGCGCAATGACTATAGCGTTCTTGCAAGGTGGAGATGCGGTCGGAGGACGAAACAACGACATCCTAAAGAACGAAAAACTGAAACGGAAAGCCATGAACACTTTCTTTTGCGACACACAGAAAGAGTTCGCTTTCCGTGGCAGGATAAACGAGGATGTAAATACGTACGTTTCTCTCGGCTCTGTGGGTAAGTTGTTCTTCACGATTCCGCAGGTATGTGTCCATCAACGGCAGACACAAGCGAATGCGGGTGGAATGAGCGAAACATATCTTGATGGCGGTACATACAAGAAGAGTTTCTATAGTGTAATGATGAACCCATCGTGCGTGAAAATTGCGCCAATGGGGAACAAATACAAACGCATTCATCACTCTGTAGAATGGGAGTATGCCGTCCCGAAAATATTGAGCGAAACAAATAAAAAGTTATAGCACTATGGCAGGACACGGCAAAAATCCCGAATTTTTGGAGAAGGTTGGTCGCAAACTGACGAGCGAAGAGGCGAGTCGCATGGGCAAGATAAGCGGTGAGCGCAAAGTGACCTACAAGCAGATGCGAGAGGCTTTTGAAAGTGATTTGGCGGTTGACATCAACACAAGCAAAGGCACAATGTCAAGAGCCGATGCTTTGCGTGAGCGAGTGATAACAGAAGCGTTGAAAGGCAATTTCAAGTTCGTTGAACTCGCTTTCAAGATTCTTGGCATGACCGACAAGGACACGGAGACAACGAGCAACGAACTTGTTGTGCGTTTCGTCTCATCGGGCATCATCCCTGCATCATCAGAAGACGAGGTCAGAATGCGTGATAACCTAATAACAGATTGAGAAAATGAACATCATCCGTGAAATGTACGAGGCGAACACAGACCAGAATTATAGAGTCTACGTGAACCAAGGTGGCACATCGTCTGCAAAGACTTACACCATCCTGCAAGTCCTGCTCATGACTGCCGTGCAAGAGCGGAGAGTGGTCTGTACGGTCGTTGGTCAAGACTTGCCGAATATCAAAGTAGGCGCATGGCGAGACATCAAGGGCATTATCACGGACGATGATGTGTTGCGCAAAAGATGCGTGATGAACGAAAGCACACATACGATTGTATTCTCAAACGGCTCGTTGATTGAGTTTAAGTCCTACGATGACGAACAGGATGCCAAGAGCGGTAAACGTGACTACTTGTTCATCAACGAGGCGAACGGCATCACGTATGAGGTTTATTGGCAACTCGCTATCAGAACGAAAAAGAAAATTTGGATTGATTATAACCCATCGGAAAGGTTTTGGGTGCATGACAAGGTACTGGGCACTGACGGAGTCAAACTGATTATATCAGACTACCGTCAGAACATGTTCCTCCCTGCCGACATGGCGGAACGAATTGCCAATATACAAGATGCGGATTTGCGTCAGGTCTATACCTACGGACTGACGGGAAAGTTGGAGGGGTTGATTATTCGCAACTATTCAATCGTGGATAAGATGCCAGAACCGCATGAATGCAAGGTGCAGGGATTTGGACTTGATTTCGGTTTCTCAAATGACCCGACCGCTCTTGTTTATTGCGCACTCGCACATGGCGAGTTGTGGGTGGACTGCTTGGTGTATGAGACTGGCTTGCTGAACCCCGATATAGCGAACAGAATAAAGGCGCATCCGATGTCGGGCTTGTTTCCCGTGGTGGCGGATTCCGCAGAGCCTAAGTCCATCGCTGAGATAAAGGCGCAAAGGGTGAACATCATCCCTGCCCTCAAAGGTAACGATAGCATAAGGGTGGGCATTGACATCATGAGGCGGTACAAGTGGAATATCACTCGCAGGTCAAGAGGACTGATTGAAGAGGTGCAGCGGTACAAGTGGAAGACGAACCGCAATGGCGACAGCACCAACGAGCCTATAGACACATGGAACCACGCAATAGATGCAATCCGCTATTGGTGTCTGAGAAACCTCGCACAACGTCGTGAGAGCGTTTCTAAGGCGCATTCTGTTCGAGTTGGGTAAATTGTACGTTCGAGGAAAGAAAATGCGTTATACAAAGAAAAAGCGAAAAATAACTTTGAAAGACTGGCTCGTATTAGTCCAGTTTTCCGACTTTCAGATTGGCACGGCAGACGAGCCGCCAATCAAGGTCGGCAGAGTCAGAACTCCGTCAACGCTGAATGACATGAGCATCGGTCAGTTATTGCAACTCTCGCAACTGCAGGAGCAAGATGTCATCTTCGGAATCTGCCGTGTATTGCTCGGTATACCTGCACACAAGTTGCTCCGACTGAAAGCGACAGAGGTCATCTTGTTCGTGGCGTGGGTCATGGGCGAGGTTGAGCGCATAAACAAGTTGTTTTCCAAACTGCAAGTCAAGCGCACCGATGACGAAATCAAAGCGGGATTTGACAAGATAGACAACGGAGCGTTCGGACTCATAGACTGGTATGCCAAACGCATGGGAATACACGACCACGAAGAGGCGCAAAAGGTCTCTTGGCTGATTGTCTACCAATGCATGAAGATAGACCACGATTATTTTATTTGCCAACGAAAACTAATGGAGATACAAAGCAATGCCTACAAGCACAAAGTACATTGATGCGTTAACGCAGATTGCCACAACGGCATTACCCGACTTTTCCGTATTGTTCGGGAGTTGGGATGATGTGGACAGAATGTTAGATAGAGCGCATTATCCTGCAGTCTTGAACATCCTTTCGGTTTCGGGCGGTGGAACGTACCGAAATGGGAGAGTGTACGATTATCAAGATATGCTGATAGCGTTCGCAGACAAAGTCCCACGGGATGCGAGCGGAGAAGAAAACTTTGAAACGGCTGAACGTATGCGAACCGCGATGAAGAAGTTCATAAAACAACTGAACTCCGATGGCAGATTCGTTCCCGTGGAACAATACAATTACACATTGAACTATGAACAAAGGGCGAATATCGACACGGCTTGCGTATTAGAGATTCGTCTGATTGATGCGGTCGGGGAGTGCGTATGAAAGATTACTCAAAGACATCGCAGGAAGTCATCAAAGATGAGTTGATGCAGCTGCGTACGGCAATCCTTGAGAATCTTGCAAGGTTCGGACGGAATGCCACGGGCGAGACGGGGCGGTCATTGCGCATTCAACTCAATCCCGATGGCGGTGCGCTCATGGGTCGCACTTTCTTCTCAACGCTTGAGGTAGGGCGAGGACCAACCCGTGATTTCACTCCGCACACACCAACCTTATTTCAGCGCATTCTGACTTGGGTTAAGGCGAAAGGAGTTTATCCAGATGACCCATCCATGACACAGACATCTCTCGCCATTGCGATAACGAAACGCATACACAAGTCGGGAACAATGCTTTTCCGCAAGAAACAACGGCAGGACATCTATTCAACCGCAGTACAACGAGCCATCAAGAACATCAACCAACGGCTCTTGGACGAGGCGGTAAAACAAGTTAGCAACATACACCTACACTTATCGGGGACATATCAATGAGAGAGTATTCAACACCGACAGAGGGAGTAATCAAATATCCCGATGAAATTGCCTTTGCGTTCAATCCGTCACCTCTGCTGATAAGCGGAACACATGGTCAGTACATTACGACTACCATGACGGACGGAACGCACACCCACACCGAAAGGCGAATAGCGTTCGCAAGCAATTGCCAATTTGATTTGTCAGCATTGGCGAGGGCAATCTTTGCGGAGATAGAGAAAGAAGAACCGAACACGGCACAGACCACGAACACCAACCACACCATCTCAGTTGATGTCAGCGTGGAAACATACGTGGATGCGCTTGTGACCCTCACGTTCACGTTTCAGACAACTTATGTTTTCGGTCTGCTCCGTCATGGCGAGGTCTTCAACCCAGTACGAAAGCGCACATGGTTCAAGCACTATCCGTTCACGCTCGGAGTGTTCGCGGAGTCGGGCAATAGCATCGCATACGTGGTTGACGGCAACACAAGTTCCTTGCAGACATTCAATGCAACTGGCATCTACGAACTACCCGTTGAAGAACTTGACATCAACGAGTCTTTGGTTATTCAAGACAACATCGGAGAAATCAGCGCAACGACATTTCCCGTTGTATTTGACCTTTCGTTCTCGGCAATTGACGGAGACGAAATCATTGACAGAATCACGCTTGATGTGAGTGAGGAGCAATGCCCGAAAGCGTTGTATCTGCGGTGGTTGGACAATCAAGGTTTTTATTGTTACTGGCTCTTCTCATGGTTGGGAGATTCGGAAGTGTCAGAGGTCACAGAGGACATCCTGCGCAACGATATGAACCATTATGCAGAGGCGGTCGGATACCAAGGTTGGTACGGGCATCGGGAGAAACGAGCAAGCACGATGACCAAGCAAGCAGGGGCATCAATGGTGGATGCGGATACGTTTGATTTCCTCAAAACTCTTTTGACCTCTCCACGTGTTGACCGCTACATCGGCAATGACGGCAACGATGAGCCACAATGGGAACAAGTACGAATCACGGCACAGAGTACTCCTTGGCAGAGGCACAAGGACTACCAAGACTTTTCGTTTGCCGTCATCCTGCCGACCTATAACTATCAAGGAGTGTAAACCATGCAAGAGATATACATTGACAGACAGATGTGCGATGTTGGTGCGGATACGCTTGTCACGCTTGCAATCAAGTCCAATCTTTTCGTCATGATTGACAAGATTGAAAGCAACCGCACATACTCCATCTCTCTTCCTCGGACAGATAGAAACATGGCATTGTTCGGGGATGCGGACTTGTTGGGGGCGAGAACGGCATCTCCGTACATGGCGCATACCTGCACCTACATCAATGATGGTGTACGGCTCATTGACGAGGGTACGGCATACTTGCTCGGCATTGATGCATCAGGCATCAAGATAGCCGTTATCTGGGGTGTAAAGCCTACGCTTGCAACATTGCTCACGGGTGGAATGAAACTCACGGATATAAAGGCACAAGGGGCAATTCTGCCGTATACGTATCAGAACACCCCGAACCAGTACTCATCCATCGCAGACCTTGAGAGTGCAGGATATCTGTATCCCGACATCTACGACAACATCATCATTCCCGAAGATATGCACCATGTTGACAGATATTCCATCTACGCTTTTGCCGTGTCAACGTACCACACACCGAATGTTCCATGCGTTCGTGTTCCGTGGTTGTTGCAAAAGGTCACGGAGCAGACTGGTGTCGGATTCTCATTCCCGCAATCGGTGCAAGATGTGGTCAACTGGTTGGCGGTCATGATAAGCGGAGACAAGGTCACGGAGCAATCGGTGTCGGGTGTCTCCCTTGATGGCACGTTCAATGGGCAGACATTGATAACAAGTTCAAACGGACTTGACATCAAGATAACAACTGCGAGTCTTGAGTTCACGAAAGATGACGGAACGGCATTGAGCGTTAACGATGTCGTAAACAGAGTCAAGGCGGTGAGTGATACCACGGCATACGTGCGAGTCACGGGAGCGGTCTTGTCGGGTAGCGTGCAGATGACCCCGAACAATATTGAGGTACTCTCAATCTATCTAAATACCCCGTTATACGTGCATAACATCACGCAGGGCGAATACAAAAGCATCAGCCGACCAATTATGTCGGTCGGTGGTCAAAGCGTGTATAAGGCGCAAGATTTACAACGCTATGCAGGGCAGACAAAGCAAGTGGTCTTGACATATTCGGGAGCGGTTGAAATCAGCATCACGGCATCTGATGTATTGCGAATATACCACATTGGAGTGACACACACCATTTTCAATCCGCAGAACGTGCTACCGCTTGCATGGCAGAGCGGTGGAACAATCGGAATCACGTATGACCTACCCGACCGAATGTCTGTTGGCATGAGCTACGATATTATTGCGAATCTGCCCGATGTAAAGGTCATTGACCTAATCAAGCACATTGCGGTCATAACTGGATGCTTTGTGCGCTCCCTGGAAAGCAATCCCGACACGCTTGAGTTCGTGCCAATATCGGATGTGTTCTCCAATCCTGCAATAGATTGGAGCGGACGTTTGTTGTCAGAGAGAACGGCAACGGCTGATGATGTTGAGTTCAAGTTCGGGGACTACGCACAAGTGAATGAGTACAAGTACAAGGAAAACGACCTTCTTATACTTGACCATGACGGCACGGCATTGATTGATAACGGACAACTCCCCGAAAGTGCAGTTGTATTTCAGTCGGTGTTCTCATGCGCTGAAAAGGGCATTGACAGAATGCGCCAATATCGTGTGCCGTTCATCGAACTCCCTAACGACTGGTATGATGTCTATTCGGGGGAAAAGACTGCACCCAGTACGGATGCGGAGAAACTCTTGCAAGGCACTCCGAACCCGACAATTGTGATGCTTGGAACTGCACATCATATTGATTATTATTCCGCATTCGTTTACCATAACACTCGCTACGATATGCAGTCCGTAATCAACAACAATTATTCGGGATTGTATGCGAGTCTAAACGACTGCAAGGTTATCAAGGAGCGGATGCTCTTGTCTGATATTGATGTCCGTGAACTCAAGGAAGACACACCCATTTATCTTGCAAAGTACGGACAGAAATTCGCATGGGTTGAAATCAAACGGACTGCAGGAGCAACGGCAGAGGTTACACTAATTAAGTTAGCACAATAGGAGGTTTTTACATGGCTACAACAACGGAAGAGGCAATCTTGAACATCAAAGTGGATTGGGGTCAAGCCGCTGACACAATTATCAAGTACCGCAAGGAAATTGATGACTTGCGGATGGCTGAGGCGAAATTGCTTGAAGAGCAAGACGAACTCATTGCAAATGGACAGAAAGAGTCGGCACGTTATCGTGAGACAGAGAAAGAATTGTTGCGCCTATCAGCACGTGAAAAAGAGCGCAAGGACAACATCCGAACGCTGACCAAGGAGATGCAGAACGAGGTCAGACAAGCATCGTACCAAGAGGGCAGTCTAAAGGCTCTCCGTGCCGAATTAAGCAACCTTACAAAGGAATATGATGAATTGTCCGAAGCAGAGCGGAAAGGCGCAAAGGGCGAAGAACTGGCAAAGCACATCAACGAGGTTACGACCAAGTTGAAAGATGCAGAGGGAGCAACTCAACGCTATTATCGCAATGTCGGTAACTACGAAAATTCCATCAAGTCGGCACTCGGATTGAATAGCAAGTGGGCGCAAGGCATACAGAACATCAATGGACTTTTGTCGGGCGGTGTAAAACAAGCGTTCGCCACGGGTGCAACCGCTGTCCGTGCATTCGGTGCGGAACTCATGGCATTGCTTGCGCACCCAGTTGTCTTGATATTAGCCGCCATTTCTGCAGCCATTATGGCAATTGTCAAGGGCATTCAATCAAGTGAGGAGAACTCGCAGAAACTCCGCATCGTCCTTGAACCGCTGAACCGAATCCTGCAATATCTGCTCAACTACATCCAAGGCATTGCGAGTCATATGCTTGACCTCGCTATCAATGCAGGGAAGGCAATCATGACGATGTCACGTTGGGCAGAGAAACTCCCTATCATCGGCAAGTACATCAAGCAATTCAACGATGATATTGAGTTGTCTGTCAAGACCGCAAAGACCGAAAACGATATTGTGCAGAAAGAGCGAGAGAATGCCGAAAAGAATGCGGAGTCACAGAAGAAGGTGGCGCAACTGCGTAACCAAGCCGCACAAAAGGACAAGTACACCCTTGAGCAGAGAAAGCAGATGCTTGAGCAGGCAATTGACCTTGAGGAGCAGGAGATGAAACGAAACGTGGCACTCGCCAAGACTCGCCTGCAGACCCTTGAGACACGTTCCAAGACATCGCAGAACGAGGCAGAGATGAACGAGGCGGTATCAAGGGCAAGAGTTGAACTTGCCAACGCTGAAAAGGACTATTACCAAGGCACGATGCGTCTGCAACAACAACGGGCGAACATTGAGCAGGAACTCGGCAAACAGACACAAGCAAACACCACACGCACAAGAAAGGTCGTTGTTGATAACTCCAAAGCAATACTCAACGAAACACGCAAGTATGAGGATTTGCTCTTGTCCATGATTGAGGACAATGCAGAGCAACAGAGGGAGAAACTAAAGTTGCAGTACGACCGACAGATTGCCGACCTTGAGGCGAGGTTGCAGAAAGAAAAGTATCTCACAGAAACCATCCTTGCAGAGATACAAGCACTCAAGCAAAAGTACATCGTTGACTCCGCAAAACTGGAATTGCAGTTGACACAAGCAACCATTCAGCAGGAGCAAAAGCGCATTGAGATTCTGTTGTCGGGAGCGGAGAAAGAGACACAAGCGGAGTATAATCTCAAGTTACAACAACTTGAGCAACAAAAGGCACTTGACCTCTTGCAGATTGAACAAGCGCAATACACCGAAGAGCAGAAAGGCGAGTTAAGACTTGCGATTGCTGAAAAGTACGCACACCGGTATGATGAACTTGAGAAAGAGCGCATCAACGACACAATCAAGAAACAAGAAGAGGCATTGCGGATTGAGTTTGAAACCGCAATTGCAAAAGCAAGTTCGGATGCTCTTGAGGTGTCCCGACTGCAGATGGAGATGGCACAAAAGCAAGCGGAGCAACTGCAACAATACCAAGGCGAGAGTCTTGAGGCATTCAATCTTCGCAAGGCACAAGCAGACCAGGCATATCTCCAAGCAAAGCAGGATTATGCGGATAAAGAGGTGCAAATAGAGCAAGCGAAATTCCAAGCAATGACCGACATCACGGATGGTCTTGTTGCGCTGACTGAATCACTTGGAGAGAGTGACGAATCCTTTGCAAGGGCATCCAAGGTGATTGCACTCGCCACAATCGCAATCAAGACGGGCGAGGCAATTGCCAAGATGGTCAGCGCAGAGTCGGGAAAGGGTATTGCAGGACTCGCCACGATGGCAGGAGGTATCGCAACCATCCTCACCAACATCGCAACCGCAATAAAGACCGTGCGCTCTGCCAAGTTTGCAGGGGGTGGACTTGTCCGTGGTCAAGGTTCGGGAACGAGTGACAGCAATACAATCCGTGTGAGTGACGGGGAAAGCGTAATCAATGCAAGGTCAACGCAGATGTTTGCGCCTCTGCTTTCCCAACTCAATCAGTTGGGCGGTGGTGTGCCGATTGAGGTAGTGACTGGCAACACGAATCAGTTAGGCGAGGATATGCTTGCAACTGCATTCGCCAAGGGCGCATCAATGCTCCCGAACCCAGTTGTCAGCGTTGAAGAAATCCGTGATGTGTCAAGGCGAGTGGATGTGCTTGAACAATTAGCCAAGATTTGATTATGAGGTACGTTGATTTTTTGAATGTGGCGAAATCCGTCATTGACACGGCACGGAGAAACGATATTCGCATTGACGATGTGGACAACCTTGAGATGTTCGGCAATTACAAGAGACTGGTTGCGGAGGGGCATAAGGTTGAGTACATCCTGCAGTACTTGTCCGATGTCTATGGGTATAGTCCTCGCCACATCCGCAGGATATGCGACCGCATGGATACAGATATTCAGTAGTTTTGAGTAGTTAGTAATTTCATTTGTTGATTGTGACCGCCCGTCCGTGAGGATAGGCGGTTTTTTTAGTTATTTTTCCAAAATTTTGCGTATAAGCGCATTTCTTTCGTTCCGTGTGCATTTTATTGTCTCGCTGAAAAAACGCTCTTAAAACGCATTTCTCGCAATCGTGACAAGATTGTGTCACATGAAAAGGGTGTTTTCTTTTTAATTCCGTTACTCCAATTCGCTATTTTTGCATCAGACAAGTAAAATTCATGCGAATATGGCAGAGTTAAAGATATTCAATGATATTCAGAGCGAGGACACCAAGAACATCGTCCAATATTTTGGCGGTGTTGAGGGTACATCGTTCAAGGACATTGACGAGTTCATCAAGACCATCCCTGCAGACGATGAGACAATAGACATCCGACTGCATTGCAACGGGGGTGAGGTGCTTGAGGGAATCGCCATTTATGACAAATTGCGCTCAACGGGCAAGACCATTTCAGCGGTCGTTGAGGGTACGTGCGCAAGTATGGCGACAATTATCCTATTAGCGGCACAAGCAGACAAGCGCAACGCTTATCAGAACGCAGAGTTTCTCATACATGAGCCGTATATGTACTTTTCAACGGAACACGGCACGGCTGACGAACTCCGCAAGGCATCGGAAGAGATGCAGAGACTTGAGGACAAGTTGACCGACATCTACGTTGACAGAACCGATGCCGACAGAGACACAATTATTGCGCTGATGAAAGACGGCAAGTTTATCTCCGCAGACAAGGCGCAAGAGATTGGACTCATCTCCACCATCATCGCCCCTGCATCAGCAAAGTACAAACCAATAAATAACCCTATAAAAACAGAATCAGACATGAGCAAGGAAACTATCACGGTCGAAAAGTCGTGGTTGCAAAAGGCATTGTCGTTCCTCGGGATGACGGAAAAGCCTCTGAACATGACTTTGACCACTGCCGACGGTGCGGAATTGACCGTTGAGCGAGAAGACGGTGATCCCGAAGTGGGTGACAAAGCGAGTCCCGATGGCACACACACGATGGCAGACGGAAAGACCATCATCGTTGAGGATGGTGTCATCGTGGAAATCCGTGAACCCGAACCCGAAGAAGAGCCGACAGACAAGACTCCCGAACCCGATGCCAAGGATTTGGAGATTGCCGACCTCAAGGCACAGATTGAGGAGTTGAAAGCGCAGTTGGCAGATGCCACCGCAAACGGCAAGAGCGAGGACGATGTCAAGACCCTTGATTGGGTAGCGAAAGCAGGCGGTCTTGACACGCTGAAAAACATGGCATCGGACTACACACCGAACAAGCGTGAGGAGGAGAAGACAACACCGCTGAACGCAACTGACCAACCACGCAAGTATGACGATGTGTTGACTCGCATCTTGAACAGAAAAAGAACGTATTAACCAAAATAACGAAAGGAGAATAGAATTATGCCTTTATCCCCAACAATTTTGAGCAACTGGACGCTCAATCCCGAAAACATCCAGTCTCTCCGTGAGGCTATTGAGACAGACATCAAGCAGGACGAAGCCATTCAGCAGTTTACCACCATCCAGTATGGTGTCAAGACTGGTGACCCCATTGCCACCATCGGTGCGCCCGACAATATCGGAACCAAGGGTGGCGGTTGTAACCCAACTTACACCAATTTCGGCATTGCCAACGGCAAGCAGGCGTGGGAGTTGGGCGAATGGTCTGCTCCTCACAAGATTTGCTACGAGGACATGCTCGGCACGTACGCTCAGAAATTCATGAAAGGCGGTACAGCTATCGGTGACATTGATGGCAACCTGCTTGAACTCTTCACCGACAAGTTCGCCACCGCTTTCAGACGTGCCATTTGGCGCATGGGTTGGTTCGGAGACACAGCCGCAGACAACATTGCAAATGGTGGTGTCATTACCGCAGGTGTTGACCCCAACCTCTTCACTACCGCTGACGGTCTGTGGAAAAAGCTGTTTGCAATCGGCACAGCTGATGCAAGCAAGGTGACTGCAATTGCCGCTAACGCTCAGACTACCTACGCCGCACAGAAGAGCGGAATCTTGACTGCAAATGTCGCAACTGGCATCTTTGACAAGTTCCTCACCGATGCCCCAACAACTCTGCTTTCCGACCCGAACGGAGTAGTCATTTGTACTCGCCAACTCGCCAACGCTCTGATGCTTGATGTAAGGAACACTTACAAATCAAACATGGAGTGGCGCACTATCTTTGACGGCTTTGAGGTGAGCGAGTACTTTGGTATCCGTGTTGCACGTTGCAACATCTTTGACCGCTTCATCAACGAGTTTGAGAACACGGGAACAAAGTGGAACAAGCCATTCCGTGCCGTATTCACGACCATTGACAACCTCCGCATCGGTATTGACGGAGACAATGTGACCAACGACTTTGAGGTCTTCTTTGACCAAGTCGCAAGGGATGTGAAACTCTACGCAAGCGGTTTCATCGGCTCTGCAGTTGTAAATCCTGCTAACTTGCATCTCGCATACTAACCTTTAACGATTGGATTGCATCCAAAAGAAAGGAGACCCTAAGTATGGCAGTATGTAACGAACTGATTGCACAAAGCATTGCTATTGACTGCGATGCGCTTGTCGTGCGTGGATTGGAATCTGACGGACTTATCATCAACCGCTCTGATATTGACTTCGCTGCATCCGTGGTGACTGACAATATCATCTCCTCGCTTGTCCTCAAGACGGGCAAGACTGGTTATGAGGTCATCCAGCAAGGCTCTACCCCATTTACTGGCACGCAGACCGCTCTCGTTGTCGGTACCAACCGCAACTCGTGGGAAAACACGGTTGCTTTGGTTGTGCTCGGCAACTCCGCAGGTGTCAACAAGGACATCATTGACCCTCTCGGGAACGGCTCTTTTGTCGTCATCTTGAAGAACAAGAACAAGACCGACAAAGCCAAGTACCAGGTCTATGGCTGGTATCAAGGTCTGCGAGCATCGGAAATCACAAGCGAGAAGTACAGCGAGGACACCGATGGCGGATGGGCGGTTACGCTCGTTGAAGCGCAGGCACTCAAGTCAGCAATGTTCTTCTTCGCTACCGATGAGGCAACGACAGACACAGCCTACGAAGCATTGAAATAAACTCACGATTAGCATGAGAGATGGTCATGAACATTGAAGATGCTAAGACACTCATTGAAGGACTGAGGGGGCGCATTGGTGCGCTCTCCTCTTCCGACAAGACGATGATTGCGGAATTGTATGAGCAAGTACTCGGCAAGCCTTTCCGCAAGACATCTTGCAATGACTGCTATAAGGACGCAGTCATTTTAGTTTACACCCACCTTAAAAAGCATGGCACGATGGTTTCGCAACTGCAATACAGATTGAGGGCTGGTTATCTCATCAACTCACCGCTTTTCCATGATGGAAAGGTCTATTCCAATGCCAACCTCACGGATGAGGTGGCGAAAGAGTACTTGCAGATGTTTCCGCAAAAAGTGGTCTTTTTTGACCACATCCCCAAACCGAAACGCAAAAATAAAGGCAAGAGGAAATGAAAGTAAGTCAAGTCAAACGCAGTGGGAAGCGAATTGAGACCAAATACATCTCACGGCTCGGCATTCAGTCCTACGGAGCGGACAATCTCTATCCGCAGGACTTGATGCAGATTACCCACGCATCGGGTACGGCTGAGTTGTGTCTCTCTCGCTACGCAAAGTTTATTGAGGGCTTCGGATTCAATAACACGGCATTGAGCGAGGTTCTTGCCAATGCACAAGGCGAGACCCTTGACGATATATTGCACAATCTCGTTCTCGATGTTGCGAGGTTCGGAGGCATTGCCCTGCATGTCAATTACAACGTATTGGGCGAAGTTTCATCCGTGCATCACGTGCCGTTTGAGAATTGCCGACTGAGCGAAAAGGATGATGCAGGGCACGTCGAATATATCTGCATTCACGATGACTGGTCGGGCAACTCGACAAGGCGAGGTCAAAAGGTGCAGGTCAACGAAAACACCGTTGACCGCATCCATGTCTACAACCCACGGAAAGAGGTTGTGCAAGCACAGATAATTGAGTCGGGCGGTATTGAACACTACAAAGGTCAAGTCTTATATATCGGTCTGCACGGAAAAGGCTATCCCATCCCGATTTACGATGCTTGTGTGACTGACATCAGCACGGATGAAGGACTTGGCAATGTCAAGTACCGAAACGCCCGAAACAACTTCCTTGTTTCCTGCATGTTGATTGCAAAAAAAGGTCAGCCGAAAATCGATCCCGACGGCCGCATAGAGCAGGAGCAGATGATTTCGGATGATGACCTCAAGCAATTCCAGGGCGATGAGCGCACGGGCAAAATCTTGTATGTAGAGTTGGAAAACGATGAGGACAAACCCGAAGTGGTTGAGTTCCCTGCACGAAACTTTGACAAGGATTTTGAGGTCACTGAATCTTCCATTGTTGAGCGTATCTACGCACAATTCCACCAAGAGATTTTCCATGCCGTGCGCATCGGTAAGTTAGGCTTTTCGGGCGATGTCATGCGTGAGGCATACGAGTACTATGCAGGCGAAGTGACGCACGAACAAAGGTTCATTGAGAGAGTCTTTGCAAAGGTCTTCGCAGACTGGCATGAGCCGTTACCGACCTACGATTTCAGTATTGCGCCATTGCGCTACGTGAATAGCGAGACCACGAACACAACAACAGACGGAGGGCAGGGCAATGGATAAGCACTTTCTATCATACGACCAATTTCGCTCGTTAGCGAGACCGACATCAACGCACCTTGAGCGTGATATCGTGGAATCTTACATCAGCGAGTGCGAGGATGTGTATATCGTTCCAAGCATCGGCACAACATTGTTTTACAAACTCGCTGAATACGATGCAGAGACACCCGACACATACCTTGACACCTTGCTTGATGGTGGAGTGTTCACGTTTGATGGATGCGGATGTTATCCGAAGTCAGAAAGGATGTGCTACGGCATACGCAAAGCACTCGCATATTTCGTTTACGGGAAAATGATGCTTGATGACGGACTGACCGTCACACGTTCGGGCAACATTCAGCACCTCGACGAGTACGGGCAAAGGATGGAGCAGCGAGTGAAAGTCAATCGCTACAACGACGTTCTCGCATCCGCTCAACTCTACCTCAACTCAGCCCTTGAGTACATCAAGCAGAACGATTCCAACCAACCACATATCCAACAATTCGGCACACGCATAAAAGCAATAGGAGATTGAAAATGGCAACAATAGACGATATAATTCAGAGGGCGCAACAAGTCAGAGACAACACGGCAATCGGTAGCAATACCGCAACATTGGTCGGTGGAGTGATGACCGACACCGCAGAACATCTGAAAGAGGCAGAAAATGGATTCGGAAAAGTTGCCGCATCGGCAGGAACACGGCTCTACGCTTATACCGAGGATGCAGGTGCGATAACCGCTAACGGGACAATCGGGACAAGCAATGCGTATACTCATGGGCTTATTGCGGTGTCAGAGGGCGAGACCTACATCATTGAGAACTACTCAACGACATCTGACAATGTCCGTTACGCTTTCGCTACCGCTATACCAGTTCAAGGTAGCGCAATCCAAAAGGTTGGTGACATTGGCAACGTGAATCGTGGCACGAAAAAACTTGTTGAGATACCGAGCGGATGTGCGTACCTTGTTTGGAACGCAGGCGGTTATTCCTCAAAGATATACTCAACTGAACCGACAGAGACACTCGCAAACAACACACCTTTTTTGCGTTGCGCATACAAGGGCATCTCTTCCAATTTTTTGGAGTTGGACTATACCAACAAAAAACGCTTGTGTGTCATTCTTGACACCGCTAATCTATCAGCGGTTAAGGCTAAAGATGGGTACAGATTGACTGCGGTGTTGTTTGAGGATTCATTGCCGACTGCGAAATTCGTTTCGATATCATCTCCCACACCGACTGAATCTCTTGGGGTGGACATTAAAAAAGCCGTTTCAGAGACCACAACTATCAATCCGAACAAGGTTATAGTTGGTCTGTCTAACACATCTGACACAACCCTTGAATCTGTCTACTCTGTGGATGAGATGGTGGATATCGTCTATGATAGCATCCCTACAAGTTTGTTCCAACAAGAAAATGTCACCACAAAGACTTTTCCCCTTGTCATTGGTGCGTTAAGTACATCTACTGGGGGCAACAACCCTTCTCCCGACTATATGCTCACGCAAGAGCATACATCAAGATATATCAGATTCACACATGATATTAAGTTCGGTAGCGCATACAAGGGTTATGTCCATCTGTATGACGAGAACAAGAACTATGTCGGCAATGTTGGTATATCAACGATAAATGGAGTCCTGCAAAAGAACAAGAATGCAGGAGAGTTCGTGAGATTCGCTTTCTCGAACAATGGCGCAGACTTACCACCGAACGGCATAGAACTTACATCCGTTTGGGATGAAGAAGAACCGACAGAGGCACTACAAATGCCGTCAGACGAGGGATTCACGAATATCTGCTTCCCTGTCCGAGTCACAAGACCGACTCTTGGAACGGCTCTTGGTGTGCAGGAACAATACGTGCAGACATTTGACTATGGAGTTCTGCATCTGCCACCATCGTACGACCCGAAAGGCAGACCGACACCGCTGATTCTGTTCCTGCATGGAGCATCAGAAGTCTACACAAGATATTCCGTGAGATTCGGAGACCATGTGCGCTATTCTCCCGAATGGTCGGCAATGGGTTATGCTCAACTTGATGTCAACATGATTCCGTACACTTACTCTCTTACACAAGCGAACACAAGCGGAGTCAGTGATGATGTTGAGTGTATTGTAGCCGCTTATGAATGGGTCGTTGCTCATTACAACATCAGAACAGACGGGGTATATCTCTTCGGCCGTAGCCGTGGCGGTATGGCGGTGCTTAATGTGCTTTCTCGCTACAATCCGACACGAATGCCAATCCTTTGCGCTCTGTCTAACGCAGGAGCGAACACGATGCTTAACTACGGACTCTTCCGCAGGAATCCGACACAAGCATGGTGGAACGCATTTTGCACCTCAATGGGATTGTCAACGCTCAACCCTCCTGCCGTTGCGACTAATACGACAATCGTTAAGCAACCAAGCATTGTGTCGTTCTTGCGCACGAATATTAATGTATGGTGGCAAAAAGCGAATGTGGCAATGGCTATGATGATAGACAACCCGACTGCATATCAGACACCGACAGAGATATTTGACTTACTCGTTTCGTCTTACAATGACACAGACGAAGGAAAGACATGGTGTAATGATTTCGTCCGTCAATGCATATTCCGTTCACCAGTACCTTTGCGCTTTGACTATTGCATTGGTGACTCAATACAAGATTGGGATGCCCATCCTTGGGGTAACTATGGCAAGGCAGGGATGGATGCTTTCCTTACATCAAGTCTTAAAAGGTATGCGAATTGTGTATGGAGAGAATGGCCGTCTTGTACTGGCGGTGAGCCTCACTATCATGAGATTTACAACCTCGTGTCCTCATACACGATGCCGAATGGCGTAGTCGTTACTGATGCATCAATGGCGCAAATAGAATGGTTGTTGTGGGCAATGAGATATGATGCGAGGGATTTAGCGTAATGAGAGCGAACACGAAAGATTGGATACAATATGCGAGCGCAATTGCCATGATTGCAAGTGGCATTGTGCTTGCATTCTTGAGCTTCTTCCTCACTGCCGACCACAACATCACCGACGGCGTGCTGTGGTATGTGGCGCAGGCACTCACGTTCGCAGGTGCCGTCTTCGGTATTTCGGTATACATCAAGTCCAAGGTGGGCGAGGTCAAGTCGGAGATTATCGAGGAGGCACGGCGGTGGATGCGAGGGCAGAGCGAAGATAAACGTGAGCGCATGAGCGAGCGAGTGACGGATGAACAGATTAAAGAGGCACGAAAGCAAGCAACAGAGTACTGGGATAAAAAGGAGAAAGAAGATGCGGAAGATAGATAAAGTCATCGTACACTGCACGGCATCCAAAGAGGGGCAGGATTTCCATGTGTCAGACATTGACAGATGGCATAAAGAACGAGGATTCAAGTCCTGCGGATACCATTATGTAATCACGCTTGATGGACAAATTGAGCGTGGTCGCAAGGACTCTGAAATAGGAGCGCATTGCAAAGGTCAGAATAGCAACTCCATCGGTGTGTGCTATGTCGGTGGTCTTGACAAAAACGGAAAACCGAAAGACACCCGAACTCCTGCGCAGAGGTCAGCATTGTTTGACCTCTTGTTTTTGCTGAAACAGCAATACCCCGATGCCGTGATTTATGGTCATCGTGACTTTGCAAACAAAGCGTGTCCGTGCTTCGATGCCCGTGAGGAGTACAGACCAATCAGCGAGTCATGGGCGAGTATCATGGGCGGTCTTGTCAGCAGGTCTAATGATGAGATGAAATGAAAATGGATGATGATTTAAGGTTCTGGCTACTCATCGGCTTCCTGCTGATTATCCTTGCATGGGCGATGGCAATGACAAGTTGCGTCCAGCAGAGACCGACCGAAGAGCCGATGACCGAGTTACAGAGGACACCGACAGACACCATTTTCGTGACCTCACGAATAAGGTAGAAAAGTTATTTTCTCAAGAAATTGCGTATAACGCACGTTTAGGCAAAAGATGATAAAATGTACACAGAAAGAAAAATCGTGCGTTAGAACGCATTTCTCGCACTTGTGGGCGGTCATGCTCTTGCTGATGTGCGTTTCGTGTCAAACTCACTACGTAGAAAGAGACATCGTGCATCATGACTCAATCTACATAACCGCATGGAGCGTGGACACCTTGATTCAGCGAGATAGCATCCACATTCGGGAGCGTGGTGACACCATTGAGAAGATTGTATATAAATATATAAATAATGTTCGCATACGAAGAGACACCATTGTGCAGGAGCGGGTTGACACCATTGCCAAGGTGGTTACAAAGGTGGAGACGAAGACCATCAAGAAACGTGACTGGCTCTCCTGCATCGGTAGTCTTGGAATCGGTATAGTAATAGGATTTGCCATTTTGTTTTTTGTCATTCATAAGAGTAAAAAGGATTGATTGTGTTTCAAGATTAGATGATTTTAAGGTTTTAGTTATTCAGACTCGCAGTCCGTGAGGATAGCGAGACCCATACACAAGGCGAAAGAGTTCGCTTCTGTTTTTCTCATCATATCAGCAATAATTTTGTTCACAAAGAGTTTTTTTCATAATAGTCAAAGAACTTTCGTTCCGCTTGCCTGAGAAAGTAGGCGGTTTTTTGTGATGTCTCGTTCAATTCTCCACGGTCGGAAAGGCGAAAATCTCCAATTTTGACCCTATTTTTGCCAAAAAACAAAGAAAAATGCATTTTTTTAAGCGAAAACACAAAAATAATTGCAAAAATATTTTGTAGTTAAACAAAAATAAACTAATTTTGCAATACAATTTAATAATTAATTAAAACATAGACATTATGAAACTGATAGACTACATCAAACAAGAGGGCATCGCAGACCCCGACAACATCTGCAACGCATACGCATACAGAACCTATGATGTGAAAGAATTCGCCAAGGTCAGAGAGTTTGAGAACAATGGAATCAAGACGATAGAGTTTGCTTTCGTACTTGACACCACCCAACCTGGTCATGGTATGCAAGAGACTCTCGTTGCTACAGACGAGTTCGGTGACATGGAAATCTATGAGATAACAAAGTAATAACCACTAAAACCACACGAACATGGAAACAATGACATTGAGAGAACGAATTGAATCACGGGTATCTTTCCGCAAGATTCGCATCAACAGAAAGCAGGCATTTGAGGCATCGGCATTCATTGACGGCTACCTATACGAGACAATCAAACTGACCAAGGAGATGTGCATTGATGCACTGGTTCGCAAGGCACAACTCAAGGACGGCATTTCAGCATAACAATCAACGGGGATGGGTAACACCATCCCCATAACAACCACTAAACACATCAGAACTTATGAAGACAACAGACAACAACAAGAACCTGCACAACGTACACGTACATTTCCACATCGGCAGGGGTGGAGCATACCACAACGCAGGACACATGACATTCGTCAACGAGGACACATTCAACGAGGTCATCAGACAAGCATCAAATCTCTTTCTCAACTCCTGCACAATCGGAGAGGATGGAGAGGAGACACCGCTCCCCGACCAATTGTGGGAACTGCAGGACGGAGCAGGAAACACCATCCTGCAAGGTCGAGCGGAGATTGAGTCTGACTGCGGTACGCTTGAACTTGACACTATCTATGATACCGACATCGTGACCACAACAAACGACATGACCGACAGACAATGCCAAGTGCTTTGGCTCTCATACAGACGGGGCGAGTACATGAGTGATGACCTCAAGGATGACATCTGCACCCTGCTCGGCTACAAGCGCATCCATGCCGTCAAGGACTACCCGACAAGCATCGTGGTCTTTTATCAAGATGGGTGCGACACGTTCAAGGTTGAGGACTACAGAGGCATGGGCGAGGACGATGTTCGTGAACGACTTGAGGATATGGGTTATTGCCCGTTCAGCGTTGAGCGAATTGTCAGCGAGATGTACGGAAAGAGTTGGTTTGACGATGACTATTGCGAACCGACCATTGCGGAGACTCTGCGGATGCATCGTGAGGCGAAAGACATCACGCTGACCCAGTTGAGCGAACGGACTGGCATCAACATCAGCAACCTTTCCAAGATTGAGCGAGGAGAGACAGACCTCAAGGTCGGTACGCTACAGACCATCTGCAATGCTCTCGGACTCCGCATCAAGATAGAGTGAGCAGGACACGGCAAAGGACAGAGGGGCGCACCATTTACGATGCGCCTCTTTTTTTGTCTCCGAAATTTGGATGTGTCACGGGAATGTCGTAACTTTGCCGTGCCGAATGTGTCATGATTCGGTGGTTTGGGTCGGGGCACATGGATGAGTAAGCGACATCCGCTCCGACCTTTTTTTGTTCAAGTTCTGTTACGATTCCGTTACTTGTTATTTTCTCCGAAAAACGTTTCTAACGCACGTTCAGCCATTTAATGATAAAATCCACCTTTTTAGGTACAAATGCGCTTAGAACGCATCCTACGCATTTCTACAGCATCGCTATGGTGGTTTGCTGTTTTCGGCTGTCATGTCCTGCTCCGAATCTGTGACTATTCCGTTACTCAATATCCCAGATATTGTGTCCACCGCATCCCGTCTTTTTTTGTCAACGACCTTTGCGTATATCTCCGTTGTCTTGACCGATGCATGACCAAGCAATTTGCTTACGACATACAAGTTGACATCAGCGGTCAGCAACAGCGTGGCAAACGTGTGCCGTGCGCAATGGAACGTGATATGTTTGCTTATCCCTGCACCCGACACCCAGTCCGCAATGTGCTTGTTGACAACTCCCCGTGACGGGGCACGAAACACAAGACCGACAGACCGAGCGCCCATCACGGCACGGGCATCGGCATTTAGGTCGGTGTATTGCAGCTGCTTTGTCTTCTGCTGACGGAAGACGATTCGGGAACGCTCCCCGATGTCCTCAACATCATCCCAAGTGAGTTTCCTGCAATCAGACAATCTCAATCCCGTAAAGCAAGAGAACAAGAACATCCGTTTGACATCTTCATCGGTACAGGGAGTGTCAACCAGTCTGCGCACCTCCTCAGCGGTCAAGAACTCCCGTTCAGCCTGCACCTTGCCGACCCCGAACCACGCATCAAGCGAGTCATGACCGATACACCCGTCCTTTGCGAGTGAGCGGAGAATAGTCTTGAACTTGTCAAGATACTCCGAACGTGATGACTGCATGATTGACTCATCCTTGCTGATAGCGTTGCACACCTTTCGCACCCATTGCGGAGTGACATGCATGGATGTGGTTTTCTCCGTCACGAGCCTTGACATATGCGCAACTATGCCCTTAAACTGGTTCCGTGCCTTGAGGCTCTCCAAAATGGGCAACAGATAGACAACACGCTGACGATTGTCTGCGAGTCCGAAACGCTCGTTGCGCAACTTGGTGATGCGGTCAGCCTTGATGACCTCCGCAAGGGCGAATGTGCGCTTGTTGGCATCCCTATCCGCTTTTGTCCGCTCGGGAACAAGATACAACTTGAGGAACTCGTATTCCCTGCGGTTGTCAATACAAAGGTCAAGATACAACGAGACATTGCCGTTTCGGAGTTTCCGTTGCCGTAACTTGATTGGTTCTTTGTTCCGTCTCATTTCTTATTCAGCAGGTCAATGAGTGACTTGATTTGCTCATCCTTTCGGTCAAGTTGCTCACGGAATATCGCAAGCACCTCCCCGTCCAAGGTGGTGGAGTTGATGTTCGTGTTGTTGGCATCACCTCCGACAGATACATTGCCGTTGATTGGACGGCTGACAATCTCCTGCACCCGTTCAACGAGGTCGGATGCAATCTTTGTTGACTTGAACTTTGCGGAAAAGTTCTGTGCGCTCATGCCTAATTCCTTGGCAACATCTCCTTGTTTCCATCCGCTCATCCGAATGAGTGTTTTTAGTTCTTCTCCAGTCATAATTTAGTGGTTTTAGGGTTAAAAATGGAAAAAAATAGGTAAAATCAAAGATTTTTTTAAAAAAATCAAAGAAAGTTTTGTTTGTTTAAAAAAAAAATAGTAATTTTGCAGTAGTTATTTAATTATCGCTTACAAATTTATTACAAACTTTCAAAACCACCAAAATTATGACACGCACAATCACTAGAATCAACCAAGACTATAGAATCAAGGTCTTTGGCAGAGTTGACGGTAAGAAGATTAACACCCTTGTTGGATGGTCGGGTCTCATCAACCTCATCGGCACAGAACTCGCAGAAAAGTTCGTTGAACGTGCTTACGCTTCGGGCATGGACTACACCCATTGCAAGCTTCGCAGAGGCATCAAGGTTTCATTCTACAACAGATAATCACTAACAACAAGTATAACCACGGGGAGCGCAATGCTCCCCACAAAACCACAAAGAATCATGGCAACAATCAACGTTTACCAAATGGTCACAGACCGAATCATTGCTCAACTTGAGCAGGGTGTTTGTCCTTGGCATTGCCCTTGGAGCAAGACTGGCGAGAATCTCGCAATCAGTTACGTATCACGCAAGCCGTACTCATTCCTTAATCAGATGTTGCTCGGTCGCAATGGCGAGTATCTCACTTTTAATCAAGTGAAAGCGTTGGGCGGTAGCGTGAAAAAAGGCGCAACCGCAGGCATGGTCGTTTTCTTCAAATGGTTTGAGAAAGAGAAGACCAACGCAGACGGGGAGAAAGAGACAGAGCGCATCCCCGTACTCAAGTACTATCACGTGTTCCACCTCTCCGACACTACTGGCATTGAGAGCAAGTTGCAACCAGTTGAGTGCGAAAGCACCTTGACTCCAAGCGAGAGAGCAGAGCAGGCAATCAGCGAGTATCTTACACGTGAGGACAAGTTGCGTTTCTGCAACGACCAACCATCAGACAGAGCATTTTACACTCCTGCCCTTGACATGGTGACCGTACCCATGCTCTCGCAGTACGAAATCATGGAGGAGTACTATAGCACTACCCTGCATGAGTTCATTCATTCAACGGGCGCAAAACACCGCCTTGACCGATTCAAGGACGGCAAGTCAGCCGCTTTCGGTTCGGAGACCTATAGCCGTGAAGAACTGATTGCGGAGATTGGTTCGGCAATGCTCTGTAGCGCACTCGGAATTGACAACGACAAGGCATTCCAAAACTCGGTTGCTTACATCAAGGGATGGTCAAAGCACCTCGCAAGTGACCCACGGGCAATCGTGACGGCATCAAGCAAGGCAGAGAAAGCCGCAAGGTTCTTCCTCGGAATCAAGCAGGAGGACGAAACCGCATAAAACACTCTATGACGTGCGTTCTCTGCGAAGATGGACAATTACACACCCGAACGGGGAACGCACGTTAGACGCAAAATTCCAAAAAAATAACTTTCAAAACACACCAACATTATGACAACAACATTGATTCAAAGCACACTCGCAGATGTGCAGAATTTTCAGAGAATCGCAGTCAGCAAGGGATTGACAGCAGACCTTGACTGCGCACCGAACTACATCTGTGTCTATTTCCATGACTGGAGCAGGAATGATGTCAATGGACTAACACCACACATGACACCTTTCTCATTGTGGAATACAGAATCAGAGGACGAGTGCAAGGATTTCATCTCAAAGATTGAGAAATTCGTCAGCAAATGGTCACCAATGGTAAAGGCATAGACTATGGACAGAGAATCACTATTGCGCAGACTGCGTGACCGCATCATCGAAGAGGCGGAAATCGAAACGGACGAAGACCCCGACTATACAGAGGTGTACTGCAATATCTATCATGGAGATGTTGGAATATGGTATCACTCCCGTCATTGCGAGACCTTCGTTGAGGTCATCAACGATGAACACCCAAACCGAGAATACACCAACATCGCAGAATGGTTGGAAGACCACTTGCAGAGAGTCGATGTGCTTGACGAACTTGCCGGCAAGGTTGCAGAGGCATCAGAGGACGAATGGCAGAGCCACGGCTTTCGTGATGCGCAGGACTACTACAATTATAGGTTCGGCAACTCGCTACGATAACAGAAACGCATAAGATGCGGTATAAGAGCGTTTCTCTGCGGATGCGGGCAAACGTACACAGAAACGGAGAAACGCTCACAGAACGAAAAATTAACCAAAATAACATAAGACAATGATTGACTTGAGAACAGAAAAAGAGAAAGAGACTGCGAGACGAAAGGACATCATCAATGCCCTATTCGACCAAATTGACAAGGAGAGTGGCAACCAGTTTTCAACATGGCGCATTTGTGTCCGCATCAGCGAGTCGGTTGGATGCACTCCGCACAACGTTTACGCTTATTGTCAGCGCATGGGTAAGCGCAGTTACGCTGACCGCCACCGCTATGACGATGTGCGAAACCGAATCAACAACAAATAACCAACTAAACCACTACAATCATGACAAAGACATTTTCAATCATCGCAGGTGTGGTCTTGATGACCATCGCACTTGCTCTTTTCTGCGCAGAAAATATGTGGTGCGCTTGCATAGGTACTGGGTGCTTGTTCTTTTCCCTCCTGCTCATACGTTGGGCAGATAGTAACAAACCATCTAACAAATGACAGACATGGCAGACAAGATTCACACAACAAGCGGAAAACGCATCGTTGTAGAGCCGAAGAACGGCAAGTACTACACCCTTGAGGAGATGCAGGAGATAGTTGGCGGTTATATTGAGATTATATGGCTTGACAGAGATGACTACATGGTTATCAACGAAGAGGGCAAACTCAACGGACTGCCATACAACACAAGCGCAACGGCATTGCTCCGATGTGTAAGACCCACAGACGATTTCATTGTCGGGGATGCGTTGGTGTGCCACAAGTCACACTTAAGATAGCGAATCATGGAAAAGGACATCATCACCCTGCTGACCGACATCCGCAAAACTCTGACCATCGCATCCAAGGAGATGCTGACATCAGAGGAGACCTGCGATGTACTGGGTATCTCGCTTTCGTACCTGCACCATCTGATGAGTGACGGGGAGATAACCTATTATCAGCGCAAGGCAGGGGCAAAGGTGTACTTTTCCAAGGATGACATCTACAAGTTCATGAAGCAGGGCGAACACGCATCCTCTGCCGACATGGACATATTAAATAACACAATTCAATTCCTTAAAACCAACCAATTATGACAAAGAAAGAAAACGAGGTTGCGAACGCTCAGCAACCAGTCGCACAACAGACTGCGACACCAACACCAATCAGCGAGCAACAGAAGTTGAAGAACATCTTCAAGAGTGATGTCTGCAAGCAACAATTCGCACAGATTCTCGGACAGAAATCCGCAGGGTTCATGTCCTCGGTTCTTGCAGTAGTCAACAACAACGATTTACTGAAGAAAGCAACCGCTCCAAGCGTGGTCAATTCTGCATTGATTGCCGCCACCCTTGACCTTCCCGTCAACCCTAATTTGGGTTTTGCCGCCATCGTGCCTTACTACGATGGCAAGACACATCAGACATTAGCGCAGTTCCAAGTCATGTATCGTGGAATGATACAACTTGCAATGCGCTCGGGGCAAGTCAAGACCATCATTGCTGAAGAGGTGCATGAAGGGGAATTGGTGAAAGCGAACAAGTTCACGGGCGAGTATGTGTTCGATGAGTCGGAGCGTGTCTCTGACAATGTCATCGGGTACATGGCGTTCCTTCGTCTGTGCAATGGATTCGAGAAGACAGTCTACATGACGATAGACGAAGTCACCAAGCACGCTACGCAGTACTCGCAGACATTCCGCAAGGGGTTCGGAGTATGGAAAGACAACTTCAGCGCAATGGCGAAGAAGACGGTCACAAAGTTGCTTCTGTCCAAGTATGCGCCTCTCTCAATTGAGATGCAACGTGCAATGATTTTTGACCAAGCAAGCATCAAGGGCGAGGTCAACGTTGAGGACATTGACTCCACCAATGTGGAGTACGTGGACAACCAAGAGAGCGCACGGGCATCCATGCTGAATGACGATATTGAGGACGCTGAAATCGTGGAGGGATAAAGTATGGAACAACACTCAAGAGAATGGTTCGTTGCCCGTCTCGGCAGATGGACTGGTAGCGAGGTCGGCAAACTGATGCAGGCAGGACGGAGCAAGTCAGAGGTGTTCGGGGAGACCGCCAAGGGGTACATCTACGACAAGGCAGGAGAACGCTTGTTGCGTGACGAGGTGCGCACCGATGGCGCAATATGGAATGAGTACTATACGCTGACCCATACCGCCACCAAGGCAATGGATTTCGGCACGGAGCAAGAGCCGTACGCACGTAAGAGATACCGCAAGATGACTGGGTACGATGTCCATGAGGTCGGGTTGTTGCTCTGCAAGGAATTGCCCGAATTTGGCAGTTCTCCCGATGGACTGGTCATGGAGGACGGCAATGTCACAAGAGCCGTTGAAATCAAATGTCCGCTCGGTAACACGTTCGTCAAGTATGCAGTTATGCAGACCGCAGAAGACCTCAAGAAAGTCAATGGTCAATACTACTGGCAATGCGTTTCGCACTGCATTGTCAG